>ENA-OQBV01000283-OQBV01000283.1-human-gut-metagenome-genome-assembly--contig:-NODE-283-length-29780-cov-4.187435_pt1 | contig 29780 bp, 22 predicted proteins | sample MGYA00242750_ERZ504559 | MGnify/ENA primary metagenome ERZ504559 (study PRJEB26092, sample SAMD00036230) | human gut metagenome | host: Homo sapiens | study: EMG produced TPA metagenomics assembly of... | reverse complement strand
CGATGGCCGAAGAGGTAAAGGTGTATTCACCAAAGTACAAAATGCTATGAAATTGCTGAAAAAGCATAATTTACCTTTTGGAATCTCAACTTGTTATACCAGTGCAAACTACCAAGATATTACCAGCGAAGCCTTTTTTGATATGCTGATTGATGCAGGCGCAATGTTTGTATGGTTTTTCCATTACATGCCAGTTGGTAATGATGCAGTACCTGCACTTCTGCCAACACCGGAACAGCGAAAACTTATTTATGAGCGTATTCGGCGTTTTAGAGAAACTAAACCTATATTCAGTATGGATTTTCAGAATGATGCTGAATATGTAGGTGGATGTATTGCAGGTGGACGAAGATATCTCCATATTAACGCTGCAGGAGATGTGGAACCTTGCGTATTCATTCACTATTCAAATGTAAATATTCATGAATGCAGCTTATTAGATGCCTTGAAAAGTCCTCTATTTATGGCATATCACAATGGTCAGCCATTTAACCAAAATATGCTCCGGCCATGCCCTATGTTGGAAAATCCTGAATATCTACGAAAAATGGTTAAACAGTCAGGCGCAGAATCAACTGACCTGCAATCTCCTGAGTCTGTAGATCATCTATGTGATAAATGCAAACTTTATGCTGAAAATTGGGAAAAAACGGCAAATGAGCTATGGTATGAAAATGAACGTCAGACTAAATCATAGCTGATATTTTTTATTGAAAGGAGTGGAAATGAATGACTAAACGGCAAAAAAAATTACTTACCCGAATTATCATTGCGGCTGTCATATATATTGCAGGCATATTTCTTCCACTTGAAGGAATTCCTCAATTAACACTATATTTGTTATGCTATGCCGTTATTGGTTAGGATATAGTATGGAAAGCCATTACAAATATTACACATGGACAGATTTTTGATGAAAACTTTTTAATGACGATTGCAACTGTCGGCGCTCTTGTTCTCGGAGAATACTCAGAAGGTGTTGCGGTTATGCTATTTTATCAAATTGGTGAATGGTTTCAATCCTATGCCGTAAGTAAATCCCGAAAATCTATTACAAATCTTATGGATATAAGACCTGACTATGCAAATGTAGAGCGAAACGGAGAGCTGCAACAAGTGGACCCAGAAGAGGTCAAAGTAGGCGACATTATCATCGTCCGACCTGGCGAGAGAATTCCTTTAGACGGAACAATACTTAAAGGAACATCTACTTTAGACACTTCTGCTCTTACAGGTGAATCTATGCCACGTGACGTAGAAGCCGGAATGGATGTTATCAGCGGTTGCATCAATCAAACTGGTATTCTGCATATCAGAACCACAAAAGAATTTGGAGAATCAACCGTATCCAAAATACTTGACTTAGTGGAAAATGCCAGTGATAAAAAAGCTAAAACGGAGAACTTTATAACAAGATTTGCGAAGTATTATACACCTGCTGTTGTTATTGGTGCTCTTGCTTTAGCAATCTTACCTCCCTTAATAACCGGTCAGCCATTTATGGCATGGATATATCGTGCATTAACATTTTTGGTTATTTCCTGCCCGTGTGCATTAGTTATTTCAATTCCACTCAGCTTTTTTGGCGGTATCGGTGGTGCCTCTAAGAGTGGTGTCTTGGTAAAGGGAAGCAATTACTTGGAAATACTAGCCAACACAGAAATCGTAGTATTTGATAAGACGGGCACATTAACAAAAGGATCTTTTGCCGTAACAGAACTTCGTACAGAAGGTGTTTCTAAAGATCAATTACTTGAGATTGCCGCATATGCGGAAGATTACTCGAACCATCCAATATCACAATCCATTAAGAAGGCTTACAACAAAGTGATCGATTCATCCAGAATTCAAGATGTTCAGGAAATTGCCGGACATGGTGTTCATGCTATTATTGATGGTCAATCAGTATTTGCTGGTAATACAAAATTAATGGAACTTGAAGGAATTACTATTCCTTATACTTCAGATGTCGGCACGCTGATTTACATTGCCGTTGATAATAAGTATTGGGGACATATCGTTATCGAGGATGAAATCAAGCCTGATGCGGCGGAAGCAATAACTTCACTGAAAAGCTGTGGAGTTCGTCAAACAATCATGCTGACAGGCGACTCTGACGCAGTTGGTCAAAAAGTTGCATCAAAACTTGGACTTGATCATGCATATACTGAATTGCTACCTGCTGACAAAGTAGAACGCGTAGAACGTCTTTTGTCAGGCAAAAATGATAAAACCAGTCTGGCATTTGTTGGAGACGGAATTAATGATGCCCCTGTTCTGGCAAGAGCCGATGTAGGAATTGCTATGGGCGGCCTTGGTTCCGATGCCGCTATTGAGGCTGCTGATGTAGTATTAATGACCGATGAACCATCAAAAATTGCTACTGTAATAAAGATTGCCCGAAAAACACTTCGTATAGCTCATGAGAATATTGTTTTTGCTTTAGCAGTAAAATTTCTCGTATTGTTTTTAGGTGCTATCGGTTATGCTTCTATGTGGGCTGCTGTTTTCGCTGATGTAGGTGTATCTGTTATTGCCATTCTTAATGCCATACGCGCTATGAATGTCAAAAAATATAATTAGAGAATTAAAACTAAACAATTCTCTATAATGCCAACTACCTATAAGAAAACAATGTTTAAACAATGCGCTGCATTTCAATACGACTATTGAAATGCAGCGCATTTACACTACTCTATGGGACAAGACATTTCAAACATGGCATCTATAGCTTCATGAAGGAAATGCGCCTGATTTGTACTTGATATTTTATAGTACACTTCCTTTCCTTCACGCCTGCTTTCAATCAGTTTATTATCCTTTAGTGTCCTTAGGTGGTGGGACACAGCAGGTTTGCTCATATTCAACGCTGCCGCAATATTAGTAACGCATTCCTCGCAATGACAAAGAAGCCATAATATTCGTAACCGGCTCCCATCACCAAGCTGCTGAAAAAGAATAGACACTTCTTGAAAACTTTCAGTAGTTGGCATATTCTCTAACACACGATCAATACTTTGACCGTGATTATGAGGTAAGTTGTAATGTGACATTATATCTCCTCCTACTATCAATCTTATGATAGTTCTTGACTTAAAGATTGTCAATATATATAGGGGAAAGAGGTGATTATTTGAAAATAGAAAATAATATTCCATCCAGCATCGAAATAGAACAACTCACTAAATTATACCGAGCTATGGGCGATCTAACCAGAATGAAAATACTATGGTTTTTAATGGAGGGCGAACTTTGTGTAAGTGAATTGGCATATAAAATGGATTTTAATGAATCAGCCATTTCACATCAATTAAAGTCACTACGTTCCGCCCATTTGGTTAAATCAAGAAGATCTGGAAAGAATATATTTTATCGATTAAGCGACGATCATGTGAAATGGATTCTAGCGCAAACACTAGAGCATATATCAGAAAAAGAGTGAATGCTCTCTAATAAAGCATATTGAGAGATATAAGGGCTGCTATAAAACGCAGCCCTTCATTTTCTTAATCGGTCTCGATATAATCTCTATTCTTTATTTGCAACAGATTGTTCGGATCATGCATCCATTCCATCAAAATATTAACAAGCACTAATCTGATTAGGCAATTTAAACACCTCAATTGATCTTGAAATACTGAACTCTCAGCATCTTCAGTAGCTCCACCATATTCCCCCTTCCGCATAGGAAATAATTCTCTCAAAATTTCTCTGGCCTCTTTAAGAATACCATGAATTACTTTATGCCTTATATGCGTCAACTTATCAAAAATATCTTTTTCTGACAGATCTTTATTGATGAATGGTTGTAATCCTAAATATGTTATACTATCCTTTTTTAAAAATTGTGGCAGCTTTCTACTACACTCTTCACGAATAAAATTCCCTTTACCTCTTTTTTCTTTATCGGTCAAAATCAAAATTTCGATTAATGCATAAAACGTTAATACTGCACTAAAATTAAAATTGTAAGAATTCTCCAAACATTGTATTGCAAGATTTAATATGTGCCAAGTATCTTCGATGCACATACTCTTTGTATAGGTTTCGAGCCCCTTTACATATGTTGTTAGAGATGTCTCATCCATAGGAAGATTCAACCAAGAAAAATAATGATACAGTAATGTATCAAAACTATCTTCATTGCATCGATCTATTCGATTGCCATATATTGAGGTTAATTCCGATTTTTCAAATAATTCTGGTAACACGTATAGATATTTGTCTCCACATTTATAAAGACGTAAAACTCCTTTCATATTTATGTCCTTTTTATTATTCCCGTCTATAACTTTTTGAACACTTGAAGGTAATTCACTATATTCCGCAAGTACTAACGCCAATCGATCCGATAATATTTTCATATCAATTTCCCACTTACGATAACAATTAATAAATTAAAAATATTATAACATTTTTTCCAAAAAAAGAACAGCATTGAATTACCACCAAGTGCATATATTCAATGCTGTTCTTACCTAAATCAAATTATAATAATTATTCTGCAATATCAGCTAAGCGAATCCCATTTCTCTCCGGAGTTACTATTAATTGAGGACTGCCGATTTTTTCTGATAAGTCTTTCCAGATTTCACTTATAGTCAACATCTGCTGCGCCATTATATTCTTTTGAGAATTATCTGTAATAGCTCTTGCAAAATCATTTAATGCGCATACGATTCCCTCAGGCCACAATTCTTTATATACTTCTGCATATGTTGTATTTCTAACTCCGTCCGCAACTTCACTTACTGGAAGCTCTACGTAACTATTATTTCCATACATATCCAAAACACCCTCTGCATGTGGCACATACATTTGAGGATTCCAAATAACGAGGCCATTTGAATTATCCAAGCATAAACTTCCTTCTGTCGTTCCTAATACAATTCTATGTAATAGAAACCCATTATTGTCCGGGTCCTTCGGGTCAAGCTGATTCTGAATCTTTACAATAGCGGGAATCCCTCTGATTTCTCCACTAAGAACTTTAAACGGAAATTTGCTATTTACTGAATCGATTGTCTGCAATTTCCATGTATGGAATCCACTTAATGCTTTTCCAAGAATACTGATCATCGGGAATAATACCTGAGTACTACAAGTCGCATCAATATATGTCGGTCTGCTCTTTTTAAGTAATTTATTTGACTTGACGATGAATTCCTGTACATTCTTCACATTGGGATAAAAACTATTAACCTGATATACACAGTTATTCTCCTTTGCTACTTTAAGAAGTTTCACAATATCATTATAATGCACCGGATGCTCCTGTATTACATGTATTCCCTTTTCAAGTAACGCACCGGCAATCTCTGTCCCTTTTCCTCCAACTGCAGTAGAACGAATGACAACACAAGCCATATCAAAATCTTTTTTGCTTACCTCATTAAGATCTGTAATCAATGGAACTCCATATTTTTCTGCTTCTTGCTTTGATTGTGTGCTTCCATGAGAAAAAATACCTGCAATCTTAAATTTGTCGCCACATCGCTCCAGCCCTTTTAAATATACTCTACCGAAGTTAGTTCCGCATACAAGCACTTTTAATGGTTTCTCATATGTATTCATACCCTTTCTCCTTTCCCATCCAACAAATTCGCCATTCCTTCAACATTAGGTGTCATTAAACAGCTTAAATGATTTCCTCCTATTGGCAGAACCTCTAAATTTCCAAGTGCACATTTACTAAGAAATGCCTCTGTTCCCGGTTTCATTACAGGAACAAATGGAGAATGGTCATCCATACAACTCAATGCCTGTAAATCTCCCGCGAACGGTTTCGGTGTATAACCAATCGCACACCGATAATTCCTCTTGTAAATTTCAAAAAGTTCATCAAATCGGTTCATATCCTCACTGGATAGCTGCATACTATTTTCTGGAATTGCATTTTTTAAGTTCTCCATACGCTCTCTTTTTGAAAGTGTTTTTTGTTTTTTATAGCAAGCTGCCAGTTCCGGCAACTCTCCTGTCAGACCTAATATTGCATCCTCTTCAATAAAACCATTGTTATGATCCTTCAATAATTCAAGTGCCATCTGTACTAATTCATCACGCTTAACATGACCTGCTTTTGATACATCCGCACCGACCATTAATCCATAGCTTCGTTCCATCAACAAGTCGCCCTCCATTTCGAGAACAATCGGAATTGTATCAATCGTTACTACCGGTAAAAACCTCTGCGCCTGCTTCTAAAAGAGCTCTTGCAGCTTCAATTGCAACTAATCCACCCATACAGTATCCAATTAACTTAAATTTTCTATAACCACTATTCAAAAGTAAATCTGCATAGCGTCTTCCAATTGTTACAATATGATCTTTTTCTTCAGAATCCAGGTATTCCTTATCCTCTGTATAGTTAAATGCTGCAATGCCTTCTGTTCGCTCCGGATTATTCACAAGAATTTGGAATAAAGTATTAAATTGCTGAAGGAAGCCAATTCCACCCGGGAAGAAAACTTTCATCACTTCTCCACCTTCTGGAATATCTGCGATGATATTCAATGGTGTTTCAGATATTTCGTTTTCCTCATGCGAAGTACCTATTTGAACAGAATTTAAAAATTGTGCAAAATCCATAATAGTTGGATTTTGAAGCATTCCAATCATTAATCTATCCCATTCTACATCCTTGGCCACATTAATAGCTTCCTTTGTTTTTGACACAGCCTGAGCAACTAATAATGAATCGCCACCAATGTCATAGAAATTATCTGTTCGATTTACTCTATCAATCTTTAATAGAGTTTTCCATAATTCAGCTATCTCTTTCTCCAATCCTTCATGTGGCGGCATTTCACATTTACCAGTATTTTGGAAGTATGTCTCTGCTAATTTTTTCAAAGCTTTCCTTTCAACTTTTCCATTTGCAGACAACGGAATTTTCTCGTTTACTTCAAATCTTGATGGAACCATATATTCCGGCACCTGTGTTTTAATATATTCAGTAAGTTCCGAAACTTCAATATTCCCCTCAACAAAAGCGACGATCTTATAATCTTGCGGACGTTTACCAACAATCACGGCAACAGCCGTCTTCACTAATGTATTACCTTAATAATGCACTCTCAATCTCACTCAATTCGATCCTATGTCCATGAATTTTTACCTGGGTATCTTCCCTCCCCATAAATTCAATTGTTCCATCTGGCCAATATCGACCAATATCTCCAGTTTTATATATTCTTTCCTGTAACTGTTCATCATACATAAAGTGTGCATTCGTTTCTTCCGGTTTATTCAAATACTCAAGAGCAAGACCCTTACCACCGATATATAAATCTCCAGGTACCCAATCCGGGCATTGTTCCATTTTTTCATTCAACACATAGAATTTCTGATTTGCAAGCGGCTTTCCATAAGGTATACTTACTGCGCCATCCGGTACTTCCTCTATTTCATGATAAATTGACCAAATTGCAGCTTCTGTAGCACCACCCAGACTAACAACTTTAGCTTTTTTTACAAGATGTATGAATCTGATCCGGAAGGGTTACAGGAATCCAGTCTCCTGATAACAGAACCACCTTTAATGGGAAATCGCCTGAAACACCTCTGCTTTCCAATACAGAGACTAACATCTGCATTTGAGCCGGAACCGAGTTCCATACAGTAATTTCATTCTTTTTAATAGTTTCAACCCAGTAATATGGATCTTTTTGCTTTTCAGGATCAGGAAGTACCAACGCTGCTCCCGCATTAAATGCACCAAAAATGTCATAAACAGAAAGATCAAATGCTAAATTGGCCAAACCAAACATTCTGTCAGCACTGTTAATATCAAATCTGGAATTAATATCCTCAATTGTATTAACTGCTGCTTTATGACTAATGACAACCCCCTTGGGGTCACCGGTGGTCCCTGATGTATGTATAATATAGGCCGGATTTTTCCAATGGAATTTCAACTATAGTAAGTGCTTGTTCCGTTCTGTTAATATCTTCTGCTGCCAAAACGACAATGTGCTCTTTCCACTCAAGCGATTGATACTTTTTATTCGTAATCAAATATTTTGTTCCGGACTTTTCCAAAATTTTATTCTGCCTTGCAATTGGCTGTGACACATCAAAGGGTAAATAGACTCCTCCAGAAAATAAAACAGCCAATACTGCTGCAATCTGCCACATCCCTTTATCAGCAGATATTGCAACAAAATCCCCTTTACGGAATCCAGACTTACACAGTTCATTTTGAATTCCGGCAACATATGATCCTAATTCTTTATAAGAAAATGTTCCCTCGGCTGCAATCAACGCAATCTCATCCGGACAATTCTGTAAACAGTTGTAAAATCCCTCATGAAGCATTTTATCAGGCAGGTCTTTTTCTGTTTTATTTACGGATTTTCTTACTTTTCCGGTCTTCAAAGGTAATTCTACCGGATGTACCTGTTCCCATACCTTCAAATTTGTACATAACCGTTCAATAAGCAGGGAAAAAGCTTCGAAAGCATCATTAACAAATCCTTCAGGAAATACACCATCCCTTACATCCCAATTGATTAAAACTCCACCATTATCTTCTGACACCTGACAGTCTATCCATACTTGAGGCGTTTGACTTATTTTATAAGTAATACGGGAATTTCTCATAAACTCCCAGTTTTCCTGCTGTTCGGAATCAGCCGCTCCCACTGTGCTTGTGTATACAACCGGAATAATAGCTTTCTTTTCGCTTTGCCTGTTAATTTCCCGCAATACATCAATACCGGTAAATGCGCTGTGACTAAGATCTTCCCATAACTGATTTTGAATTTTGCGTGTCCTTTCAACAAAATTACTTGGATATTCGGGACTGATTTCCAAAATATCTACCTCAGTAAAGTCTCCCACGATTTCATTAATTTGAGAATGTATTGACGGTCTGTTTAATATGGTAATGTCTATACAGAAATCTTTTCTTTTTGACCAACGTCCAATAATCTCTGCATATGCGGATAAAACTACTCCCGAGGGAGTAAGCCTCTGCATTCTCGCCTTTTCACATAATTTGCTCCAATTTTCCGGCGTAATGAAATGTCTGTATTGTGTAAAAGTAACTTTTTCACATTTCGATTCTGGTAAAATCGGCAGTTCCGGTGCATCTGGGAAGTTCTGCAACCGCTTTTTCCAATACTCACAATCCCGATCTTTTTTCGTACGCACTTCTTCATCATTTTCATGTTCTTTTTGATATACCAGTACATCCCTGAATGATACCTGCAGAGGTTTCAGATTTTTTCCATCTTCGTAATAGAATGCATCCAAATCATTCAATATAGTCTTCATACTAATAAAATCAGATAACAGCATATCAATAGAAAAATGAAGAATACTCTTATCAATCGTGTCTGTCAGATACAGATCAAAAAGTGGCCAACAGTCCGCCTGATACTGCTTATGCGCCAACTCAGCCCTGATTTCATTAAGTTTTGAATCCGTAGTTTCGGCTCCAGCTTCCTTCATATTAAAATAGGTAAGTTTCGGCAAGTCAACATGCTCCAAAATCTTCTGTGTACCATTTTGAAGAAAAACAGCACGTAACATATCATGCCGCATAATCACTTTATGCCAAGCACTCTCCAACCTTTCTGCATCCATATGAGGCATTGACAATTCAAAATATGCATGGCATCCAACACCGCCATATTCATAATTATGATTTCTGCCAAGTAAATAGGCAGACTGAATACCTGTAAGAGGAAACGGTTCATATCGTTTGGATAAGTCCGCTTTAAGCGCGGACTTATCCTTTCTCTCATAATATTCAATCAATTTTTTCTTTCACATTTCGCAGTTTTACTTTATTCTCAGCATTTAAGTTCCTGACGGCGCTTTAAATTTTAACTGACCATTTTTCAACCCCAGAATTTTCACACCCCCGGTCTTCATATGCTTTAATTAAATCCTCCATCATTATAAAAACTCCTTCTTCGTATTCTGTATTTTTCTTCTACGTCTAATAAAGAAACCAACTTTTTCAATCTGTTCTGCGAGAAGTGCAACAGTTGGTAACGCAAATAACGTTTGAATAGCCAAGTCATTCGGCAGGCCTTCTGTCGCATTTAATTCAGAAATAATCTTCACTGCCTTCAAAGAATCTCCCCCGCACATAAAGAAATCATCATCTCGTGAAATTTCCTTAGTTCCTAAAACTCTTTCCCATATAGCAGCAATCTTCACTTCTAATTCTCCCTGCGGTGCTTCCTTTTTCTTTTCTTCCGAGATCTGTCCCTGATAGCCTCCAAGAATTTTTCTTAAAGCTTTTCTATCAACCTTACCATTAACACTCAAAGGCAACTGCTCCATCACAAGTATTTTTCCCGGAACCATATATTCAGGAAGTTTCTTGCCTAAGTATTCGTGAAGAATCTTTTCCACGTTCTTATTATCGCAACAATCAGAATCCTCATTCAAAACAACTGCCGCTGCCAATCCGCTTTTATCTTCTTCTACAACCACAACAGCACTCTTGATAAGCTCATGTGTTAATAAAACATTTTCTGCTTCTCCCAGTTCAATACGGTGTCCTCTAACCTTAACTTGAGTGTCTTCTCTTCCTAAGAATTCAATGTTTCCATCAGGCCAGTAACGTCCTAAATCACCGGTATAATACAATCTCTCATGAGTAACTGGATGATTGATGAATCTTTCCTCCGTTCTTTTACGGTCCTTCCAATAACCACGAGCCAATCCTTCGCCGGCAATAAACAATCTGCCTGCCACCCAGTTCGGGCAGTCATTCATTTCCTGATCCAGAACATAAAATTTCTGATTAGTTAATGGCTTTCCATAAGGAATACTTGTCCAACCATCCTTTACGGATTCAACTTCATAGTAATTAGACCAAATAGATGCTTCAGTTGCTCCACCCATACTTATCATTCTTACAGATTCTGAATGCATTTTTATCATTTCTGGCAATTCCATAGGAATCCAGTCTCCGCTCATAATAACTACCCGCAATGGTAATTTTGTATCCGGTTTTGTTGAAAGAAATTCCATGAACATCTGCATGAATGCCGGTACGCTGTTCCAAACAGTGATTTTATTTTCCTGCATGATTTCCAACCAGTGCTGCGGTTCTTTTACCTGTTTTGCATCAGGAATTACCACTGTACCTCCTGCAATCAAAAGTCCAAAAATATCATAGACTGACAAATCAAAATTCAGATTTGATAGTGCAATACATTTATCATCCTTCCCAACTGCGAAGCGTTCATTTACATCTATAATTGTATTAACGGCAGCCCGATGTTCGATCATTACACCTTTCGGCATTCCTGTTGAACCTGATGTATAAATTACATAAGCCAAATCATTACCCGTTGCAATACTCTCAAAATCTGTAGTATCTATGCTCTCTACATCCACACCATCAACACAGATTATTGTTGTATCTTCCGGCCAGTTTACCTCTCTGTTTACTTTTTCCTGTGTCAATACTACCTTGACAGATGCATTTTTCAAAAGAAGATGTACTCTTTCCTCCGGGAATGAAGGATCAATTGGTAAGTATGCTGCTCCTGCCTTTAATATGGAGATTGCCGCTACAATTTGTTCCCAGCCTTTTTCCATCACAATAGCCACCAAAGAGTTTCTTTCCACATTTTCACGCTGTAAAATATGTCCGATCCCGGTAGAATACCGTTCCAGTTCACCATAGGATAATTTTCTTTCATTATTAATAATCGCAATCCGCTCTGGATTCTCTTTCATGCTTTTTTCAACTAAAGAGATTAATGTTTCATCCGGAATCTTACCATTTACGGAATTTGCCAATTCCCTATTTTCCATATTTGGAATTTGAACAAGAGAATTTGATTCACGATTCCATGCTTCCTGTTCTGTAGAAAGCACTTCTAAAAGTGAAATATATGCCGCAAACATTTCATCTAACACACCTGCCGGGAAAATATCCTGTACGGCATCCCAAGTCAAAACAAGGCGCTCATTTTGTTCTGTTACCTGATGGTCAATCCATACCTGTGGTGTTTGTGAAAGGCCATAAACCATTTCGCCAAAATATTCTTCTTGTTCATTGCTGCCACCCTGTTTAATTCCAAGCCCGCTTGTAAATACGATAGGCATGATGGCCGCGTTGCGTATTTCCTGCTTTTTGCTAATTTCCCGTTCCAACTCCACGCCACTGTAATATGGATGTGCCAGATCAGACCATAGCTGTTGCTGCAGATTCTTACACCGTTCTAAGAATGATTTCCCTGCTGTATTATCTATAGATAACAATGTAAGCGAAGTAAAGTCTCCAACCACATCCATGATTTGATTATGAATAGGCAACCGATTAAATCTCGTCAAATTAATTGTAAATTTTTGAGATTTGCTCCATCTTCCAAGCACTTCGGCATAAGCTGTCATCAATACTCCGGAGGCTGTCAGGCCATTCTGAGAAGCCATATTTTTAATCGCTGACCATTGGCTACCAGTCAATTTTGACTCATAACGAATAAATTTCTGTACTGCCGTATTCCCATTTTCTTTTATAACTGGCAATTCGGGAGCCGGGAAAATATCTGGAAGTCTCTTCTGCCAATATTCTTCATCTCTCTTATAAAACTCAGTTTTCTTAATATCTTCATATGCCAGAACATAATCTCTAAAAGATAAATCAAGCGGTTCAACTTCCTTTTCCGGATTGTCATATAACATTTTCCATTCCCGTAAAATCAGGAACATACTCCAGCCATCAAAAATAATGTTGTCAAAACTAATATGTAAGCGTACATTTCCTCCCGGAAGTTTTGAAAATCTTACATCAAATAACGGCCACTTAGAAGTATCAAAAATCTGATATGCCATCTCTTTCCTGATTGATTCGAGTTTCTCGTCTACAGTCTCTTCCTGTGAGGCCAAATCATATACTTTTATTTCATACTCTGGAACATTACTCAATATTTTCTGATTCTGACCGTCATTCAAAAATACTGCTCGCATCATTCCATGGCGCAAATCAATCTTCTCCATTTTTCTTCCGCCAAATCCGTATCTAATCCACCACAATCCATTTCAAAATAGCAATGCGTTGATACATCTCCTAAAGCAAATCCACCGTTTCTTCCCAGCCAGTATGACTGCTGAACATCCGTCAATGGGAACGGTTCTCCCCATTCCTTTGGTTTCGGAGAAACCATTTCAAGTTTTTCTGCATTCATATTTTTTACTTCACAATCTTCTAACATGGATGCAATACTTATTGCCTGTTCTGCAAAAATTGGATTTGAGAAAATCTTTTCCAGCGATAAGTTAATGTTGAACTTTTTGTTAATTTCTGCATTTAACTGCGTAGCAAGAAGAGAGTCTCCTCCCAATTCAAAGTAATTGTCATTCCTGCTAATATTTTCAGTATGTAATACTGTTTTCCAAATTGCAGCCAATTCTTTTTCTACAGCAGTTTCCGGTTCCTGAAATTGATCCTTTGCATTTTCTCTCGTCTCACCGACTGGAACAGGGAGGGCCTTTCTATCAACTTTACCATTTGCAGATAATGGAAATTTATCTATTTCCATAAATGCTGTAGGAATCATATACGATGGGATCATGTTCTCTAAATATGCTTTCAATTTTGTAGAATTAAAAGCATATGTTTCTGGTTGAGCCAACGCTACAATAACTCCCTGATTATAAATCGGTAAATCAAGCTGATCATTTGGGGCTGTATTAACCTTTGCAAATCCGCATTTAAGAACCGCATCACTCCATTGGTCTTTTGTTAATAATGGTTTTCCAGTGCCTTTCCTCTCATCTGTAACAGTTGAAAAACCTTTTTCTAATATTCCGGTACTTACATGTTGTAAAATTGTATTCTCTGTAGTTTCAAGAAGAATTAACAATCCGCCTGCTCGCAGATATTCGCCTGCATGTTTTAAGGATGCTTTAATATCTCTGCAACGATGCAATGTACTTACTGCAAGAACTACATCAAAATAATGCATTGCAAGTCCTTGTGTATTAGGAGCTGAATTTATATCCAGATTCTCATAATGTACTCTGGAATTATTTTTGAATTTTTCTTTTGCTTGGTTAAGATAATAAGAAGATGCGTCTGTACACACATATTCATATTCTATACCATCCATACAATCCAATAATTTCCCGAAGTCAGCCCCAAATTTCTTGCACCTAATTCCATAATTCTAACGGTCTGACCAGCAGTACCCTCTTTTTTCTGAAAGGACAATATATTTTTTATTGTCCGCTTGCATTCAATAGCTCCAGGCAGTGTTGCCATATAGGCATCTGGAGATATATAATCTTCTTTTGCAAGAAGCTGTGGCGTATCCATATTTCCTGTCATAATCGCATGGCAGTATTTTTTGAACTGTTCTAAATACTTCAACGCATCGTCGATTTCATGTTTCCACTCCGGATATTTTTCAATAAACGCAACTCTATCCATTTCTTTTGGACTAGAACAATTTACAAAATAATCTTCTTCCGCGAGTATTCGCCCAATTTTTACCAATTCATTTACCCATTGCTGAATTAACTCCTGATAGGATAAATCTATTCCCGCACTCATAAGCAGCGCCGAAAGTTTATATTTTGTTCCAGATTCCACCCAAATACCTAATGTACGCATAAGAGAATACATATACTCTCTGCTGACTTCATCAAGGCAGTTTGCAAGTGTCAAATATTCCTGCACGTTATTTTCTGCAGTTACTTCTGCCACACCTTCTTTTAAATCAGCCCAAAGTCTATCCCATTTATACATCAAATCAGTATCCGACACTTTATTGACATCAAAAAGACTTTCCGGGTACCCGTTTTCTGGAATAATATATCCTGCCAAGTATTTATTCCCCTGAACATCACCAACAGCTGCTGCTACCGATTTCTTAACACCAGGGTATTTATTCATCGCAGCTTCAATTTCTCCCAATTCAATCCTGTGTCCACGAATTTTTACCTGAAAATCTTTTCTTCCAAGAAATTCAATATTTCCATCAGCCCAATAACGCCCAAGATCTCCAGTCTTATACCAGCGATTTTCATTCCAATTAACGAAACTTTTATCTGTAATTTCGGAGTCCCCGATATATCCTTTTGCTACACCGGTACCTCCAATCCATAATTCTCCTGGTACCCATGTTGGGCAATCTCTTCCTTTTGAATCCACTACTCTGTAATACTGATTTTTCAACGGTTTTCCATATGGTATAGAACTCCATTCCTCTGGTACTGGCAATTCTACATCAAAAAAATTGGACCAAATTGAAGCTTCCGTGGCTCCACCCATAGATAAAAGATGAGAATTTTTTGCAACGTGATTTAATCTTTCTGGAATATCCATGCCAATCCAGTCACCAGAAAGCATAGCCAATCTTAATGAAGGAATTTCTTTTCCCTTTCCTTCCGCTACGATTAACAGCATATTCAATAAAGTCGGAACAGAATTCCACAATGTCACACTATGGCGCTCAGCAATATCCAACCATACTTCTGCATCTCTACTATTACTGTCTTTAATTAAAATCAATGTACCACCCGCACTCAAGATTCCAAAAATGTCATATACTGATAAGTCAAAATCATAGGATGAAACAGCAATGATTTTATCGTCAGCAGATACCCTGTACTGTTTATTAATTGTCTCAATTGTATTGACAGCAGCAAAGTGAGCAATTTCCACTCCTTTAGGTTCTCCTGTAGAGCCAGAAGTAAAAATTACATAAGCAGTATTACTATCCGGATAATTTTCAATAGTATTTAGCGGTTCATATGCATCTGCCTCCATAACATCCAACACCGTAACAGTTTCTGGCCACTCCAGTTCCTTTTTCAGTCTTGTATCTGTAATAGCAAACTTTATATCTGACTTACTATAAATCCTTTCCCGTCTGCTCAAAGGCTGATTAACATTGATAGGTATATATCCAGCTCCTGCAGCCAAAATACCCAAAATAGAAATAATCTGATTTATACCTCTAGACAATGAGACAGCAAGTAAGTCCCCCGGCGCAACACCCTGCTCTTTTAAATAGGAAGAAACTCTTTTCGCTTTATTGGCTACCTCTTCATATGTATAGTTTCTACCGTCATTTTCATCAATAATCGCAATTTGATTTTTCTTTTTTACTGCATTAACAAAGAAAGCAGAATGTAATAGTTGCCCATTGCCATAATATTCTGTAATATTATCTATTCCGCGCTCTTGGGCTAAATCTGGCAATAGTTCCACATATTTATTCCAATCTTTAACGGATACCAACTCATTTAACATGGCCACAAATGCTGCAAACATCTTATCTAACATTCCGTCCGGGAAAAGTTCATCTACAGCATCCCACGAAAGGTTCAGACCATTATTTATTTCAAAAATCTGAAAATCAATCCATACCTGCGGTGTTTGAGAAACCATATAGTTCAGGCTGCCAAAAGTTTTCTCAAATTTGTCGTCAACAAATGGAGTACCATAATTACATGAAAATACAACCGGTGCAATACATTTTTCTCCGGGATGAAGTTTTGATAATTCTCTTACTACCTGTACCCCTGAATACTCTGAATTATCAACAGACTCCCGGAACTGGTTCTGCACCTTTTGCAACTGTTCATAAAATGTACAGTTTTCCTTACAATCAGCATGGAACAGTAAAACATTGGTAAAATCAGCAATCACGTTATCAATATTTTCAATTTCCGTGTTTCTGTCAAACAACGGCATGTTAATAAGGAAAGACTGATTTGTACTCCATCTATCAAGCACCGCTGCATACAATGTCAATAACACCATTGCCGGTGTTGTACAATATTGCGCTGCTAAAGATTTTAACTTTTCCCATTTTTTATGCTCCAACAGATATTTTCTTCTGCTAAACTTAGGAGCAGCAATCGTTTCCGGTTGTGTTCTTAACGTCAAAGCTGGTCCTAAAGGTAATGATTCTATTTCACTTTTCCAATATTTTTCAGCTTTACGATAATCATTTATTTTATTGTTTTTTTCATTTTCCAGGTAAATACCAAAATCCCAATTTTCAGGTATTGCTGGTCTGTATTCTGAATTGTAGATCGCGGCTAAATCCCTAAAAATAATCTGTAAGCTTTGCATATCGGCTACAAGCAGATCAATGTCAAAATGCATTCTTAATTTGTCCTCTGGAAGAAGGCTGATTCCCAATTCAGCTACTTGTCCATTAGCAATATCCAGCTTCCGATGAGAAAGTTTTTCCCGAACGGCCAACAAATCATGTTCAAAATCATCTGATTTTCTAAAATCATAGATTTGTAATTTTGCCGAATATGGTTTTTCCATAATCTCCTGCGTACCATTGTTATTGAACTTCGCCCTTAACATAGGATGCCGCGCCTGCAGTTCTTCCCATGCTTCCTGTAGTCTCTCCAAATTTACCGTGTCTGGATCAAACTCAAAATACGCATGACAAGCATTTCCCCCAAGAACCTGGCCTTCTTTCCGTCCAACCCAGTATGCATATTGAACATCTGTCAAAGGGAACTGTTTAGGACTATTATTGGATGTTTCCAATGGTGGAACAGATTTTCTTTTCACATTTATATCTGCGTTATCCCACCAATGTTTTACATAAGGGTCCGAAATCATTTTTGCAAACGAAATCTTATACCCATGCTTTCTGAGTGCATTTGAAATTCTCATCATCTGCAGAGATGTTACTCCCGCTTCAAGCAGATTTTTTTCCATAAAATCTTCATTCATTTGTTCCTGCAAAAACTCATTTACAATTGAACTAAATTTGGAGTAATCCTCCTGAGTTTTTACATGAGTTGCTTCATTGTTCATCATTGTATCTCCTTTATTTATTTGCCATTGTAAGTAGCATTCTTTTATTTATCTTCCCGGTTGCAGTATGGGGAAACTCATCTAAAAGAATCATCTGATCCGGTACTTTATATTGAGCAACTCCTTTTTTGCTCAAATGTTCCCTCAGTTCTTCCGGTTTCACATTACCCTTAGCCATTCTTAAAAATGCACAGCTTCTTTCGCCCAATATAGTGTCAGGTATCCCCATTACTACCACTTCCATAATTTTCTCGTGTTCAGCCAAATAGCTCTCGATTTCCGAAGGCATTATTTTTTCACCCATCCGATTGATTTGGTCACTCTTTCTGCCTGTGATTTTTATATATCCATCAGCAGTAATGTATCCCAAGTCTCCAGTATGATAGAATCCATCCGCATTAAAGCATTCAGAACTATCCATTTCATAATAGCCAGAGAATAAATATGGTCCTTTAACAAGAATTTCCCCCTCGATTCCATAGGGTTGTTCTTTTCCATCATCATCTACAATAATCACTTGATCCTCATCTGACATAGGCTTGCCTTGATAGTTAATACGTTCATAAACGGAATCTTTCCATGTGCTTAAACTCAAAAATCCCTCTGACATCCCATATCCCTGAATAATATCGCAGTTCAATGAATCCATTATTTTGCGAGCGTCTGTCTCTTCAAGCTTTGCCCCACCCAACATACAATATTTAAGCGAAGAAAAATCATAAGAATCATCCCATTCCAAATCTTCCACCCACATTTTGGCTACCGAAGGGACTAAGCTGACCACGTTTACTTGTTCTTCCTCGATAAGCGAGAAGGCTGTTTCACAACTACTGTCAGAACACATAACAACCTTACCACCGCAGAATAATGTTCCCATAATGCCCGGACTAAACAACGTTAATTTATGCTCTACTGGCATAACTGCCATATAGATAGTCTCTCTATTAAACCGGCACGTTTTACCAGCTTCGCTTGCATGATAAGCAAAAGCATAATGTGTAACAGGAATCAGTTTGGGTATATTAGTAGTTCCACCTGACAGTAAAATCAAACCAATATCTTCCGCTTTGGGTTGTTCAATTTCTACTGCACTGTTATTTGATTGCTCCATCATTTTATTGATGTCGCTTGTTCCCAAAACATATTTGATGCTTGGATTCATTATCTGCAATTTTCTTCCCGTTTCAGCATAAATAAAACCCATATATTCATCCGGTCTGATATACATAACTGGGTTTGCTTTTTTGGCTATTATATCCAAATCGTTCACTCTGAGTCCTGGAACTGCCAGAATAGGAATTACACCCATTGACATTAACGCAAAACACACAATAACAAACTCATTACAATTATCCAACTGCAGAATTACTTTGTCGCTTTTTCGCAATCCCATATCTGCAAACCCGATAGATAAGTTTTTTACGCTGGTATTAAGAGATTCATAGGAATAACTGCCTTTATTATCACACAGTGCTTCATGGCTTCCATATTGTTCAGCCCACATATTCAGCCATTCATACATACTCTTATAGACTTTTTTTCCATCCATTAATATTCTTTACACTTCCTTTCACACAACAACTAAAGAACATAAATAATTATCACTTAGTTGCTTTGTATAATAGTTATATCTGCTGTTATTTGTATAGTCATTTATAGTCCCTTGTTCTAAGACTTCAAAAGATTTTAGCGATCTACTCAAGCCATGTCCAAGAGCTTTTACAAAGGCTTCTTTTACCGTCCATATTTCATAAAATTTTTCCATACCTTTCGCCGCATCTGTTTGAGCACAAATCCGTTCACTTTCTGGTGGCAAAAAAAATTTTTAGCGATCTGCGAATAATCATCTAAACTATTCATCCGTTCAATGTCTACACCAATCTTTTTCTCTTTTACAAAAGCAAGCGCAACCCTGTTCCCGGAATGAGAAATATTAAAAGATACATTAGATTGCGGCATATATAGTTTTCCATGTTTACTGTTCAATAATATAATATCGTCTGGCTCTCTCGCTAAATACCGCGATAATAATATGCGCAGCATACTATGCCCTACTAGAAAGCGCTTCTGATCTGCCACATGCACATAATGTGACATTTTCGCTTTTTCATCTAATGTCAATATATCGAACAGACTTTTCATATGATATTCATCATAATTTCCAATATCTAGGAACCATACATGGATTTCACTGTCTTTAATCGCTATTCTGTCTGATATGTAACCATCATCAAAATAGCTTAACAACAAATTATCATCAAAAACCCGTTCTGATTTAAACATACCGCGAGACAATGTCCTTAATATAGGCCAATACTTCCTTTTCTGATGTTTTAATAAAAAAGTGTTCTCCATGAAATACTTTTTTATTAAAAGACGTATTTGTATATTCACTCCATGCCTCTACCGTATCTATTTCAGAATCCTGGTCCTGATCTCCATATAGAGCAGTTATCGGAAAATCAAATTTCTCATACTTTGTAAAGCAATACGTCTCGTCCAAAATAAAATCAGCTCTAAAAATCGGCAAAAATAAATTCAACAAATCTCTGTTTTCAAGAAATTCCTTACTCATTCCTGAGTATCTCTTCATCGCCTCAATGAAATCAACATCCTGTAAATGATGTAATGGCTCCGGTTCGGGAATATGTGGCGCTCTGCTGCCCGAAACAATCAAATGACATGGCGCATTGTCTTGCTTTTCTCTCAGTTCATTACACACTTCGTAAGATATTTTTGCCCCTAAGCTATGTCCAAATACCAGATATGGTGTATCCAAATACGGATGTATTGCACTTACAATTTTGTCAGTAAGCTTACACATATCAGTTAATGCTTTTTCAGTAATACGGTTTTCTCTCCCAGGAATTTGTATCGGATATACCCCAACATAATTTGGTAAATACGTTCCCCAATTTCTATATGCTGAAGCTCCGCCTCCTGCATATGGGAAGCAAAAAATCCTTATTTTATCATTAGAATTAGGTTCTTTTAAAAAAAAATGATTGTGTTCGTTCCATCATTATTGATCTCCTTGTCATCATACAGCACATGCGGTTACTTTTTTTTCTCTTTACCACTGATTTAGCAGGCATTCCCGCTTCTGTAGTACCAGCAGGTACAGAATTAACACTACGGCATTTGATGCAACCTTGCAATTATCTCCAATATAAATAGGACCCAAAACCTGTGCGCTGGCTCCAACCATAACATTCTTTCCCAACGTCGGATGCCGTTTCCCTATATCCTTTCCTGTTCCACCTAATGTGACACATTGATAGATCAGGCAATTATCGCCCACTTCAGCAGTTTCTCCAATTACTACGCCGGCTCCATGATCAATAAAAATGCCATGTCCTAAAATAGCTCCTGAATGGATTTCAATCAATGTTCTCTTTCGTGAGTGCTGAGAAATCCATCTTGCCAAGAAAAAGTGTTTTCTTATATATAACCAGTGTGCAATCCGATAAGTAATCAGCGCATGACCCCCCTGATATAAAAATAGTATTTCCGCATAGCTTTTCGCTGCAGGGTCCATCTTTTTTGCAGTTTTTACATCTAAAATAATTTCATCTATAAGAATATTCCACCCCACAATCTACCCTTTTAGCAATCAGAATTCTTTACCGTTTTTTCTGAGATTCCATGTCTATTCGCATATCCAGTTAGTATAAGTGTCAACGCACCATCCCCGGTTATATTGCAGGCAGTACCAAAACTATCCTGTAGTGCAAAAACGGTAAGAATTAATGCTGTACCAGTTTCGTTAAATCCTAAAATCCCAGTAATTAATCCTAAAGATGCCATTACAGTTCCCCCCGGAACTCCCGGAGCGCCTATTGCAAAAATCCCCAGCAGGATGCAGAAAAGTACCATCATTTTCATATCCGGAATATCTCCGTACAATATTTTAGACACCACCATTACAAAAAATGTTTCCGTTAAAACCGAACCACATAAATGTATATTGGCAAACAGCGGAATACCAAAATCAATCATATCATTTCTTAAAACCTTTGATTTTCTTGCGCATCTCAAAGCAACGGCAAGAGTAGCGGCTGATGACATGGTTCCAACAGCCGTAATATAAGCAGCGCCGTAATGTTTAAGAACTTCCAATGGATTTCTTCCAGCATAAGCGCCGGCAATCAGGTAAAGCATTGCCAGCCATATATAGTGGCCTACCATAACGATCACAACAACCTGAATGAATACTGGCAACTGTTTTGTAATTGTTCCCTCATAAGCCAATGTACAAAATGTTGTAGCAATGAAAACTGGTAAAACGGGAATAACCGTATTTGTTACTATTTTCAAAACAATTTCCTGAAATTCATCCAACAAGTTTATAACCGTTACTGCCCTTGTCCACGTTGCCGCCAGACCAACCAATAAGGAAAAAACAAGTGCACTCATTACCCCCATAATTTGAGGAATATCCAATTTAAATACTACTTCTGGTAAGACTTTCAAATCTCCCACGCTAGATGCTATTGATAAATATGGAATAATAACATTTCCTGTCAATACGGAAAAAACTGCTGCGCCCAGTGAAGACACATACGCAATAACCAATGCCACTGCTAACATTTTTGATGCATTATTTCCCAGTTTAGGAATTGAAGGGGCAATAAAGCCGATTACAATCAAAGGTACACAGAAATTTATATACTGACCTAAGATATATTTAACGGTTACGATAATGTTCATCAAGCCTTCTCCGGCCAAAAGTCCCACAATAATTCCGATACATACGCCAAGCAATAGCTTGAAAGGTAAACTCTTTGTTATTCGTTTCATCTTGATCTCCTTTTTTGTTTTTAGAATAATTATGTCGCCGATTAGCCAAAAATCATCAATATATATCCTATACATTGCGATTTTTGTATTGATTTTTGATTACTATTACAATCTTTACTGCATAAGTTTCCCCCTTTATACATAAAAATTTCTTGATATCGAATGAACGACTGTATTCTATCATCAAATGTCTACTTTTTTTGCAACTCGGTAAAAAAACCAAACTGCTCGTTAAAAATCCATTTTTCCGTTTGTAAAATGATTTTTTCGCATTATTTGCTTATTTACAGTAAAAAAATGAATTTTAGCGAGTTCGCCCACATTTTTATGGACTTTAATTTTTTAAATAAATTCTATGGTAACATCGGATTTGAAATTTTGTGTATATAATTTTAGAACAAAGGAATCACCAAAAATGAGAATTGCAATTTACGACAATAGCCTTTATATTAACAAACAATTAGTATACCTTCTGAAAAAATACGAAGAGATTAAAAAGATATGTTTTTCTATAAATTCTTTTCATGGAAACGAAGTCATATTATCGAATAAACCTAATACGGATATTGCCTTTTTATGCGTTTGCGATTCTGTCAAGACAGAAATCATCCGCAAATTTTGCCTAGAAAATTCGGAAAGCAAAATTATAATAGTTGCAAATATACCTGATTACAGATATGCATTTCAATTTCATGCATTTGATTTTATACCACTGCCGATCCGTGAACAAAACATTTTTCACACTTTGGATGATGCTTTATACTATATTGCAAATTCCTCCGCAGAAAACACTTTTTCTCTTCGCACAGATACAGGAATACTAAATGTCAAGCCAAGCCAAATTCATTATTTTGAACACAATTCCCGTAAAGTAATAATCTCTACGGATCAAGGCGAATACCTGGGCAACTATACGCTAAAAGAATTGTCTTCTAAGTTTCGGCCTTATTTTTTTGATTCACCACATAAGAGTTACCTTGTAAACTTAAATCATATCCGATATATAAAAGGTTTTGACATATATTTAGATTCTGGCACAATACTTCCTCTGGCACAAAAAAAAGCTGTATATTTCAAATCATTGTTTCAGCAATTTCAAGAAAAGAGATTAGAAATCATATAAAAATAGAGCAGTTGTCATCTCAAAGTGAACAACTGCTCTGCTTTTATATTTGTGTTTGTCTAACATAGTTACAAACAAATGCTAAATCCAAATCAGGATTTTGAGTCTTGATTTTTCTTAATCCCTCTTCTGTTTGCTTCCGCTTGGCTCTATTATTTAAATCAGCCAAAAAGAACATAATATTCAATCTGCGACCCAAATTAAACAATTCCTGCTCTTGTTTCGGCAACTGCAGATATGTATTAATTGTTTCCAACATATTCTGCTTATCTGTCCTAATATTTCCCCGAACTTCCAACAGCAGATTAACAATATGTTCATTCATATAAATGCAATCCATATCATCTGCTAATAACTCTAACATAATTTTCTGCTCTGATACAATTTCTTCCTCAGATTGAAGCGTCAACTCTTTGTTTTTTACATAATTCCACATCTCTGATGAAAGCTTTATTCCCGTTGCATGGACACGTACAAAATCAGGCTTTATTACATTTAAAACTTTTGCAGTTTCAACCGCATTTTCTTCTGCCAGTTCCTTCCCTCCAATCCCAAACAGTGTAAACTCTGATAACACCATTCCAGCTTCTTTTGCTTTCGTACCACTAATGATAATTGTGGCTGTATCAAAACCTTTATTGATTTTTCTTAAAATAAGGTCCGATCCAGTTTCCATACCACAGTACAAATGTTCTATACCTGCTGTCTTTAATTCCCGCAATTCTGACACACTTTTTCTGGCAATACTATCAGCACGCGCATAAGTGGTTACATGTTTTATATTGGGTAAGTATTTATGAATACCTTCCAAAATCTGCATCAGAAATTCCGTCTGTAGTACAAATGCATCTCCATCCTGTAGGAAACAAGTTGTATAATTTTGTGCATATTCAGAATCAGCCGCTTTTTTCAAATCTTCTTCAATCTCTTCATATCTTCTTCTTGAAAATTTGTATTTCTTATACAGATCACAAAAATAACACTTATTCCAATGGCAACCTCGTGTTACCCGCAGCATCAGACTTTCCGCTTCTGAAGGTGGTCTGATCGGGCCTAATTCCATATCTATCATTCTTAAACACATCCTTTCAAATCAATTATAATTTATTGCATTTCTAAAAAGAAGAACGCACTTTAAAGTATATTTATATACCAAAAGTGCATTACTCCCTCACAGAAAGTAATGCACTTTTGCAATACTAAGCGATCAAAGAACACTGCGTTTCTTTATAAACAAATCTCCATAACGCCTTTGCAATGCCATCTTCATTGTTCCCATCTGTTACATAGTCTGACTGTTTTTTTACATCTTCTCGCGCATTTCCCATCGCAATACCAAGTCCGGCCGCGGTCAACATAGACAAATCATTATAGCTGTCGCCAAAAGCGATCAGCTGTTCTGTCTTTATTCCAAGCTTATTGCAGATATGAAGCAAAGCTGCACTTTTCTCAATGCCCTTATCCATAATTTCGAGAAAATACGGTTTTGAAATAGTAAGGCTAAGTTTGTCCCCTAATTCATGGCTGAGTTTCTCATAAACATTCCTTAAATATTCCGGATTTTCGAGCATAAGCACTTTGACTACTTCCTGATTTACAGCTTTTACAAAATCTTCTGTTTCTCTGATAGGCATTCCAGTCAGTTCTCCCTCAACCTCTGTATATTGGTTGTTCTGCGGAGTAACAATCTCATCCCCAACATATGTATGAATGTAAACTCCATTCTCTACACTTAAATTATACAGCATTTTAATATATTCCATAGGAAGGTTGCGCTGCATAATCATACGTTTTGCTTTACAATCCCTGACAGCCGCCCCATTAAAGCCCACAATATAGCCGCCATATTTCTCCAGTTCCAACTCTTTTGCATATTTCTCAATTGCATAAATTGGTCTTCCTGATGCCAAAATTACATGCATCCCATCTTTCTGACATTGCAGCAAAGTCTGCTTAGTTTCTTCAGAAATCTGCAAGTCACTTGTCAACAATGTATCATCCAAATCCATTGCTACTGCTTTGTATTCAATCATAATCAAACACTCCTCATATCTTAATAATCATGTCCCTGTTCAAATTCCCACTGTACACCATATTTGTCAATGAAATAGAAATAATATGTATTGCTAATCGTCTGACAGAGCTGCTTTTTAATATTACCGTCTGCTTCCATATCAGCTTCAAAAAACTGCACTTCATCAGCAGTAATATCATCAATCTTATATGGTCCGTACTGCTCCGATGGGTTGATCAATGTAATATCCGGACATGTCTTGATATATTTAAAGGCTTCATCAATATTCTGAATTTCTAATGCAACATGCCTTACACCATTAATCTTATTAACATCCTCTCGATGCTTAGCATCTGTTGTTACCGGTTCATAATATTCCATTAACTCCAGTGTGAGCTTAGTTCCCGGAATTTCCATAAACGCAATACTCAATTTCACAAGTTCAGGATGTTCGAGGAAACCTGCTGCCTTAGCAAATCCAATATTACTGAACTCTCGGAAAATCTGTATAGGCTTTGCTTCTAAAAGCTGTTCGTAATATTTTATCCCTTCATCAATATCGTCTACAACAATATTAATGTGCGCAAAGTCTGTAAATTTCAAACGTTTTCCGTTCTCGACATTCTCTTTATCCAGCCGCTTAATAACTCTACACGGATTTCCTACTGCTACAACATTATCAGGAATGTCTTTTGTAACTACGCTTCCTGCTCCAATTACAGTATTTTTTCCTATGGTAACTCCATTCAAAATGATACTGCCCCCACCTATCCAGGTATTATCGCCAATTTTCACTCTGTCTGCATATTCTAAATCTTTTAACCGTAGTGTATGATCTGTCGGATGATATGCGGCATAAATCTGTACATTTGGCGCCATCAGTACATTGTTTCCAATTTCCACCACATTACAATCTAAAATTGAGCAGCCATAATTCATGAAAACATTATCGCCCAAGATAAGATTATATCCGTAGTCGCACTGGAAAGGCGGTTTTATTACTACATTATTACCAAGTTTGCCGGCTAATTGCTGCAAGATAGATGTTCTCAGCTCTGTTTCGTCATCCTTCGTCTGGTTATAACGTAAGGTTAACTCATATGCATGATTACGTTCCTTTGTAAGTTCCGCGTCCTTATGATTATACAATTCATTAGACAGCATCTTTTCTTTTTCTGTTTTCATATTCTGCCTCCTAATTCAAAACAATAAATGCAAGAATTTCTAAGTCTTCATTTTCCGTATTGATAACACTATGAACATCTCCATTTCCTGTTATCACTACATCACCAGCAGAAATGTCAATCTTCTTGCCATTGTCGATAACCACACCTTTTCCAGATTTGATAACATAGCATTCAGTCTCTTCTACATGTTCATGCTCTCCAATGCTACCTTCCGGTGGAATTGTCATATAGGACAAGAGCCGGCAGTTCGGGATAGTATCTTTGCTTACGCAATTGAGAAAATGAATATCCCCTTTTCCACCTTTCAATTCAGACCTTACCTGCTTTTCCATATTATTCAATTTCACTACCATAATACTTTCCTCCAATTTTCAGTAAAACAGTTATAGCTTACTTTTAATTTGTAATAATATAAATACAACTAAGAGCTGACCTATATAAATACTTACCCATGCGCATCGGTTATATCATTTTGAATATATCTTGCCACTTGATAATCCAAAATACATCTATCAGTTCCCTCCGTATTTTCGACACGGATTATATAACTGAAAAATATTTAATTTCAAGATGTTTTGATTCTTCTACGATTTTTTTTGTCTGATCTACGATTTTAACAATCTCGCGCCATAAAAAAGAAGTATAAGTAAAGCGAGAGGCTTTTCTTATACTTCTTCAAATATTCCCTATCTATTTTTGCTGTTATTAAGATAATCATTTCCCCAATCACACATAGTCATTCAAAATCGGGATAATGCTTTCTCCAAATTTCTGTTAAACTATACTCCACTTTAGGCGGCACAACAGGATATACCTTTCTGTTTACCAATCCATCTTCTTCCAATAACCTTAACTGTTGCGTCAGCATTTTCGGTGTTGCTTGGGGAATTAATGCACGGATTTCGCTAAAGCGTAATGTCTTACCTATAAGATGCCACAATATTAGTGATTTATATTTTCCTCCGATTAAATCCAAAGTTGCTTCAACCGGACAGTGATAACTGCTACTACAACATGTATTCATAAACAAATCACCTCCACAGTATCTTTTTTATACCAATTTACTTTTTTCATATTATTTCACTTTAAAGTGCGTACTTGTCAGTCGAACAATTGTTGTTATAATAATAGCATAAGTTTCCAACAACTTCAATTTATTCTTGCAAGGATATTTCTAATTGGCCAATATATAGTTGCTGGTTTACAATTTTATATTTATCAAAATCAAAAAAGGAGAATTATCATGACAATTTTAGATACTATTAAGACAAGATATTCTGTACGTAAATATGAAAAAAGATCTGTTGAGCAGGGAAAGGTTAATGCAATCCTCGAAGCCGCACATTGTGCGCCAACTGCAGCAAATATGCAGCCTCAGAAAATCCTGGTTGTACAAAATCCCGAAAATCTGGAGAAATTCAGTGCAGGCGCTAACACCTATAACGCTCCCCTTGTAATGCTTGTATGCGCTGATCTTGATACAGCATGGGTGCGTCCATTTGATGGTAAAAATATGGTAGACATCGATGCTTCTATCGTTACAGACCATATGATGCTGACAGCTACCGAGTTAGGTTTAGGTTCCTGCTGGATTACTTACTTTGATCCTGAAGCTATCCGCGCCGCTTTTAATCTGCCGGAAAACCTTGTACCGGTTAATATCCTTGCCATTGGTTACGCGGCAGATAAACCACAGTCTCCGGATAGACATACACAGACTAGAAAGGCTCTGAATCAGACTGTTACATTCGAAACTCTCTAATTCTTCCCCTTACTACAAATTATTATAAAGGGGCTGTCGGTAAATAACGTTTTTTAAAGCTGACAGCATCAAACAAAAATATCCTGACAGTTATAGGGCTTTCCGGCTCTGCAACTTGTTCAGGATATTTTAATTTATATAAACATCGGTATCTGCAGCAGTCATCTTATACTCGTTTCTTCATTATATATAAGAGAAATAACCATCAAATTTCAACGCAAATACTTTAAGGGTAAAGTTGTTAGGGTGCATGGTTTTCGTTGGAAATTTAAGGTTATATATAAGGATTCTCAGCATAAAATTGATTCTGTGAGGGATAGGGATGGTTATACGGAAGTCTTATAAAAAGACCTCCGTTCATGTTTCTGATTAACAGAAGTTATGCACTGATAGTATCAGATTTCACAAATGCTGTTTCTTCGTGAACTAAGTTCTCATCCATATCCAGTGGATCAGATTCTCCCCATTGTTCCGCTATAACTCCCAACGATTCCAGAAGTTTACCAATTGGTGCTTCATCTCTAAGTTGAAATTTCAATTTTTCGACATACTCTCGCTCACTATATGATAATGGTGTAGTACGGTTTGGAATATATTTATTATCAATTTCAGATTTCAGGTATGTATTCTTATTATGAATATACTTTTTAACTTAACGCACTATTTCAATAGGATATACAGTTCCCATACATATGATTAGAGCGTCAAAAGGGTAATTTAATAACCAAGGATACTGTATTTAGTATATTTTCTTCACATATTACAACAATATATTATGACTAAATTCGGCAAAAAAGGGATTTTGACGCTTAAATCATACATATTTGATTATAATATGCAGCATACCGCCTGTTGTTATCTGCTTCTTTTTTCTGTTTCTTAGTTTTTACAACACCATGAGCATATCCGTAGAGATTCTCATAATCTGTTGCGAATTTGATACACAGGTCACGATCCTTATATCTACTGTAGCAATTATAATATCATAGGTTGTTTCATTTGTCACATAAAACTTTGAAGCACAAATCATTCAAACAAAAAGCCGAAAGCACATTGTTATCCGTGACCTCCGACTCCATTCCTATCTTAAATACTACACCGTCCTTTAACACCCAAATCAGCCCTCT
>ENA-OQBV01000281-OQBV01000281.1-human-gut-metagenome-genome-assembly--contig:-NODE-281-length-29934-cov-4.912269_pt1 | contig 29934 bp, 27 predicted proteins | sample MGYA00242750_ERZ504559 | MGnify/ENA primary metagenome ERZ504559 (study PRJEB26092, sample SAMD00036230) | human gut metagenome | host: Homo sapiens | study: EMG produced TPA metagenomics assembly of... | reverse complement strand
AGAAATCACTTACCGACGCATCACTATAGATCTTCATACCAGAACTATACAGTGGATGATTGTATGCGTAATCCGGATAATGCTGTGCCACATTGCTTTCTTCTACAATAGAGTAAGAGGCAAGGTCGAGCAGTAATGCCATATCCCGCTCAGAGAAGAACTGTCCAAGCATCTTATCTAACGAATAATCCGATACTATCTTATGTATTGCAGCATATGTACCAACCCGCAGACAGCTGCTGCGCTCTGTTCGGTCTTCCATACCTGATAAAACTGCATCTGGAAAGTATTTCAGAAAGGCTTCGTTAGGAATCATCATAGTGTCATCATCCGCACACACCTTGCCTATAGTTGCTCTCTGTGGATAGGTATATTTTTTCTCCGGATTATAATAGCGATCATACTCATACTTAATATATGTGATATCCCCTCTTCTTAATCGGATCAATTTTCCATGTACATCTGGTATTTTTACTCTTGATTTCAGGTACATATTCGCCTCCTTTATTTAGGCTCATATAGCCCTAAATTTATTATACAACAAAACCCGTATTTTTGCAATAATTTCCGCAGAAATACGGGCTTTTTTTAATTTCGTTAGGGCTACTCATTTTTGGAAGTTAAGGATCCTACGTACTGAAAAAAGGAGTCCAAATGACTCCTTTTTCCAATGCATATCAATTATTTTTAAAATATCGTATATCCGCCATCTACAGCCAAAGCTGCTCCATGGATGAAACTAGCTTCGTCTGATGCAAGGAATGCAATGGCCTGTGCTACTTCGATAGGTTCTCCAGGACGTTTTGCCGGACTCATTCCAATCTTCATTGTTACCGGATGCTGTGGAATTGCAAGCACACGTGCAATCATATCTGTTGCAATCGGTCCTGGAAGAACAGCATTTATACGCACTCCTGTACGTCCATGATCCAATGACATCTGACGGGTAAGTCCAAGAAGGCCATGTTTAGCAGAAGTGTAAGCAAGCCCTCCGCGGCCAGCTGCGGTTGCTGCCATGGAAGCTACATTGACGATGGTTCCAGCTCCTTGTTTTTCCATAATAGGGATTAGTTTCTTGCAAAGAACAAATGGTGCTGTGAGATTTGTTGCAAGAACAGTGTTCCATTCATCCATTGTGATCTGATCCATATTGGCAGTTGTTCCGCCTACTCCTGCATTATTAACGAGAATGTCTATTTTTCCGTAGGCGTCCAGAGCTGTTTTAACCAGGTTATCAAGACTTTCATCAGATGTCACGTCTGTTTTACAGAAAATTGCTTCTCCTCCGGCTGCCTTGATTTCATTCACACAGCTTTCTCCCAGTTCTTCCTTTGTTCCAACAACTATGACTTTTGCTCCTTCTTTTGCAAAGAGTTCTGCGGTTGCTCTTCCGATTCCTCTTGTTGAACCGGTAATGATTGCTACCTTGTTTTCAAACTTCATGGCAATGCCCTCCTTATCTTCTTCCTGTTTCCATGAATGCTGTTCTGTCATACCGTGCGGTAAGCAGATACGGTGCCAGAACATCTGCGTCAATCTCTTCACATAAATTCAGTTTATGAACCATCAGATCATTTGAGGAATACGCACCTCCAATGACTGTTCTGATTGGAAGTTCTCCCCATGGATCATCAATGGACGATTGTAATTTAATCGCTGCAAAACCAGGCTCCCATGAATGGTAATTGTATTCACAGAGATTCTGAAGCAGAGCACCATTCTGGAAATGTGATTTTCCTTCTTTATCCGGTTCGCGGTCAAGGTGGAAGTAGAAACCACCGCCATATGTCTTTTTACCGGCTTCTGGGAACTGATACAGCATTCCGGTCATTGCGTTATTATATTCACCAATCTTGAGATCAATATTTACAAGTTCAGTACCACGACGGCAGACTTGAGCGGTCACATGATCATTGTTTCGACGGATTACAAATTCAGATCCCAGTTTCTTTGGAATTGATCCATTGTCACGTCCACACTGAACTGCCATTTCTGCACCGGTTCCCCCAAGTACAAGTCCTATTGGATATAATCCAAGCTGTGTTCCATATGTACAGTAAACACCAAGGATTGCTTCATAATAATCATCAGCAAAGGTAGGCTCCTTAACATGGCACACAGATACCGTAACTACAGGCACGGAAAATGGTTTTAACGGTGCAGGCAGAACCTTTGCAATCGCCGCAGGATCGGTGAGGTATGCAAGATATATTCCCTCCTGATTTTTCATAAGAGATATCTTACCGAAATTAGGCATTTCCTCCGGAGCGGTGATAAAGCTTGGAGTTTTGACAGATGTCTTAAACAATTTCCTTGCTGCTTCAAAACCACTTCTGGATGCAGGAGCAATCGTACCGTCTTTCACAGCATTTCCGATAGCCTGAGCATGGATTCCTTTTTCTTTTAATTCTTCAACAAGATGGTTGTCCGGACGGAAACCAAGGGAAAGAACAACAGCATCTGCAGCAACTTCCACATTTATCTTATCGTTCAGTCTTTCAAGTACAACTCCATCTTTTTTGATCTCTTTAAGAGCATATGCCATCATGAACTGGGCATTGTATTCTTTCAATCTTCCACATACATCTGCAACATTTGTATGATTTGCATTAGGAGCAACTTTGTCAAGCATATCCGCAAGTACAACGGTATTTCCTTCGTGACAGAGATATTCTGCTGTTTCAAGTCCCGTAACACCTGCTCCGATGATCATTACTTTTTTATTCTTCAGTCCGGCTTTTCCGGAAAGAATATCTTCGATTGTATATACATTTTCTCCGGTTATTCCGGGAATAGATCCTGGAATGACAGATTTAGAACCTGTTGCTACAAGTACCGCGTCCGGATTCATTTCTGCAATTTTATCCGCAGTCGCTTCCATATCAAGTTTTAATTCAACTCCAAGTTTCTCAAATTCAACATTATAATAATCAGCAATCCAGCCCATACGTTCTTTGAAAGGAGGCTTCTTTGCAAGGTTTATCGTACCTCCAAGCTCACTCTGGCGGTCAACCAATGTTACCTTCATGCCGCGTTCAGCAAGTGTTTTAGCAGCGATCATACCACATGGTCCGCCACCCACAACTACTACCTTATGTTCCTGAGTGTCATATTCTGCATTTCCATAAAGACGTTCGCGGCATGCACGTGGATTAACTGCACATTCCGCAGGAATACCCGCGCCCATCCATGCATTCAGGCTCTCAAAGCAACGCAGACAGTTGATACATTTACAAATTTCATTCTCTCTTCCTTCAAGGACCTTGAGTCCCCACTGTTCGTCTGCGAGCCAGCTTCTTCCCATGGAGACAAAATCAACAATACCTCCTTCCAGAAAACTCTCAGCTACCTGTGGTTCACGTATGCAGGAAACTCCTATCACTGGAATAGAAACGTGATCTTTTACGGCCTTGATCAGATCTTTTCTCCAACCCTGGGGGAAGGAGATCGGCTCTACACATACACTTCCTGTCTCGTATAAACCAACAGACACATCAATAAAATCAATCCCGCATTTCTCAAGCGCCATTGCAATCTTAACTCCATCCTGGATATGGATATAATCCTCTGTCACTCCTGTTTTATCCAGAAATTCTTCAACGCTTAAACGGACACCGATCGGAAAGTCCGGTCCACACTGTACACGGATTCCATTTATGATCTCGGTGATCATACGAAGTCTGTTTTCAAAGGAACCACCATACTCATCTTCGCGTTTATTTGTGTAAGGGGAAAGAAACTGTTGTAATAGATACCCATGAGCCGCATGAAGCTCTACTCCATCGCAACCCGCTTTTTTTACCCGTACAGCACCTGAGATAAACTGTTGGATCAAAGCTTTTACTTCTTCTGTTGAAAGAGCCCTTGTTTCTTGCTGAAGATATTTGCACGGTATTGCTGAAGCAGATACTACCGGACCGCCTGTAAGAGCAGTTACTGTTTCACGTCCAGGGTGATGCAGCTGGATGAATATCTTTGTCCCATATTTATGTACTGTTTCTGCAAGCTTTGCAAGACCTTCGATATGTCTGTCTTTTGAAACAGACAGCTGACGCATCATCCCTGCACCATGCAGATCGTTTACCCTTGCAATCTCCGGAATAATAAGCGCTGCGCCACCAATTGCACGTGCCTCATAGAATGCAATCATGTCTTCCGATGGAGACCCATCCATCTCCGCCAGGCTTGTACCCATCGGTGACATTACAAGCCGGTTTTTAAGTGTAATATTTCCAATTTTTCCCTGTTTAAATATTTCCTGATACATGTACACCCTCCTTTACTTGTGTCTCTTGATTATTATGGCTTAAAAATAACATTTTCATTGTTAAAAAAACAACGGCATAAATATAAAAAAGACATTGTGTATTTATGCACAATGCACTATAATTAATAATAATCTGCAAAACACTGTGCATTTTTCACAAATAATTGTAAAGAGGAGTATGAAGATGCTGTTTTCCGATCTTATTGATTATTTAAAAAATGAAAAAACTTTTAACATAATACTAAATTGTTCTACTGATCTTCATGAAATACGAGATGTAGAGCTGCTGGATGGCACTCAAACAGGATACGCCACAGATATTGTCTATTTTGGTTATCCAGATGTCTTGTCTCCTGATATGCAGCCTTCTCAATGTATCCTTGTTCGTGGAGAAAACTATCTTTTCCTTATTCCTGCACGGATCGTGCAACAGTACAGGCAAAAGAGCTTTTTGCGGTTTTTAATGCAGCAAAACAGTTTCTTCAGACACATGAACAGGTTAGTTTATATGAAGAACTGGTTCGAAAAGGCCACTCTTCCCATAGCCTGGATGAAGTGATTAACTCTGCATCCATCAAATTAGGATGTTCTTTGGTATTTTGCGACAAGAAATTCCGTATCCTGTCATTTTCTACATCAATTCCGGTTACGGATAAGTTATGGAAAGAAAATATCGAACGTGGATATTGTACATATGATTTCATTAAAAATGTAATGTCATTGGAAGCTGTCCAGGGGGCTTCAGCCAGCATTGAAGCTGTTGAAGTATCCTGTCCGGAATCACCATATCGTAAATGTAGTTCGAAAGTGTTTTTAAACGGTGTTCAGGTTGGTTTTGTTCTGATGATAGAAAACAATATCCCTTTTACCGCAGAACACTTAGCAGCTATGAGTGATGTAAGCCGGGCGATCAGCTCTGTAGTTGGCCATTATCATCCTGAACTGTTTCAGTACACCAGTGCGGATCAGCAGCTTCTTGAAGCTCTGCTGATCGGAACTCCGGCTGATATATTGGCAGAATCCATTTCTCATCTTCGAGTATCTGATGCAATGTATGCACTTTGTATCCAACCGAAGACATTTTTGAAGGAAAATGAATTAAAGCAGCAGCTTTATCCTGTGATCCGGCATATCTTTCCGGAAGCATATATGACTGTCCACGACAATGCACTAGTCCTGCTTGTACCAGATCAGAGTTCTGTTATATTTGTAGATACTCAAAAAATAATGCTTAAAACGATGGCAGAGTATCATCTGGATGTAGGAATCTCCCTGGTTTTTTCAAAAATGGATGAATTTTACAGAGCTTATCAGCAGGCGCGGACAGTTCTTGAATGGAATCACAGAATCCCTGATAACCTTAAGAAGGAAATATCATGGGATCAAAGGTATCCGATGGAGCATCAAATTCATCGGTATTCTGAAATTGAGTTCTACGAAATGATGAACAAGATCAAAGAACCAGAAAAACTTGCAGATTATATCCACCCTGCCCTTTACAGACTGAATAAATATGACCAGAGAACGGGAAATGAACTTTACCATACACTTGAGGTATATCTACAGTGTTTCCATAACAATAAGGAAACAGCTAACATTTTGTGTATTCACAGGAATTCGCTGGCTTATCGAATGGAAAAAATCATTGAAATAGGTAAAGCCGATTTAAACGATCCCATGACAGAGTTTCTGTTGAGAATGTCTTTTAAGCTTGTGGAATATTTGAAGATAAGAGACCTCGATCTCCCCTGATATTTAAAATTGTAGCTTTTCATAACATTATAACGAAATGCTGTAATTCTCTCTGAATTGTCAGTGATGCCATAGTAATGGAGATAACCAGTCAGTATCTCATTAAGCTTCTCTCTGTTGACTGTGAGTTTCAGCTTCTCTTCAAGATATTTCGTACTGCTTTCCAGAAGTCTCTCCGATGCCCGTTTGCTCTTCGCAATTGAAGCAGGGGACTTACTTGATTTGGTTAAAAAGGCATATGTCAAAAATGTTATTGACATATGCCCTTTATAGAACTATTATATTATAACAAGAAAGGAGCAGTTTATGCCGAGACCAGTAAAATGCAGAAAAGTCTGCCATTTTCCCAATGTTTTAGAATTTCTTCCGGCAGATGATACGGAGAAAAAAGCCCCCATTATTCTGACGGTAGATGAGTATGAAACAATTCGTCTTTTGGACAAGAAAGGTTACAGTCAGGAGCAGTGTGCAGTATCTATGCAGATCGCAAGAACAACAGTTCAACGAATTTACGAGATTGCCAGGAAGAAAATAGCAGATGCACTTATTGATGGACATCCGCTTAGAATTGAGGGCGGGGATTTCAGAATCTGCGATGGTCAAAGTAGCGACTGCAACCTTGGAGGATGTTACAAGCAGGAGCTTTATCAAAAATATGCAGTGGAAAAAGGAGAAGGTATTATGAGAATAGCAGTAACATATGAAAACGGACAGATTTTCCAGCACTTTGGACACACAGAAACATTTAAGATTTATGATGTAGAAGAAGGGAAAGTGGTACATTCAGAGGTAGTAGATACCAACGGAAGCGGACATGGCGCATTGGCAGGAGTTCTTAATGCATTGAATGCAGATGTTTTGATCTGTGGCGGAATCGGAGGGGGCGCACAGACAGCTTTAGCGGCAGCCGGTATTAAGCTTTTCGGAGGAGTTTCCGGAGATGCAGATGAAGCGGTAGAAGCCTTTATCAATGAAACACTTGCGTATAATCCAAATGTGAAGTGTTCTCATCACGAGCACAACCACGGGGAAGGACATACATGTGGCGAGCATGGATGCGGAAGCCATAGCTGTCATTAAGAAGAATGGTTCGCCTAAGAGCGGCTACTGGGAGATTGTAGATAAATATCTATACTTTATAGGGCCGTACTTCATAGGGTCGAACCATGACATTCTTTACTAACAGTAAAAAATATGCCAAAAAGATTAAGAAGGCTGAGAAATGTGTGGTATATGAAAATACAGTCAGAGAACTGTTTAGCTGTGAGCAGTTCAAAAAAGGTGCAGAAGCAAAAGGACATCAGGTGAACATGGTACAGAGCCTGCGACGGCTGTATGAGAAATGGCGGTACCTGTGTATTAAAAGATGACATGGCTGAAATACTCGGAATGTTTCGGAAAGCAGATGTACTTGTACTGGCTACTCCGGTTTATTTTTATGGAATCAGTGCCCAGATGAAGACCTTTATTGACCGCACTTATCCTATCTGGCAGCATCTTGGTAAAAAAGAAGTTTACTATATTATATCGGCTGGTCTGGGCGAGGACATCATTGAAAGACCGCTTGGTGATCTGGATGGTTTTGTAGAACATCTGGAAGAATACAAGATTGCAGGAAAGATATATGCAGCAAACGTGATGGATGCCGGATTAGTCAGAAATCAAAGTGTTTTCAAAAAAGCCTATGATATGGGATATTCCGTTCAAAATGCTGAGAAATTGAGAGTTGGCGAATAAAGCTTATAAAAAACAAAGGGATAATTATAGATGTCATAAAAGCAAAAAAATTCAAGTAGTTATTTTTGCCCCGGAATCCGTTAGCTGGCAGTAGATAAGCAAATTAGTTTCTTATCACTGTTAAGCCAAGGATTCCGGGGATTTTTTGTTTTCTACGTTCCCTTGTTATTTATGCTGCTGACACACCATTTTCACCTGTGCGTGTCCTGTTTTCTACGCCGGAACGGCGGATTCCTGCAAAGATGGAGCCTGCAATATTATGCCATACACTGAAAATAGCACCTGGAAGAGTTGCCAGTGGATTGGCTACAAAGTTAGCTGCTGCCAGAGAAACTGCCAGTCCGCTGTTTTGCATGCCCACTTCAATAGCTATAGCTGTTGCCCGTGTATATTCTACATGGAAAATTTTTGCTGCAAGGAGCCCAAGCATCATACCACAGAAATTGTGGATCGCAACAACGCCAAGGACCAGAACTCCGCAGCTTAAGATTTTCTCTGCATTAATTGCCACGATTCCGCCAATGATCATAACAATGGCTACAACAGAGATCAATGGCATAACATCTGAAACTTTATCTACATGATCTCCTGCAAGTGTACGGAGAAGGATTCCAAGAAGTACAGGAACCAGAATTACTTTTACAACAGAAAGTACCATTGCCCAGAAGGATACTTCCACCCAGGCACCTGCCAGAATGTACACAAGAAATGGAGTCATAACAGGAGCAGCCAGAGTGGAAACGATGGTCATTCCTACTGAAAGTGCAACATCACCGCCTGCAATATAGGTGATCACATTGCTGGCTGTTCCACCAGGACAGCATCCCACAAGAATCACACCCAGAGCCAGATCTGCGGGAAGATTCATAACTTTACACAATACCCAGGCTACGACTGGCATGATCGTATACTGTGCAACTGCGCCAATGATCACTTCCTTTGGTCTGGAAAAAATTGCCCGGAAGTCTTCCAGACGTATGGTCAGTCCCATACCAAACATGATCACGCCCAGAAAAACAGATGTATAATTTGTCATCCATGCAAATCCATCCCTCCAGAAAAAGGCAAGGCATGAAAAGGCAATGATGATGATTCCAATATATCTGGATGCAAAACTGCTGATTTTTCCTATTTTCTTTAAAATATTTTCCATATATTATACCTCGTAGCTGAAGTTATCGATCAGTCTTGTTTTGCCAATATAGACAGCCATTGCTACGAGAACATTATGATCAGCTTTTTCCACAGGCTGCATGGTAAGTGCATCTACCATGGAAACGTAATCGATTTTTGCCAGAGGCTCTGCCTCGATCACTGCACGCATTTTGCCGAGAAGTTCTTCTGCGGAAATGCCTGCGTGAATGATTTCCTGTCCGAGTTTTACGGATCTGGACAGACAGAGAGCAGCCTTTCTCTCTTCATCGCTTAAATATGTATTTCTGGAGGATTTTGCCAGTCCGTCCTCTTCACGGACAATCGGGCAGCCTACGATTTCTATATCAAAATTCAGATCCTGGACCATTTTGCGGATGATGGCCAGCTGCTGAGCATCCTTCTGTCCGAAATATGCTCTGTCCGGGGCTACAATATGGAACAGCTTGGTTACAACTGTGCACACACCTTTGAAATGGATAGGACGTGTTTTTCCACAAAGTGTCTCAGATAATGTATCGATACTTACAAATGCATGGGGATCATGATACATTTCAGAAGGTTCAGGGCAGAAGATCAGGTCTGTGCCAAGACTTTCACAGAGTTTGCTGTCGCGTTCGAAATCTCTTGGATATGCCTCAAGATCCTCTGTCGGACCAAACTGTGTTGGATTGACAAAGTCAGACACAACTACAATGTCGTTCTGTTCTCTGCATTTTTTGATCAGACTTGCATGTCCCTCATGAAGAAATCCCATTGTTGGAACAAGACCTATAGTTTTACCTTCTTTTTTCCATGCTTTGATCTGTTTTCTTGTTTCTTCTACTGTTTTTGTTACCTGCATTGTTATCTCCTCTTTCTCGGTCAATGGACCGGTATCATAGATTTTGAGATAGCCTCTTTTCTGAATTCACTTTCATCTTATGATAGCCTCTAATCTGATATCAACGTTTTCAGGCCATGTCTTTCAGCAGACCATGTTTCTCATAATTGGTCACTCTGCTGATCTTATTCTCTTCATCTACAAATACAACTGCAGGCTTATGAGTGCGTGCCTCTTCAGGCTCATATCCTGCGTAAGCCATGATGATAATCTTGTCACCTGTGCTTACACATCTTGCTGCTGCTCCGTTCAGACAGATCATACCGCTTCCGCGTTTTCCGCAGATTGTGTATGTCTCGAATCGACTGCCATTGTTCACATCTACAATCTGAACTTTCTCATATTCCAGTATTCCGGCAGCTTCCAGCAGTTCTTCATCCACAGTAATGCTTCCCACATAATCCAGTTCAGCCTGGATAACAGTTGCTCTGTGGATTTTTCCTTTTAACATTTCTATTGTCATCTTATATAGTCCTTTCCTGCGGGAAAAATCAGAGTCAAGCAGCACCATAAAAAGGAAATATACCTTTATGATCTGCAAAAAAAGCGCATCAGGATACACTTTGACCCTGAAACGCTTCTGATTGATTCCCTGTATATTGAGTCCTGTTTCTGATACATAAAATATGTTTTACTATTCCATAGATTATTGGAAATCTGATTTTTTGTATCATAAATACCGGCTCGTATCTTTTAAAATTACATACATCCCTCCGTTCCCGTTTCCGGATTCCGGCTGGCTGCTTTTATATAAGATTCCAGTGATTTCAGCCAGAGTATAGTTTTGAGTCCAAATACTATCTCTGAGTGGTATTATTACATCTGGTCAGTTATTTGTCAATAAATTGTTTATTTACTGGTTACTGTTCACTCCGCGTCCAGTAATACACTGCGAAATACAATAAATATGAATCTCCTTGTGCAAAGCCCAAGGAGTATCGTTTGCTTCGCAGACTTAATTTATGCTAATCACATAAGGAACCAAAAAATCACTCATCTGACAAACAATCAGACGGATAGCCTCATCCAACCGTACCTTCCCGGGAGTTATTTCCAATTCGTTCATATGTGCAAAGAAATTTTTCCGAAAGACTTCATACGGCATCAATAACTCTGCCGCAAACAGGTTTGTAATCTGAATGTCAGAAACTAAACAGCTATTACCATAAAAATAAAAAGTTTCTCTTTATGATACAGCTCTCCGAACACTGAAAGAAAAATCTGTCGGAAATAAGCTGCCTTCCACGAAATCCCTCTATGCTGAAAAAGACCGACTTATTGAATTGCGAAATATGCAACGGGAAGATTTTTCTAACCGCCGGAATTATGAACGGGAGTTTCGTACCGTGTCTGCCAATATTGATATGATCCTTGGGAAGAGCTACGAACAGGAACAGCAGATTGAGAAAGAACAGAATTTATAAATTTCCTGTTTTCATGCTTTCTAAAAAGAGGTATTATATAAAAAAACGCAGGAGGTATATTCAAATGAAAGCACATAAATATTGGTCACTTGGTGCATTGGCAGCCATGATTGGAACCTTTTATACCGGCTATAAAAACATGAAAACTGCTCACAAATATTTTGCTTGCAGCTCTCTTCTCTGCATGATTATGGCTATCTACTCCGGTCATAAAATGATTTCTGGTAAATCCAGAAAAAAGAAAAATTCTGTTTCTAAAGAATCTGCAGAATAATCAAAACTAAAGAAATGTTTACATAGGATTGCCTGATGGAATAAATATTTTCCATCAGGCAATCTTGCTATTTTACATCTTTTTTCAATCTGTCGTATAATATATGTAATCCTGTAATCCCATCAAATGAAAACAGTCCTTCTTATCAAACGTTATTATAAGTTTAACCGCAACATTTTTTCTTCCCAGAACAATTTCATACTCTGTTGATTGTTGATAAGAGAGGAATAAATGATGATACACAATCAACAACTGTTCTCATCTATATTTTCCGCAACTCCCTTTATTTTCATAATAAAATTAAGAAAGGCCCTGCACTTGGCAGAGCCTCCCAGCATTTTCTTTTGAGAGCTTTTGCTCCCTAGCCAGATTGTGGTAAATGCTAAACCCTTATAAAGCTGGTAAGGCACTGCCTCCTGGCACAACACCTTACTTCAACGCTTGACAGACACTCCTGTTGCCTGTTGTTAATATTATATTAACTTGCCACCATGAATATGTCAATTACTTTTCTACTATAATTTACACTATAATTTTATAGCTGTTTGTATGAATATAGATTCTCTAACAATTTCCATATTTCATTCTCCATTTTCATACTATTATTCTGCTCTTATTTATGTCTTTTTCTGCAATATGTTCTTCGAAAGCTACTATACCCTCAATTTCAAAATTGAATTCCAACTGTGAACTCGGAACATAATAAAAATGTTCCATAATAAATTTCACAAATTTCATCGGTGATATTGGACGATCTACAGGAATTCTACAATTTTTATATCCCCCTAAAGTAATATGTGAATATGGATGATGCAGTTCGCTCTCCTCCGGATCTCGATTGTAATCAGCTCGAATAATCACAGGCAATACAGATTTATTTAAAATATCTCCGTAAATATAGTCAACATCGTATAATTCCGGATCATTCTGATAAAGTTCATACGACGGTGATGGATAATACCCCAATCTGTGCGAAATCAATTCTTTTCCCGTTCTATTAAAGCGATACATCAACTGTATGATACCGCCATCTGGCAATTTAACATTATAATTATGATTTTTTTCTATTTCATCATAAATTGTACTGTAATCCATATTCCTTAAATATAACGAAATATTTTGATATTTTTCCCATACAATATCCATTTGTTGAATTACAGGATAGTTATATTCTTCTGCCAGTCCACATCTGATCAATTCCCTTGTAACTTTCTTTAACTCTCGAAATACTTTTTCTTGTTCTTTCAATTATACAGCACATCCTTTAAGCGATTCACAGTATCTTCATCTAAATCTTCTTTTCGAATTTCTCCATTTGCAAGTTTACTGGTAATATCCGCCAGATTAGAATTGCTTTTTCTGATATCTCTTAATTCATTTTGAGTCATGTCTCTATGAATAATTCTCATATTCTTTCGTTGTGATTTGTCCGGGTACGTGAACTCTAATTGAAAATTCCTTTCCTTAACGCTGTTAAACTCCTGTATTAACAGATCCATATCATCTCCGATTCCGCTAACCCGTACCCATGCCTTCGATCTTGTCATAGCAGTAAATATAATATTTCGTTTTCTTGATAAGTTGATGCCTCTTGCGCAAAGATCCGCATTTATCAGATAAACAACTGCTGCTTCATTTCCTTTTGCTCTGTAAATCTGAGAGATTGCAATAGAATCCTCCTGAAAAAAATCATCTGGTGTTGTCTGTACCCCAACAATATGCGATTTAATTCCCTTTTCCATTAATTTAACACGGATATGTGACACGTAACTCTTCGTAATTTTGGGATCAGGGTGAATGATCATAATGTCCTGATATCTTAATTCTTCATCATGCAGATTTTTTTCGATATCTTCAACTATCCAATCCGCTTCCTGTACATTATTTTCAAATCTTCTAAATTGTATAAGATCGTCAATTGACGAATGATCCTCTAAAAATGCAGGACTTGTTTCTTCTGTTCTATATAGCGTTACAAATTCTCCATCTCTGATCACACCTTCTTTCACTGTATATCCAATATCTTCCCATAACTGTTTATCTTCAAATAATTGAACTAACGATGTTTCCTCCCGTGCCTCTTTTTTTCTGTAAATTCCAAATCCCAGGCTGTGTGCTGTAATAAGAACTGGTCTTGAATTACGATAACATTTTGATAAGACAATATCCTCCGCCTTACCATTACTGTTATCAAGCACTACATTCGGCCGTCCATTACTGTATCCAAAAATGTCTTCCGGAGATTCAACGTTTTTGTTATCCAGGCTTTGGAGTTCATCATATGCATATACAAGCATACGGCTTTCATGTGGGAGTGACATATAACACATCTGAAGAAAATATTTTGAAAAATCCTGTGCTTCGTCTACTAAAATCACATCATACAATGGCTGGGGATTCGTTACTGATTCTACGGCTTCTTCACATACTCTGTCAAAAGCAGATGAATTTCTTCCATATTTCTGGCACGCATCCATATAATCATAACAAACTAGATTATTTGCCTTACAAAAATTGAAATACAGACCTTCTGAATTTTTACTTCCCCATGCATGAATTATTTTAATTCTGCTCCAATCAGGTTCCTCATTTGTGTTTTCAACAATAAAGTTTGTGATCAGTTGAATAAATTGACCCTTTAATGCCCGGCTGTTAAATGTAACTGCTATCATCTTATTTTCATACATAGTATACAGATATGCTACCTTTAATGCCAGAACAATTGTTTTTCCCGATCCTGCCAGCCCCCGGATTCGTTGAACACCTTCTACCGTTTCAATGACTGCCTTACTTTGATACTTGTCCAGGCAGGAAATCTGGTCTTCAATTGCTTTTAATTTTGATCCCCTTGACGAAGCCTTCTGAAGATTTTTTCTGCCACCTCTTTTTTTCAGTTGTGAAATCATCTGAATCGCTTCCAATAATTTCTTATAATATTCTTCGCCCTGTTTCCATTCCAGACTTTCTAAATATTCCTTTACTTCTTCTATTGATGTACAAATTTCATCACTCTTCGTTTTATAAAGGGGTGCATAAGACAGTACATTAATCGGCACTTGTAAAACTCGTCTTTTTGACAGATATCCATATCTTTTCAGCTTGGCTTCCATATTATTATATAGTTCATCCAATAACTGAATTTTATCTTCCATATTTTCTTCTGCTAATGTTTCCAGATCAAAAAGTACAATACCCGTCTGTTCGCTCACTAACAATGCATCAACTTTAATTTTTCCATCAATTCCCCCTAAAACAGGGTAGCCCAAATAAAAATATCCGTCTAATCCCATTGTTTCCAAAAGATTTATAATTTCATTTGCAAGCACCTGTTTAGATGTAACTCCATTTACAATTGTAAGCATCTTATCACCCTTTACTTTTAATATGTCATGTTTTTCTGTATATCATTTCTATCATATTGTCACACAGGGAAATTAAATAACCGAACGGTTAACGATTTTTCTCAGATATATGTCTCATATATAGCAGATATACTACCGATTGTCAATCATTGACAAGACATTTCTTCATCTCTTTCTCCATCGTGCATACTAATAAGATCTGTCTTATCCACATATATTCTGGAATTCAGAGCAAACTGAAATGCACTATTGTCTGGATTCACAAATCTTCCCCTGCTTTATTCTTTTTTATTTTTCCCTCATGGAATCAGATTCCAATGTGCACGTATTTATCTTTTGAAACACTATTGTTTTATTTTTCCCACCCGTTCTCTTTACCAATTCATCCTGCCCTATAATTTTTATCAGATTGATAATCTTCTTTTTATAATCCTCTTTATCGGTGTAAAAAATTATTATCTTAACATTTTCGTTTAAAATAAATTTTCTTAATATATCCTTATCCGTAATGTCTAATGAATGTCCAAATATAAAAACTTTATGGTACTTAACTACTCTGTGATGCTTTTTAACTATTCCATTCTCTTTAACGATTGCTGATATTTCATATATTTTTTTCTCAGACTGAATTTCCTCAAGCCAGCCTTCATATAAGCCCCCTGTTTCCTTATGTATTCTTTGAAAAAATTTCTTAAATTCTATAAATTCGAGGTCTTTATCTCTCGCATCTCCTTCCAGATATTCATCAATTCCAAGCACCATATTTGTAGATTGGATATCATTCCTTAAATCAGCTTTTCCATGCACATAATCAAACTCCAAAAACGGATGTTCTCCGTATATCCTCTGATATGTACATGTATAGTTGAACGATAAAATTTTGTCCAAATATGGCAAGTTTTTTATATCTGGCAGTCCATTTCCCAGCATAAAATTGCTAATATAATCTGAGAGATAAATTTCAAGTGCACGTGTAAGTTTATTCAGATCTTCCAGAAGTTTCTGTTTCCAAAAGTCAATTTCTTCTTTTTTCCAGACATGGGTCGCCATTCCTGATGAACTATCCATCTTTTCCAAAAATAGTGCAAGAACGTTTAATTGCCTTTGTGAAAGCACCGTTCCTACGCCTCCCTTTTGTATGGTCTCTTGTATATCCCTGCTTACACTGTTGAATGTCTGTATAATCAGGGAAATTTCACTTTCAAAGTCAATCCACCCGTCTTTTCCTTTTTGCTCTCTGCTTTTATACACCTCTGAAAAATATTTAATCCATGCATTATCCTTGCACAAATCACTTAACTCATGAATTGTTTTTCTTGATTGATCATATAAATACTGATCAAATTCAGAATCTTGTTTACTGTTAAATAAGTCTGTAAAATACTTATAGCAATTGATATCCTCTCCCGCAATCAATTCTAATCCTGAACTTTCTTGTGCCTTATGCTTGTAAAAAAAATCTATAAACTTCAGAAAATCCGCATATTTCGTGGGCAAACCATGTGCCAAATCAAATCCATTTCCTACTATTAAAATATTCATCCTTTGTCCTTTACTGGTTATGAATTTCCACTTAAATCTACAACATCGCCTCTAGTCTATGTTCCAGTTCTATTTTTTGTTTAACATGATCCTTCCAGTAATCCTCATGCCGCCGTATAAATAACTGTATCTTCCTGATACTTTGAGTCACGCTTTCATCCGCCTCTATAATCTGCTTTTCCTGCCCTGCCAGTACAATATAAAATATCTGCGTTATATCATAGAAAAAAGCGCAACACATATGTGTCGTTTTCTCATACCATGCATACATATCTTTTTCTAATATTTTTTCGTAATTTAAAAAACTAAGTTTCCACTCCTCCTTATTTTTCAAATCATATTGAAGAGAATTCAAAATTAAACTAAAGTAACCAGAAAACCATATTTCTCTTAAATTCTCATGTTTTTTCTTCTTTTTCTCGAACAATAAATTCCAATTCTCCAAAATATCTTTACTTATATTTTCTAAGATATATTTTTTTGATGTATCCGATAACCTTTCAAATTCCCAAGCCACAATATCCTCTTTATGATTCTGCAGCATCATATCCAGATTGATTGTCTGTGCAAAACGCTTCAGCGCTTCTCTGCTGACTTTAGAAAGAACGCTAAAAAGAAGCTGCTGCCAATTTGTATTATGTTCCTTTCTTTGTACCCAGCGCTCCCACAACGCCAAATCCCTGTCAGCAATTCTCTTGACCGCTGCAATTATTGCCTCTTTGCATTTTTCATCTATACCCGATGTCCGTTTCAACAAAATCCTGGCACATTCATAATAGAAACAAGGATATGCTACATCCATCTTTGCAAAATCCACAAGCATATCTGTTTCACAGCAAGTTGAAAGAAATATCCAATAATCTACAATGTTATTTTTCTCTGCCAAAAGCTGGCATAAACGTGCAGAGTCCTCCCTATATGCTTTTTGAAACAATCTGCAGACTAATTCATCAGGTTTTATACTTTTTCCCCTCTCATACGCATCAATGAATTCATATATCTTATCCAAATCATTATCAGCAATACCTTCCTGCAAATGTTCAAAAAATTTCTGATCAGCCCTTCCTGCGTTACCAGCAATATGAGTACTATAACTCACCGAACTGATCATTTCCCAAATATCTTTTTTTATTGTCTTCTCCATCATACTCCTTTCTTCCATACCAGGCATTCCGGAGCATCCAACTCATTCCATAATTCTTCAAATGCGTCTATCATCATCTGTGGATGTTCCACACTTTGAATAATATGATGTTTATTTCCAAGGCTATTCACAGATGTACCCAGTGACCAGACAGAAGAGGTATCCTGATCTAAATTAAGCACCATGAGAAAACGATCATGAAAACTGTAACCATAATCAGCCCACTGGCATCTAAGCTCTACATGTATACCATAATGATTACTCCTTTTCTCCATAATTTCCTGCTGCTGTTCTATCCAATCACATACACTCATTTTACTTTTTTCGGCAATTTCACCAGATGTAATTGCATATAACGTTACATTCATACTTTTCGTAAAATACCAAGTATGTAAAATATCCTCAACTGTCAGATAAGGATCCCACAGATACACCTTCCCTGTTTGTGCACGATTCATCAATGCAATCACATCTTTCAAAGCTTTCTGCGGTTCTGAATCTCTTCCATACCGTCTAAACTCAGCTCTGGCATATAACTCATCAACTCGTCTGCTATACTGACGCTTATGTATATGACTATCTCGCGTCCGAATAACAGGTTGTTCTATAATATTAACATTCTCCGCTGATATGGGTTCAATAATGTCAACAACCTGTCCTGTTTCATCATAAATGATACGCTGTTCTCCATACTGTGCACCCATCTGCAGCACATACGTCATTCTTCTTATAAAGCTTGTTTCCTGACGCGACAAAATCAATTGCCGTTTTACATCAATTATCGTTGTCCTGCAAAATCGGGAAGCATCACCAACTTCAAATGTAGTATTACATCCTTCCTGTTTAAATGTCCTGGTACCAAATGAAATAATCGAATCATCAAAAACGCCTTCTGACAATACCAGAAATTGATCATCTGACTCACATTCTTTATCAAATGATACATCATACGTTAACTGTCTCTCCATATCATCTTTTTTATAAGAAACCCTTACATTCGTTGACGGAAATTGAAACACAAAATTCCCAATACGATCTGATACAGAAAACAAATCAATTGGAATTGCATCGAATATTGTATCTGTCATCTTTCTGAACTGCACTGTGTTCAACACATTTACAATCTTTTTATCACAGTCAAAAAATTCCAAAATATAACTTCCATTAATAAAATTATTTTTTAATACTTTGTTTAAAAGCATCTCTTTTGTACTGTCCTGCTGAATAAAAACTTTCGATACCCCTTCCAGATATCCTGTTTCTAACCTTCCATCTCCGATGTCTACTTCCTTCTTATCTCTACTGTTGCATAACAATTCAAAAATACTTCGAACTTCTGATACATCCAGCACCTTTCTCTGTATTCCTAATGAATATGTATCAGTAATACTTTTAAGCTTTTTTAAAAGTCTCTCCGAGCTCTTTTCTACGTTCGGTCTTGTTTCAAATACAAAAATTGTATATACATTATCCGGCATTTCCTTTTCTCTTTGGCATAGATATATCGAAACCATTTCACAACAATTATAACTACCAAGGCTCTTACAGGAAATCAATTCATCAAATTCATGCAACAAATATTCTGTCGGTAGTTTTTCGTTCACTCTTTCTCTATACATATTTTTCTCCGATTAAATAGTACATTTTCTGTATTATGTATGCGATATTGTTTAATTACCTAAATCTTATTATATTATAATTTCCACCTGTCGGACTGCATGCTCTTTGCTGGACGCACGGTCTGACCTCAATGTGGTCAACCTAGCGTCAACTTAGGGGCATATTAGCGAATATCCTCTAATGCAAACTAAAAAATTAATCGGTTTATGACAGAAAACAGTTGCTGTTTTGTTGGAAACCAGAAGATTCATAAAAATTGCCGCACTTAAATAAGCCTATTGATGAATGCTGGCTCTATTTTAAAAAGAAGCTTTTTTATTTCGGAAATGTGAACGTCCCTTGGATTTCAATTTCTTCCTTGGAAACGACCTGCCGGGCAGGAGCTGTGATCTGCAGCGTACAGCATCTGTATATAACTGTTCAATAATTGAAAGCTCAAACAGTCCGCAGAGTATTTTGGGAACAATACTTTTGATCCGTCCAATGATAAATGCACGATTGGCCTGATAACGGAACTTATTTGTGCTTTTGGCAGAAATCTGTATTTCCTCATCTGCTTCATTTTTTATAAGGGAGGCCAGATTCGATAAAAGCATATTTATATAAAATTCCTGCTGTATAGACACTGCAGTAGCACCGGAAAACTCTTCCATGGCAAAGCGGCTTTTTAGTTCTTTGTACTTAAGTTCTACAGGCCATCTGTAGAAGTAAAGTTCCCGGAACATATCTTTTGTAACAGCAGGATCAAACAGGTTTGTTGCAAGATATTCTTTTGTGCCATCATCAAGCGGAATCTCAAGGACACGTATAGGTACATCGGAAGTACCTTCTTTTGAAGTTCCCTGAAGAATGGAAATCATATCACCATTGCATTTTTTAGATAAATTGATTCCCTCTTTCAGTCTCATAACACAGAGATGCCCATGCTCTACACAGTAGCGGAACATATCTTCTGAATAATAACCTCTGTCAAAAATAATAATACTGTTGTTATATAGTCCCATATCTTCAAGAACTTTAAGATGTTCTAATGCAGCTGCCCGTTCAGAGGAAAGAAATTTATGGATAGATGCATGAAGGATATAATCATCCAGAACATCATAAATTATGGAAGCCAGTCCCATGGTATAACGTCGGTTTGGATCAGGATAGCTGGACATTTCGCCAAAGAAATCAAAAGTTGATTTTGAATTCGGAAGTTCGATCCTGGAACCATCTACTGCAAAAAGATGATAACCCTGCCACAGCTTTCTTGAAGGGATCTGGCTGTAAAACAGATCAACAGAAAGATAATAAAGTTCCTTGAACAGTGAAGGATTAATGAACTGTCTGGCTTTGGAAAGTGCCTGTTTTGAAACATCCGGAAAAGAAAGCGTGCCCAGTTCTTCTCTGATCTGTGAAAGATTCTGGAACATGGAAGCTTTTGAAGAGAAGAACAGATAAATAATAACTTGCAAAAGTGAAAGTTTTCTTCGCCGTACAAAATGTTTTTCCACCCGATGGGGTTCCAGTTTAACTTGATCTGTGATATAATCTTTAATGGATTGGACGATATTTTTACAAATATTAGTTCGATTCATATGGCATACCTCCTACGTATTGGAATAGATAAATATTTCGCTGGTAACGTAATATTGCTTAATCTATAAACCACATATTTAGGAGGATATGTCAAGATATTTATATAAAAAATCCAGAATATAAGCCCAGAATCGTTGAATTTTCAGCATTCTGGGCTTAAGTTGACCACATTGGGGTGCGACCCCACCAGCATTCTGCTTTAATTATCATCTTATCGTTTCCCATTATAATCCAGAACGTTTCTCTTTGTACAGGAATTAATCCAAAAACTTTCAGCTTCCGCTATTGCTCATATATTCTGCAAATTTATCCGGTCCATAAGAAACGGAGATTCCGCCATCTGGATTTACTGTTATATTAGCTTTTATAGATTCTGAACTTCCATTCTCTCCCCATTTTTTGGATTTTGTTATTAGTTTCGTCTCCCAGCCTGGAAACTCCTTCTGCAGTTCTGCTCTTAATTCTGTATCCGATGTTCCAGCGGGTGCTGATGGTTCAATAAGTACAGTACCTCCCGTTGTACCACCTGTACCATCTCCAATGATAAGCTGATATTCTGTTGTCTGCAAATGATGAGCACCGTCCGCTGCATACAGCTTAATTGCATTTACCATATCATCCATATTACTTGCATCTGCTGCTTTTCTGGCTTTCTCTACATACTTGGTATACTGAGGAGCAAGTATACCGATCAGAATAGCCAGAATAGCAACTACTATCACAAGCTCGATTAATGTAAATCCTTTGTTATCCTGTTTCTTTTTTTTCATCCTTATTCCTTCCTTTCGTCCTACTGAAAGATAATTTAGTAAATCTGCTTCCTCAGTCCAGATCAAAGAGCTGACGCTGTTTCAAATTGATGGACGTCCAGACAGTTCGTGTATTTGCTTGTCCATAAAGATATACCAGAGTATTCACATAATGTCCATCCGAATCCTGGTCTGTTCCTTTTTAAAACCATCAAATTGTTTTCTCTCATCACTTCCCGCTTCACCCGGTTCCAGATGGAACACATACTGTTTAAACCAGTCATGGTTTGTATATCCCCCCTGATAATACATATGGTCTACTTCCACAGTCTGTTCTGGGGCAGTATCATCAGGTACGAAGTCGTAATTTCCTGTGCCCGGAGTTAATTTATACTCTGCATCGGAAATATCGTGATATTACAGTATTATAAATATGCACAGAAGTATTACGCTTTTTTACATAAGAAGCCATACTGTCGAATCATTTATAAAACCATACTGATATCCCAACTGCAATATTTCTCTGGGTGAACCTGTCTCCTCATCCTGGATACCATGCAGTCTCATAATCTCCTGCAGAGCTTTCTATGCTAATTCAAAGGTAAGATTAAACCGTCCGATCACACCTGTCCTATAAATATCATTAGAATCTGCCAGCACGAAATCTGCGTTCTTCAGTATGGACAGACAATTTGAAAAATTATCAAGTTTTTTCATAAATCACCACACCATCCTTCACAATTTCTTCCCTTAACTCTTCCGAAATATCTCCATCTGCCTCAACAATGTCAAATATCAGCAATGAGTGCACATTTTCTTTGATATCCCAGTAAAAAGAATCAAAATTCCCACCATATACAGCTATATCTATATCACTTCTCTCTCTGTGAGTTTCTCTGGCTCTGGAACCGAAAAGAATCACCTTTTGGATGGAGTGTTTTTTTGCAAACATTGTAATTTCACGAAAAACCCGCTCCGGAAGATTATATATTTCACCTCTTGCATAAATCTTTTCTTCAGGTAATTCCATCATAATAGCACCTCTCCATCTTCCCATATTTATTTCTTCTCGCCTCATACAGGATATTATAGAGGCGACCGTCAGAACTTTCCCGGATATGTGATATCAGTGTAGCAAACGGCAGGCGGGATGTCAACCTGGGAATCGTGCGCAGACATCAGAAACATTGGTTGCTGTGAACGGAGTGAACAGTAACCTGGGTGGGCTCCAGTCTGTGACTTAATTAAATTTTATACTTTCTTTAGATAACTTTTAAAACAAATTTCGTTTCTTTATTTTCCCGACAGGGGGGGTGCGACCCCAACCGACTTTCATTATTGTTGTCGGTGTTGCTATTACCGTCGGTGTCGGTGTTACTGTTATAGATGGTTCTCTACATCTATCTTATTAAATACTTCTATTTCATTTCTCAAACTAACACTATGTAATGTCTGTACCTCTTTACTTCCAATCTGTGTTGTCAACTGAAATCTCACAATGTTATCTGTCAACGCTTTTGTTATATCAAAACGAAAATCTAACACACCTGTTGCCAAAATTTGTCCTTGTTCTACAGAATCATCTTCTTTCCACCCAGCACTTCCATATTTATATTGATAATACTTTATTTCAGCACCTATAGCATCCCAGTATATCAAAGACATTATATCTTCTACTTGGGGTTTATAATTTGTTTGATTACCAGACGATATATTGATATTCAAACTAAAAGCCTGAATGTCATTTGTATCATCATTTGTCTGCAATTCTTTATCATCTATACTTTGTACATCCAAATTATCCTTTTGTGACTCATAACAGCAAATATTTTATCTTGTGTACTATTTACTTTATTATTAGATTTAATATCATCATAAGTAATAGGATTGTTTCGCCCATGGCCATAGTAAATACCTCTATTGGCATTAATAATCATATCCTCTATTTTGTCAAATGTTTCCTGCGTCTCCATCTGAACTTTAGAGTTACTTGATGTATTTCTGTAAAATTTGAACTTGATGTAATATAAGTCAGCACAACGCCGGAAAAAATAGCTATAATAGCAATCGCAACAATCAATTCAATTAATGTCAGCCCACTATTATTCAATCTGCGCTTCCTGCTGTGGTTTCTCATAAACGTTTCTCCCTCAAAATTTATACTCTCGTTTCATCAGACATATTTTATATACAAATAAAATCTGTCACCCTGCGGTAATTTCATATTTGCCAGTATCTTTCAAAAGATTAATTATTCTCGTTCTTCCTCCACCACTGACAATAATCTGATTACAATAGACTCCGCCAGTAAAGATACTTTTACCATCTCGCAATTCCTTAAAAATATCTTTATCCCAATATGTCTCATTCTGACTCTGCAAAGGCAAAAAGGCACCGGTTGCTCGATCATAAGTAATAATAAGACTCTCACCCACTGTCATTTCCTTCGCCTCATTGCCCCCTTCCACTTTATAGCTTATACTTGTTTTTGAAGGAGCAATTTTTTCTTCATCCTCATTCCATTTTATATTTTCTTTTCCATTTACTTTTCCACGATCAATAATATAACTGATATAATAACCATCTTCACGTCTCTCTAACATCATTTCTCCTACAAGACGGTTAGATGCCTCTATTTTAGTTTTATCTAACGCGGATGCAATAGAATTGGCAGCCCTCTGCACCCTAAAGCCTAATATTGAGTTTAGAGATGGAACCATGATTCCAAGAAGTAGCACAAAAATGGAGATTATGACAACCATTTCCACAAGAGTAAATCCTCTGTTTTTTCTTTTTCATCTGTTTCCACCCCTTTTCTTCTTTTTGTGGTTTACACATAAAATCATTCTTTTTTCCAATTTCTGTAGGTTACGCAATCTGCCAGATCATATGTGGTATAATCTTTGTTTGCATTCTGAGAAGTATCCGTTGTATTTCCTAATACATATTGATCCCCCATCCAGAAGAAATCCTGAGCCTTAATATTTCCTGCTCCGTCATCTATCTGCTGCTGGAATATCTTTGCTGCTTCTACAGGTGCTGCTTCCAGACATGCTTTCGGCTGTAGGGTAATTTTACCGTCTGTCATAATAATCCCTTTGAAATTAATTTCTTTATTGGAGTTTGCTTCGCCAATTTGTACATCACCAGTACATACAACCAGACGTAAATTTTTTGCCATATCAGAAGTAATAACAAGCGGCTTGGCTGTACCAGTCATACCATACTTTGAATCCGAAGCATTATTAGCCATTATGATACTTGGTGAACTACTGTCTTCAGGATATTGATATATTTTATCTGGCTTATTTTCAACATATTTCCGTAATTTCTTTTCATTAACAAGGTTATCAAACACACTCTGATTAATTGAAGCCTCATCATGCACCGAATCAGGATCATCCGGGTCTTTCACATTTTGTTCCAGATCGCCCATGTCCTCTACCATTTTTCTGTTAAGTGCATACCACTCATTTTGGTAACGTATCTGATCATTCAGTAATTTTGCTGACATCTGAGAATGTGTTGCCTCATGCAGATTACCTTCGGCTTTCTCTCCGCCTTCATAAGAAAGAATATTTCCATTTGTAACATACATCAGATAAGCCTGACTGTCTTTCACATAAATTCCGGAATCTTCTCCCTGAAAATAGAAAGAAAGATATTGATCCATCTTTTTTTTCATTTCAGGATTTTTCTGATAGTACATACTCATAAATGAGGCGGCATTTTCATCATTTTCAAAATTCAGATAAAAATAGACGACCTGTTCTTTCTGATCATATATTTTCTGAATTGGTTGTGTTTCTGATACACCTATCTGACTCAGGGTTCTATTACCCCAACTTTCAACCGGTGTATTCCACTTTACAGGAACAGAATCTGAATCCAGATTATTTTGTTTACTGTCTTCATATGTCATAGGATTTGTAAAACTACTGCTGTCAGTCCCATCGCTTCCCAGTATTTCTGCAGGTGCGAGATATGCCAACTGCGTTCCCTTTACAGTAATACTTTCTCCTGTCTTAACATCACTTGATTGAGAAATATAATTCTTTCCTGCAAGCATCAGTTTCTGCACACCGGATAGATCCAATCTTGTAGACTTTCCATTAATTGCAATTGCACTGCTTAAATCCTTAGGCTCGTAAGAAGCATATACTCCTGTTTTTGTAAATTCACATTTAGAATCTTTTGCAGACTCCTCAGCCCCATAACCATAATAATTTCCTGCAATTGTAACGTCACTTGCAGTACCTCCTGATGCAACTGTTAAATCATCTGAAAAATATGTATTCCCAAGTAGATTGACAGTTGCAGACTTTAAAGTCAGTCCTCTTGCCCAGAGAGAAACTCCTGACTGGCTGGTAAAGGAACTATTTGCCCCAACATTGACCTCATCTGAACAAACAAGATGTTTTCCGGATAAGACAGAGAGTTTTCCATTTGGTTTCACCAGAATGCTGACATCTTTTTGATTAGCAGATTTGTTCTCCAAGTTCTCATCATTTATTTTTCCGGCATAAATACTTCCAGATAATTTATTTCCTTCTGTACTAACATCATGATCTGATTCACACACAATTCCACCATTAGCAACAACAACCATACTCATCAGATCAGGAAGTGTAGATGGTGTTGCAAATTTCACCTCGGGAATCCCAATCCATATATCCGTTTTTATAATAGAGGCTCTGCCTTTTGGATCAACATAGATTGCTTTCATATTATTTAATTTTATTTTACTTTTTTTAGTAATCTTATCAGATTGTGTTGCCGGATCCGGATTTACCACCAGTGCCGGATCTACAATTTGGAGTGTTTCATTTTCTCCAACCTTTAAATCCACATATTTATCCTGTAATATACTGTCTGTAACAGGATTAGAACTATTTAATATCTCCTGTAATTTGTCATTTAATCTCGTGTAAAATAATTTACAGAACATCAACTGACGTTCCTCATCCTGAGGAGTATCACTATCAGATTTGCCCTCATATTCTTCAAGAACCTGTACGTAAGCCTCAGACATAGCATCACCAGCCACCTCCTGAAGACCTACCCGGATTTCCTCAATAGCCTGCTCCGCAGTATAAAAACTGTCTTTTCCCTTCCAATCAGTAATTTTCATATAGAAGTTTGACATTGCTATATATACTACAAGCATTCCAAGAATACCTGTAAAGGCAATTGCAACGATTACAGCAAACAATGAAAAACCTTTATTATTTTTTTGTAATTCAAGCTGTTATTTTTCATTCTTTTCTCCAGAAACATCAATCTTCTTTTGCTCCATCTAATGATACAATTAAATCCTCTTTGGGAAAATTCTTTTCAGCAGCTCCTACTTTATACACACTGACCTTAGCGGTATATATTCTGTCTGCCTCCTCTTTATCATCCAATCCGTTAAAACTCAGAATGTTTTTTGCTCCGGTACCGGAAACATTTTTCTCTCTTCCTGAACCAGCATCAACTCCCTGATAAGTTAATTTCATCTGGCTGATCTTAGGACGATCCAATACCTCATAAGAAATATTATAATCAAGATTTGTACGCAACTTTGTCTGTGATCTGAACAGACTGGAATTGGTGTTCCAGTTCGTATCTTTTTTCTCATTTATATATGGGTTTTCCTTGATTGTCAGAGACATGCGATACATATTCTCTTTTCTGGCCAACGAATTATCTTTTTTACTTTCTTCGTCCTGTTGTTTGCTGACATAAAGATTAACAGGATAGTTATTCAGATTTTCAAAGGTAATCGTATCCAATGCCTTTGTTGCATTTGTAGAATTATAATTGGGATAATAGAAAATATAAATATTCTTTAATTCATTTTCCGGATCCTGTGTATAATCCTTTTCCGTATTTATCGTACAGAAGTACTCGTCTGAATCTCCCTCATTATCTGTATCACCGCCACATTTACATAAATCCATACGACCGTAAACCGGATTATCTTCCGAAACATAATCATGTGCGTCAATTTTGTATTTAAATTTCACCTTGACTTCACCGATTTCTTCTTCATAATCTAACGTAACAACCAAAGTTTTTTTTGCACTGTTAAAAACCTTCTCCGCAGACAGCGGTTCTGGTTCTGGATATTTGCTTTTAAAATCACTCAACAATTTTTGATATTCTTCTGAATCAACAGAACTAGCAGAACCACAATAATTGTCTCTGTCATTTTCCCATTTAGTGTGTGCCACTCGATATTGCTTGTCAAGCAATCCATTATCTTTTTTGAACTCATTCAGATATTTTTCTTTAGGCACAATAAAAAGAATATTAGATTTCGTATCCAGATTTGAGATGTTTGGTGACAGATAATCATTCTTACCTTGTTCATTATTTGTAACTGTTTTCTTCTTATAACCAGAATCTGAACTTCCATCAAACTCAACCAGGGCATCAAATGACTCATGATTATTAGTCACATTTGTCAGTTCGAAAAAATATTTCGAAGCATTCTCTCCGGACTTCCTTGCGTTAAATTCATAAGTTTTGCCATTATCCTTAGAAATCACAGATGCTGTTATATTCTTTTCATCTACATCCTCTCTGTATTTACTGACATCTTTATATACTGCATTCTCACCCTCATCTTTAGACTGTAAAACTTCTTTAATTCCTAAAGTACCATTTAACACTTTATCAATCTGAGTATTCAGAAAATTAAGTCTCGTATAACCGGTACTATCCACCGGATAATTAAATGCCAACGAAACCTCCTCAAACTTTTTCGCCTTAATTTCCTCCATAATATTCTGTGCCACAGTAGTTGCTTCCATATAAGTATTAGACTTCTTATTTATCCTGTTTGACGTCACGAAGCTCTGCAGGAGCACGATTGCAGTTATGGAGAAGATGCTCACTGCCACGATAACCTCCAGCAGTGTCATACCTGCGTTTGAGTTATTATATTTTTTTCTGTCCAACTGTCTATGCTCCCTTCTCTTCTGTCATAAAAACACAGTTAGAGGGGCTCTGATTTCTCTCCCCTCTAACATACTTTCACTATTGCGCCTGTCCAGTCGTTTCAGCAGCGGCTACGTCCTGCGTGTTTGCTCCTTCCTGACTGTCTGTTGTCTGGCCGTCAGCGCCGGTATCGGAAGCCGCCTGTTCTGTGGTTGTCTCTGCGGCTTTCTTTTTGTTCTTCTTGCTTTTTTTGCTCTTTTTGCCTGACTCTATTGTTCCGAAAATATTATCAGTTCCGTATGCCACGCTTCCTGCATCCGGTTCTGTATAAGTCTGGCCTGTTCCTGCCATGAAAAACAGGTTTACTGTAATGCTGCCCGAAAGATTTCCTGTTGAGGAATCAAAGGAGGCATTTACATTGTCAAATGTCATCCTGCCTGTCTGGTCAGCCAGATAATCAACCATATCCTTCAGGCTGGCATAGGTTCCTGTAAACTGCATGGTGTCCTGTGTTCGGTAGAGTACAGGACTGGTGAACACATTGTTCAGATTCTCCACTTCTGCATCGGAGGCAGCCTGACGCTCTTTCTCTCCTATTACATCTGTGCCCTCGATCTCATCAAGCTGAGACTGGGTCTGATCATTTGCCTGCTCTGAGAGGGTCTGGTCAGGCAGATCTGCCAGAGGGTCTTCTGTACTTCCGTCCAGAGAAGCCACAAACTCTCTTGTGCCCAGACCTACATTAGAGATCTGCATGTCCAGGGAGTTCTCCATATTCATGGAAAGTACGATTCCGTCTTCAGGACGGATATCTGCCGGAAATGCAGATGTATATTCGCTGACCTTTGCATTGATATCTTCTGTTTCTTTCAGATAAAAATCCCTGTCTGCAGCCAGCTTCAGCAGGTCATCCAGCCTTGTCTTCAAAGGTTCGGTTGATGCCTGGATGCTCTGTGCCTCTTCCATCTGCGGTCTGTATCCGAAGAAATATCCTGCTGCAAAAACACCTACTCCAAGAAACATCAGTAGTATTTTTTTATCACGCATAGAAATATTCATGTCCATCTTAATCCTGCCTCCCTATCATTCCCCTGAACTGTCCAGCGGTGCCGGATCTGAATATGTACAGAGTACACTTAAGGATACGGTTCCATCCTCAACCTCGTCAATTCCTGTAGTGGTTACAGTAGACAGGCTCTCAAAGGTACGAAGCTGCATGATCGTGTTTGCTGCTGCTGATTTGCTTCCCACACGCATGGAAAAGCTGACCTGCGTTCCTGTAGAGCTGAAGTTCTCCACTGTAATATCCGAAGGCATTTTCTCTTCCAGCTCTTCGATAAAATTCTTAAGTCCCTCATTTGGGGTATTTGTATACTGGTACATATTCTGGTAATTGTCATACTGCGCCTTTGCATTGGTATAGGCACTGTAAATCTCCTCAATGGAGCTCTCTTCTGAGATTCTCTGGTTCAGCCGCTCCTGCTCATGTTGCTGATAAATACGGTTTGCATATCCTGCAGCTG
>ENA-OQBV01000280-OQBV01000280.1-human-gut-metagenome-genome-assembly--contig:-NODE-280-length-30062-cov-3.548856_pt1 | contig 30062 bp, 29 predicted proteins | sample MGYA00242750_ERZ504559 | MGnify/ENA primary metagenome ERZ504559 (study PRJEB26092, sample SAMD00036230) | human gut metagenome | host: Homo sapiens | study: EMG produced TPA metagenomics assembly of... | reverse complement strand
AGTTGTTAAAGCAGGCAAATGAGACTGATACCCCTGTATTCTCCACAGAGCAGAAGACATCACCGTTTCAGGCTGAGTTGATTCGCTGGCTGAATGTGGAATTGGCGCCTTGTATTTCTATCCACGGTGTTTTGGTGGATGTGTATGGTGTTGGCGTTCTTATTATGGGGGAAAGCGGTATCGGCAAGAGTGAAGCAGCGCTGGAATTAATAAAAAGAGGACATCGTCTTGTTACAGATGACGTAGTCGAGATCAGAAGAGTCAGTGATGATACGCTCGTTGGATCTGCACCGGATATTACGAAGCATTTGATTGAACTTCGTGGTATTGGTATTGTGGATGTAAAGACACTGTTCGGTGTACAGAGTGTAAGGGAGACACAGACAATCGATCTTGTGATTACACTGGAAGATTGGAACAAAGAAAAAGAATATGACAGACTTGGACTGGAAGAAGAATACACAGAATTTTTAGGAAATAAAGTTGTGTGCCATTCGATTCCGATCCGTCCGGGACGTAACCTTGCGATTATCGTAGAATCTGCTTCTGTTAACCATAGACAAAAACAGATGGGATACAATGCAGCACAGGAATTATACAGACGTGTACAGGAAAGTTTGACAAGAAAGTAGGAGAAAAAGAAAGATGAATTATTGTTTTGGAGTAGATATTGGTGGAACAACTGTAAAAATGGGGATTTTTAAATTTGATGGAGAAACTGTGGACAAGTGGGAGATCAAAACGAGAACAGAGAATAAGGGATCGGCAATTCTTCCTGATGTAGCATATTCTGTTGCGGAGAAATTAAAAGAGCATGCAATTCCGAAAGAAGCAGTTTTAGGAATTGGTGTCGGAGTACCGGCACCGGTATCAGAAGATGGAATCGTCAATGGCACAGCAAACCTTGGATGGGAATATAAAGAAGTAAAGCATGAGCTTGAGGAATTGACAGGAATCAAAGTAAAAGTTGGAAATGATGCGAACGTGGCAGCACTCGGTGAGATGTGGAAAGGCGGCGGTCTTGGACAGAAAAATATTGTGATGGTGACACTTGGGACAGGTGTCGGCGGTGGAATTATCATTGATGGCCAGATTTTGACAGGTGCAAATGGCGCCGGCGGAGAGATTGGTCATATCTGTGTGAACTATGAAGAGACAGATCAATGTGGATGTGGCAACCGTGGATGTTTGGAACAATATGCATCTGCGACAGGAATTGTGCGTCTTGCAAAGAAAAAACTGGAAGCAGGTACAGCAGATACAGTATTAAATGCAGAGAATTTGACAGCAAAAGATGTGTTTGATGCGGTGAAGGCAGGAGATCAGGTCGCAATGGAAATTGCGGAAGAATTCGGACGTTATCTGGGATATGCACTGGCAAACATTGCAGCATTGGTAGATCCGGAGGCAATCGTAATCGGAGGCGGCGTATCGAAAGCTGGAGAGATTTTATTGGATTATGTAGAAAAGGCATATAAAGAAAGAGTGTTCTTTGCAAATAAAAAAGTAAGATTTGCATTGGCACAGCTTGGAAATGATGCAGGAATCTTCGGAGCGGCAAAGATGGTATTAAAATAGGAACTATAAAAATAAGACATTGCAGAATGCAATGTCTTATTTTTTAAGGGGTTGGCGGAGTAGGTGGAGTTTCGCTGTCGCTGTTACTGCCACTGTTGCTGCTACTGTCGCCACCGCTTGTATTTCCGCTGCTGTCACTGCTGTTATCAGATGGCGGAGTGGTTGTTCCGCTATTGTTGTCTGTTGTATCGTCAGTTTCACCTGAGGTGTCAGAAGAATTCGCATCTGTATCAGGCTTTTCAACTACGTGTCCAGGACAACTCTGAGTAGGAGCAGTTCCCGGTGCAAAATATTCCGTATAGGCACTGCAGGCTTCACTGCTTGCAAGTTTTCCGGTTTTTGCACAAATCGTCTTTTTCTCAATGGAAGATGGCATCTCGAAATCTTTATACTCATATCCTTCATGAATACGTTCCATAACATTTTTCCAAATCTTCATATGGAAACTTTGGCTAAGACCTTCCATCGGTTTGTTATCATCATAACCCGTCCATACAGAAGCTGTTAAGTATGGAGTGTAGGCAGATAACCAAAGGTCAACGCTGTCTGTTGTAGTACCTGTTTTTCCGGCAACCGGCATGTTAGACATTCTGGCAGCAGTACCAGTACCGTTTGTGATAACACCTTCCATAGCATTTGTGAGTAATGCAGCAGTTGTCTCTTTAATAGCTGTATGTGTCTTTGGTGTTTTTTCAAATAACAGATTTCCGTCATGGTCATAAATCTTTGTGTACAGAACTGGCTCTGTGTAAACACCGCCGTTTGCAATTGCTGCGTAGGCAGCAGTCATCTCGATATTATAAACACCTTTTGAGATACCACCAAGGCAGGCAGCCTGTACGATATCGCTCTTGGAATCTAAAGTAGTCAGGTTAAAGTTTTCAGTCAGATATTTGAATCCAAGTGCAGGTGTGATCTCTGTAAATTTCTTCACCGTACATACGTTAGCTGACTGTTCAATACATTCTCGAATAGTCATATTGCCTTTATAATTGCTTCCCCACCAGTTTTTTACTTCACGACCATTTGAGTAAGAAAATGGAGAATCCTCAATTACAGTTGCAAGTGTATCGCCATGCACATCCAATGCAGGTGCGTATGTGGATAAAATCTTAAAGCAGGAACCAGGCTGTTTATAGGATTGCGTAGCACGGTTCAGGCTTCGGCTCTCGGTCTTTTCTCCGCGTCCTCCGACCATTGCTTTGACATGTCCGGTATATTGATCCATAACGACAATAGAAGCCTGTGGCTGAGGGGAAATGTTTTACACGTTTGTCTACGGTATCGCCTTCTGAGGTGATCGCTGCGATGTATTCCTCTACTTTTGCATTCGCCTCTTCCTGCGTCGACTGTGTCAAACAATATTTTATCACCGGTTTTGCTCATACAGATAATTACGCATCGTATTGTGATCATAATTGTCCTGTGTTCCGTCCGGATGAGTCACAGTGATTGCACACTGATGCCCATTCGATATTCGAAGGGTAATTGCTGTCGTCACTGAGTTCTTCCTCACAAATCTTCTGCATCTCAACATTCTGTGTGGTGATGATGCTAAGTCCTCCACTATACACGGCATTGTAGGCCTGTGTTTCTGTATATCCCATCTCGTTCACGAGATCTTCGATAACTTCATCTGCCACAGCATCTATAAAATAGGAGCTGACAGAAGTACTGTCCTCGTATTGGGCATTGGTAGCCTGAATCCGTTCATATACAGGATCGGCAAGCGCCTCATCATACTGTGTCTGATTGATATATCCCTGTTCTTTCATATCATTGAGAACCTTTTCGCGGCGCTCCGCATTCTTGTCAGGGTTAGTGACAGGGTTATATTTTCCAGGGTTCTGTGTGATTGCAGCAATCGTCGCACATTCTGATAAAGTCAGTTCACAGACATCTTTTCCAAAATAACGCTTCGAAGCGGCCTGTACACCGAGGGTATTTTGTCCAAGGTTAATTGTATTCAGATAATTTTCAAGAATTTTACTTTTGGTCATCTGTTTTTCAATTTCCAGAGCCAGATATTGCTCTTGAAGCTTACGTTCTACACGGTCAAAAAACGTATCTTCATTTACGAAATTAGGAAAAACATTGTTCTTTATAAGCTGTTGGGTCAGTGTACTCGCACCTTCCGAAAAATGTCCGGATATAATACCTTTTAATCCGGCTCTTACGATACCTTTCAAATCAATACCGTTATGTTCGTAGAAACGAGAGTCTTCGATTGCAACAAACGCATTCTGCAGATCTTTTGGAATCTCGTCAATTGATTTATAGACACGGTTGGCACCGGCATCTACGAAAGTATCAAGAACGGTTGTCTCATCATCGGCAAGTGCCTGTGTGGTAAACTTAGAAGTTTTACATCTTCCGGGGTGATATCTGGAGCATCATCAATCATCTTTTTGATGAAAAGTCCGCCGCCGGCGACACATAGTACAATCGCGACAAGACAGGTAAGCAGCATGGCCTTGAAAAGGCGGACACCAGCTCGTTTTTTCTTCATAGCGGCTTTTGAAGTAACATTCTTCTGCCGTTTTGAAGCTTTCTTTTTTCCATAATTCATGAATATTGCCTCCTTTATTCGAAGTTCATTATAGCAAAGATATAGTTTTAAATAAAGCGAAATTTGAAAAGTTCACATTTCGCTAGGAAAAACTTAAGAAAATATTGTGGAAATACCTGCTTTCCTGATATAGTGTTATACAGAAAGAAAAATGAAAAGGTGATGTCATGTTAGAAAAATATAAAACAGTATATCAAGGCGGCGAAGGGGAGACCGTTGAAAAAAAGTCAAGATTCATTGCGACGGTCATTCCGGTAAAGACAGAAGAAGAGGCGATTGCGTTTATCGAAAGCATGAAGAAAAAGTATTGGAATGCAACGCACAATTGCTCTGCCTATGTAATCGGTGAGCAGTTTCAAATCCAAAGATGCAGTGATGATGGAGAGCCAAGTGGTACAGCTGGGAAACCAATGCTAGATGTCCTGCTTGGCGAGGAGATTCATGACACAGCAGTTGTTGTGACAAGGTATTTTGGAGGAACGCTTCTTGGAACAGGTGGACTTGTGAGAGCTTATTCCGGTTCGGTACAGGCGGGACTTTCCGCTAGTAAGATTATTACCAAATTGCACGGGTATAAACTTCGGATACAGACAGATTATACAGGACTTGGAAAAATACAGTATATTTTGGGGCAGAGAGGACTGTCGGTACTTGATTCTGTGTACACTGATCAGGTGGAGCTGACTGCGTTAATTCCGGCGGAGGAACTCAAAACAGTGCGAAATGAGATTACAGAAGGCACGAATGGAAAAGCTGTCATGGAGATAGAAGAGGAGTGCTACTTCGCGGAGATAGATGGGGAAATGAAGACTTTTAAAGATTGAAAAAGAGGTGCGTGAGCACCTCTTTCTTATCTTCTATTGGAATTCCGGTTCAATCAGACCGTATGTGTTGTTCTTACGTTTGTAGACAACGTTCACTTCATCTGTCTCAGCATTGCTGAATACGAAGAAGTTATGTCCAAGAAGTTCCATCTGAACACATGCGTCTTCTGGGAACATAGGCTTGATTCCAAAACGTTTTGTACGAATAATCTTAATCTCATCGTTGTTAGAAGTATCCTGCTCTGCCTCGAAGAATTCTGATTGGAAGTTCCCGCCTTCCTGCTGTCTTGCAATTAATTTGTTCTTATACTTGCGAAGCTGACGTTCAATTACTTCTTCCACTAAGTCAATGGATACATACATATCGTCACTCACTTGTTCGGAACGAATAATGTGACCTTTGACAGGGATAGTTACCTCAATTTTCTGACGCTCTTTTTCAACACTGAGTGTCACGATAATTTCAGTATCAGGAGTGAAATACCTTTCCAGTTTTCCTAATTTTTGCTCGATGGTTGATTTTAAACCAGGTGTTACATCGATATTTTTGCCGCTAATAATATAGTTCATGTCTCCAACCCCTTTGCGATATATTTTATGGTCTTATTATACAACCAAATGATGGGACATGCAATAAAAATAACGAGAAAATTCTAAAAATAATATAAAAAAACTGACAAATAAAGCTAAAATAAGAAAAAACTCGAAAACTATAGTTTTCCTCTTTTTCTCATCTTGGAATCCAGAATTTTTTTACGGATACGAAGTGACTGTGGTGTTACTTCTAACAGCTCGTCGGTATCGATAAAATCAAGCGCTTCTTCCAAGCTCAAAATACGTGGAGTTGTAAGCTTGAGCGCATCATCGGCACCGGAAGAGCGGGTGTTTGTTAAATGTTTTGTTTTACATACGTTGAGTTCAATATCTTCAGCTTTTCCGTTCTGTCCGATGACCATTCCGGAATATACCTTTTCTCCGGCCCCGATAAAGAGAGTACCTCGCTCTTGAGCGCTGTACAATCCGTAAGTAACAGATTCGCCAGTTTCAAAAGCAATCAGAGAACCTTGTTTGCGATACTGAATGTCTCCTTTATATGGTGCGTAGCCGTCAAATGCAGTATTTAAAATTCCATTTCCTTTTGTGTCTGTCATGAATTCCCCACGGTATCCGATCAGACCTCTTGCAGGGATTGAAAATTCCAGTCTTGTAGTTGTCCCGTTGGAGGCGCTCATATTCTGGAGTTCTCCTTTTCGCTGACTTAACTTGTCGATGACTGTTCCGGTAAATTCATCCGGTACGTCGATGTATGCAGTCTCGATTGGCTCTAAGAGTTTGCCGTTCTCATCTTTTTTATAGAGAACTTCCGCCTTGCTTACTGCAAATTCATAACCTTCACGTCTCATGTTTTCGATAAGAACGGACAAGTGAAGTTCACCACGTCCGGATACACGGAAACTGTCTGCGTTTTCTGACTCTTCGACACGGAGACTGACATCTGTATTCAATTCACGCAGCAGACGGTCACGCAGGTGGCGGGACGTTACAAATTTTCCTTCCTGTCCGGCAAATGGGCTGTCATTGACGATAAACTGCATTGCAATCGTTGGTTCTGAAATCTTTTGGAATGGGATTGCAACCGGATTTTCAGGAGAACAGAGTGTGTCACCGATAGAAATATCTGAAATTCCTGAAATTGCAACGATCGATCCGATTGTTGCCTCTTTTACTTCTACTTTGTTGAGTCCGTCAAATTCATATAATTTGCTGATTTTTACTTTTTTCTGTTTGTCAGGTTCGTGGGCGTTTACGACAACCATGTCCTGATTTACGGCGATCGTACCGTTGTCTACTTTTCCGATACCAATACGTCCGACATATTCATTGTAGTCGATCGTGCTGATAAGAACCTGTGTATCGGTGTCAGGATCACCTTCCGGAGCAGGGATATAATCTAAAATTGTCTCGAATAATGGAATCATATTTTCCGGTTCATCTGTCAAATCTAAGATGGCATGTCCGGCTTTGGCAGATGCATATACAAATGGGCAGTCCAACTGTTCGTCAGATGCGTCAAGATCCATGAACAATTCTAAAATCTCGTCGATGACCTCTTCCGGTCTTGCCTCCGGACGGTCAATTTTATTGATGCAGACGATGACCGGAAGCTGTAACTCCAACGCTTTTTTCAATACGAATTTTGTCTGAGGCATCGCACCTTCAAATGCATCTACGACAAGGATAACACCGTTTACCATCTTTAAGACACGCTCTACCTCACCGCCGAAATCGGCATGTCCAGGTGTGTCGATGATGTTGATCTTCGTATCTTTATAGTATACGGCTGTATTTTTTGCCAAAATAGTGATTCCACGTTCACGCTCGATATCGTTGGAATCCATGACACGCTCAGCCACTTCCTGATTGGCGCGGAATACACCGCTTTGCTTTAAAAGCTCGTCTACCAGTGTTGTCTTTCCGTGGTCAACGTGAGCGATGATGGCAATATTTCTAATATCTTCTCTTTGTTTCTTCATTGTAAAATACCTTCTTTCTGTTATCAAAAAGCTTTTATATCCATAAAAGCAAAGGTTTTAAAATATAACTCATATAGTTTATCATATTATTAACAGAATACAAGAGTTTAAGTGAGAAATATAGAAAATGTCGAGAAAGGCTGTCGAGAATTGGCGCACGGTTTTTAAGGCAAAAAGTTCTAAAGTGTGTAAAATAGAAATAGACTTAGTAGTGACTAAAAAATACTGCGAAGAGGAAGGGAGAACTACAATTCATGTCAGATAAGATTATTGAAAACAACCAGGTAACGATTATGGGAGAGGTGGCGTCTCAGTTTACATTCAGCCACGAGGTATTCGGGGAAGGCTTTTATATGGTGGAAGTGCTTGTGAAGCGTTTGAGCAATTCAGACGATCGTATTCCGCTGATGATTTCAGAGAGGCTGATTGATGTGCATCAGGATTACACAGGGGAATATATTATGGTAACAGGGCAATTCCGCTCCTATAATCATCATGATGAACAAAAAAACAGACTTGTACTTTCTGTATTTGTAAGAGAGGTAACATTTGTGGAAGAAGAGCTTGATGGGGCAAAGACAAACAGTATCTTTTTAGATGGCTATATCTGCAAAACACCGATTTACAGAAAGACACCGCTTGGAAGAGAGATTGCAGATCTTCTGCTGGCTGTAAACAGACCATATGGGAAATCGGATTACATACCATGCATCTGCTGGGGAAGAAATGCAAGATTTGCATCTGGCTTTGAAGTCGGAGAACATGTGCAGATATTAGGGCGGATTCAGAGCCGGGAATATATAAAAAAACTGACAGAGACAGAGACGCAGAAACGGATTGCATATGAAGTTTCTGTAAGCAAACTGGAATGTGTAGAAGAATGAGTTCACGTGCATTGACATTGCCTGTGAATGGTGCTAAAATCCTGTAAGAGAGAACTGAGAACTCGGTATGTAAGGAGGACTAGAATGGCTATTTTTACAGGGGCAGGAGTGGCGATTATCACACCATTTCATGCGGATGGAAGTATTAATTATGAAAAATTAGAAGAATTGATTGATTATCATTGCAATAACGGGACAGACAGTATTGTGATTTGTGGCACGACAGGTGAGTCTGCGACGATGACAGAAGAAGAACATCTGGACTGTATTAAAAAGACAATTGATTTCACAAAAGGAAGAGTTCCGGTTATCGCGGGAACGGGATCAAACTGTACAAGAACAGCAATTGAATTGTCAAAAGCGGCAGCAGAGTACGGGGCAGATGGATTACTGGTTGTCACCCCATATTATAATAAAGCAACACAGGCCGGATTGATTCAACATTATACAGCGGTTGCGAATGAAGCTAAAGCGCCAATTATCATGTACAGTGTGGCAAGCAGAACAGGCTGCAATATTGAGCCGGCGACAGTTGCGCATCTTGTGAAGAATGTGGATAACATTGTCGGAATCAAGGAAGCTTCGGGGAATATTTTCTCAGGTTGCGAAGATTATGAACCTGACAGATGGAAAGGTCGACTTGTATTCAGGAAATGATGATCAGATTGTGCCGATTATGTCCCTTGGCGGAAAAGGTGTGATTTCTGTATTGTCTAATATCGCCCCAAAAGAGACGCACGATATCTGTGCAAAATTCTTTGAAGGTGATGTAAAAGGAAGTATGGAATTACAGTTAAATGCATTGCCTTTGATTGAGCAGTTATTCTGTGAAGTGAATCCAATTCCTGTGAAAAAAGCGATGAACCTGATGGGAATGGAAGTTGGAGGACTTCGTATGCCGTTGACGGAGCTTACAGAGGCACATACGGAAACGTTAAAGAAAGCGATGAAAGATTTTGGGATTTTATAGATCGCTGTGAACAGTGATTTTATGCAAAAGAATGTAGAGGTAGGAGAGTTTGTTTTTTGCAAACTCTCTTTTTTTGTGTTATTTTATAATATAAATAACTGTGAACAGGGAGGAAACGAATATGACAAAATTGATTATGCATGGCTGCAATGGAAAAATGGGACAAGTTATCAGTAAGATAGTAAAAGAAGACCCGAATGTCGAGATGGCAGCAGGAATAGATGCCTATACTGGAATTGCGAATGATTATCCCATATTTGAAAGTATTGAAAAGTGTGATATCAAGGCAGATGCAATCATTGATTTTTCGAACGCGGCAGCAGTGGACGGGCTGCTTGACTACTGTGTGGAAAAACAGGTTCCGGTTGTACTGTGCACTACAGGGTTATCAGAGGAGCAGCTAAAGAAAGTAGAAGAGACAAGCAAGAAAGTTGCGGTTTTAAAATCTGCGAATATGTCATTGGGAGTCAATATGTTATTAAAACTGCTTCAGGATGCGGCAAAAGTGCTTGCACCAGCGGGGTTTGACATTGAGATTGTCGAAAAACATCATAATCAGAAAGTGGATGCGCCGAGCGGAACTGCACTTGCAATGGCGGATTCGATCAATGAAGCACTGGACAATGAATACCGTTATACTTATGACAGAAGCCAGGTGCGTGAAAAACGTGAGAAAAAGGAGATTGGAATTTCAGCAGTGAGAGGCGGCACAATTGTAGGAGAGCATGAGGTGATTTTCGCAGGAGAAGATGAAGTCATTGAATTCAAACATACTGCATATTCGAAAGCGGTGTTCGCAAAAGGTGCAGTGGAGGCAGGAAAGTTCCTGAAAGGAAAAGGAGCCGGTCATTTACGATATGAGCGACGTGATCCAATTTTAAAAATAGCCAAAAAAAGGAAAAAACTCCCAATGAAAAGTGAAGTATATATTTGAGAAAAATGCAGATATTACATGATAAGAAGTAATTCTTAATGGTACTACATGAAAGAAAGGGAGTAAAAAAATGAAAAAATTGAAAAAAGTATCTTGTGTATGCTGTGCGTTGGAGTACTTTGCTCAACAACAGGCTGTGGAAGCAATACAAAAGATGATGCGGCAAACAATACAACAACCGACAAAAATACGACAACCGATCCGACAAAAGACAACAATGGAGATGGTGTGATCGATGATCTGGGCAATGCCGTGAAAGATGGTGTCGACGATGTAGAAAAAGGTGTTGACAATGTAAGAGATGGTGTCAGGGATATGACGGATGATGCGACAGACCAGACACCGGATAAGACGACTGACAAAAACGTAAATGACGCAACAAAATAATTATTTATGGAAGGGAACGTGAAAAAGCGTTCCTTTTTTTTGGCAAAAAATGCTATACTAAACGAAAATTGCAAAAGTGAGGGAAGAAATATGCAATTCAGACCTTGTATTGACATACATAATGGAGCTGTCAGGCAGATTGTCGGAGGGTCACTGAAAGATGAAGGTGATCAGGCAATCACAAATTTTACTTCGGAATATGATGCGCGGTTTTATGCAAATCTCTATCGAAAAGATGGTATTCGAGGAGGACATATTATATTGCTGAATCCAAGTACATCAGAATATTTTGATGCCACAAAAAAGCAGGCGTTGGAGGCACTGCGTGCATATCCGCAAGGAATGCAGATCGGTGGAGGAGTTACCGCAGAGAATGCGAAGGAATATCTGGATGCAGGAGCAAGTCACGTCATTGTCACATCATATGTTTTTCGAGATGGAGAAGTAAAGTGGGAGAATTTGCAAAAACTCAAGGAGACAGTCGGAAAAGAGCGAATCGTGCTTGATTTAAGCTGCAGAAAAAAAGAGGATTTTTACTATATTGTGACAAACCGATGGCAGACATTCACCAATGTGAAGGTGACGATATCATTATTGGACCAGCTTTCAGATTACTGTGATGAATTTCTGATACATGGGGTAGATGTGGAGGGAAAATCATCAGGAGTAGAACTGCCGCTTGTGGAACTGCTTGCAAAGTGGGATGGTATACCGATTACTTATGCAGGCGGAATAGGAAGTCTGGAAGATTTGGAAGCATTTCGGTGTGCGGGAAAAGAGAAGTTAAATTTTACAATTGGAAGTGCACTAGATTTGTTTGGTGGGCAGATTCCATACGAGAACGTAAAAAAATGTGACCATTTGCGAAAGAGTTTGTGAACAGTTTATAAATTTGTTGAACTGCAATGTATATAGTGATAAAATGGAGATTAGAGTAAATTCGTAAATAAGGAGTAAAGTATGAGCTTATTAGAAAAAATTTTTGGGACACACAGTGATCATGAGTTAAAGAGAATCTATCCGATTGTTGACCGCATTGAGGCGATGGACGAGGATATGCAGAAATTGACGGATGAAGAGTTGAGAGATAAAACAAAAGAGTTTAAAGAAAGACTGGCAAACGGGGAGACATTGGATGATATCCTTCCGGAAGCATTTGCGACAGTAAGAGAAGCGGCATCGAGATCACTTCATATGAAACATTACCGTGTGCAGCTGATCGGTGGTATTGTACTGCATCAGGGACGTATTGCGGAGATGAGAACAGGTGAAGGAAAGACTTTGGTATCGACACTTCCGGCGTATCTGAATGCGTTGGCGGGAAAAGGAGTACATATCGTAACAGTCAATGATTATCTTGCAAAGCGTGATGCGGAATGGATGGGACAAGTTCACAGATTTTTAGGACTTACAGTAGGCGTTGTTTTAAATGAGATGGACAACGACGAACGTCGTGAGGCATATAACTGTGACATCACATATGTGACAAACAATGAACTTGGATTCGATTACCTGAGAGATAATATGGTAATCTACAAAGAGCAGTTAGTACAGAGAGGACTTTCCTATGCGGTAATCGATGAGGTCGACTCTGTATTGATCGATGAGGCGAGAACACCACTTATTATTTCCGGTCAGAGTGGAAAGTCTACGAAGTTATACGAGGCTTGCGATATTCTTGCAAGACAGCTTGAACGTGGTGAGGCAAGCGGCGAGTTTTCTAAGATGAATGCGATCATGGGCGAGGACATCGAAGAGACAGGTGATTTTATCGTCAATGAGAAAGAGAAGAATATCAACCTGACAGAAGAAGGTGTGAAGAAGGTAGAAAAATTCTTCCACATCGAGAATCTTGCGGATCCGGAACATTTAGAGATCCAGCACAATATTATTTTGGCGCTTCGTGCACATAATTTGATGTTCAGAGATCAGGATTATGTTGTGGCGGATGATCAGGTTATGATCGTAGATGAATTTACCGGACGTATTATGCCGGGACGCCGTTATTCTGACGGACTTCATCAGGCAATTGAAGCGAAAGAGCATGTAAAAGTAAAACGAGAGAGCAAGACACTTGCGACAATCACATTCCAGAATCTGTTTAACAAATATGAAAAGAAGAGTGGTATGACAGGTACTGCTCTTACAGAAGAAAAAGAATTCCGTGATATTTACGGAATGGACGTAGTGGAGATTCCAACGAATCTTCCGGTTCTTCGTAAAAGATTTGGATGATGCTGTATATAAGACAAAAGATGAAAAATTCAAGCGGTAATCGAGGAAATCGTAAGAGCACATGAGACAGGACAGCCTGTACTTGTAGGTACTATTACAATTGAGACATCAGAACTTCTGAGCAATATACTGAAGAAAAGAGGAATTCAGCACAATGTCCTTAATGCAAAATTCCATGAGATGGAAGCTGAGATTGTAGCACAGGCAGGTGTGCATGGCGCGGTTACAATCGCGACGAACATGGCAGGTCGTGGTACCGATATCAAGCTGGACGATGAGGCAAAGGCAATCGGAGGATTGAAGATTATTGGTACAGAGCGTCATGAGTCAAGACGTATTGACAATCAGCTCCGTGGTCGTTCCGGTAGACAGGGAGACCCGGGAGAATCCAGATTTTACATTTCTCTGGAAGATGATCTGCTGAGACTGTTCGGATCTGAAAAACTGATGAGCGTATTTAATACATTAGGTGTGGAAGATGGAGAACAGATTGAACATAAGATGTTGTCCAGCGCAATTGAAAAAGCACAGAAGAAGCTGGAAGGAAATAACTTTGGAATCCGTAAAAACCTGTTGGAATACGATCAGGTTATGAATGAACAAAGAGAGATCATCTACGAGGAAAGACGTCGAGTGCTTGATGGGGAGAGCATGAGAGATTCAATCTATCATATGATTACAGAGTATGTGGAGAACACAGTGGATGCGTGTGCATCTCCGGACACAGAATCTGATGAGTGGGATTTAGATGCATTGAACCGTGATCTGTATGCATCATTGCTTTTAAAACCAGTAGCGTTTGAAGAAGTAAAAGAGATGTCTCAGAAAGAATTGAAACAGATGTTAAAAGAACATGCAGTGAAAGGATATGAGGCAAAAGAGGCTGAGTTCCCAGAACCAGAACAGCTGCGTGAGATTGAACGTGTTGTCCTTTTGAAGGTAATCGACGCAAAATGGATGGATCACATTGATGATATGGATCAGCTTCGTCAGGGAATCGGTCTTCAGGCATATGGACAGAGAGATCCGCTTGTAGAGTACAAGATGGTTGGATATGATATGTTTGGAGCGATGACATCTGCAATTGCAGCAGATACAGTTCGTATGTTGTTCCATGTTCAGCTTGAACAGAAGGTGGAAAGAGAACAGGTTGCAAAAGTAACCGGCACAAACAAAGATGATACGGCAGCGCATGAACCGAAGAAACGTCAGGAAAAGAAAGTTTATCCAAATGATCCTTGCCCATGTGGAAGCGGTAAAAAATACAAACAGTGCTGTGGAAGAAAATAAAGAATAAGAGGTGAGAACGTGGTCGAATTAGATCAGTTTAAAAGTATATTAAACTCATATGAAGAACCATTGAAGGAAATGAGGGATTCACTTTGACCTGTCTGGAAAAGAAAAACAGGTAGAAGAGTTAGAACGAAAGATAGAAGAACCGGGATTTTGGGAGAATACGGAAAATTCTCAGGTGGTCATGAAAGAACTGAAGAGTCTGAAAGATTTTTTGGAGAAAGTATCACAGCTTACAACAAGTTATGAGGATATCGGTGTTTTGATTGAGATGGCATATGATGAGAATGATGAAAGTCTTCTGCCGGAGATTGAAAGTGAACTGACTGCATTTCAACAAGGATATGAGGAGATTCGTATTCAGACCTTGCTTTCCGGGGAATATGATAAAGACAATGCAATTGTGACACTGCATGCAGGAGCAGGCGGAACAGAGTCCTGTGACTGGGCGAATATGTTATACCGTATGTATACAAGATGGGCGGAGCGAAAAGGATTTTCCGTGGAAGTGCTGGACTTTTTGGACGGAGATGTAGCCGGCTTAAAGGCAGTTACTTTTCAGGTGAATGGAGAGAATGCCTACGGGTATCTCAAGTCGGAAAAAGGGGTACACCGTCTTGTGCGCATTTCGCCGTTTAATGCGGCTGGAAAACGACAGACATCGTTTGCATCTTGTGATGTTGTTCCGGATATTGAGGACGATATTGACATTGAACTCAATGACGATGATCTGAAAATTGATACATACAGGGCAAGTGGTGCGGGAGGTCAGCATGTCAACAAGACATCTTCGGCAATCCGTATTACACATATTCCTACTGGAATTGTAGTGCAGTGCCAGAATGAGCGCTCGCAGCATAATAATAAAGAGAAGGCAATGCAGATGCTGAAGGCAAAGCTGTATCTGCTGAAAGAACAGGAACAGGCAGAAAAGGTGTCAGACATTCGTGGAGAGATAAAAGAAATTGGATTTGGCAATCAGATCCGCTCTTATGTCATGCAGCCATATACATTGGTGAAAGATCATCGGACGAATGTAGAAAGCGGAAATGTGTCGAGTGTGCTGGACGGAAACATTGATCTGTTTATGAACGCATACTTAAAAGCACAGAGCATGGAGGAGTAATCATGGATAAGACAAAATACTTTGTAGTCAAGAAAAAAGCGTTGCCGGAAGTCCTTATCAAAGTGGTGGAAGCAAAGAGACTGCTGGCGTCTGAGAGAGGATTGACGATACAGGAAGCAACAGATCAGATTGGAATTAGCAGGAGTTCTTTTTATAAATACAAAGACGATATTTTCCCGTTTCATGAAAATGAAAAAGGGCAGACGATTACCTTGGTGGTGCAGATGGATGACACACCGGGGCTTCTTGCTGAAATTTTGAGAGATGTCGCAGAATACGGTGCGAATATACTGACTATACATCAGAGTATTCCACTGAACGGAGTGGCGACTTTGACTTTGAGTGTAGAGATTTTATCTACAACCGGAAATATATCCGATATGGTTGCGGAGATAGAGGAAAATCAAGGTGTTCACTATTTGAAAATTGTAGGCAGGGAGTAAGTACGATATGACAAAAATAGCAGTATTAGGATATGGAACAGTTGGATCCGGAGTTGTGGAAGTAATTCAGACAAACCGGGATTTAATCAATCAAAAAACAGGGGATTCTTTAGAAATTAAATATATTTTGGATTTGAAAGAATTTCCGGGAAGTCCTATAGAAAAATTGATTGTACATGATTTTGAAGAGATTGTAAATGATGAAGAGATCAAAGTCGTGGTAGAAGTGATGGGCGGAGTTGAACCGGCATATACCTTTGTAAAGAGAAGTCTTTTGGCGGGGAAAAATGTGGCGACCTCCAACAAAGCGCTTGTGGCAAAGCATGGTGCAGAGCTGCTTGCTATTGCAAAAGAAAAGAATTTGAATTTCTTATTTGAGGCGAGTGTTGGCGGCGGTATTCCGATTATCCGTCCTTTGAATACGTCACTTTCGGCGGATGATATTGAGGAGATTACCGGAATTTTGAACGGTACGACCAACTATATGCTTAGTAAGATGTATCACGAAGATGCAGATTATGATGCAGTGTTGAAAGAAGCTCAGATGATGGGATATGCAGAGCGTGACCCGAGCGCAGATGTGGATGGTCACGATGCATGCAGAAAGATTGCAATTTTATCTTCTTTGATTTGTGGGAAACAAGTGGAGTTTGAGGACATTTATACGGAGGGAATCACCGATATTACTTTGCAGGATATGCAGTATGCAAAGGCGATGGGAATGAAGATCAAGCTGCTTGCAACCTGCAGAAAGAACGGCGAAAGATTAGGAGCAGTCGTGGCACCTTGTCTTTTAGGGAAAAAGCATCCGCTCTACAATGTAGAAGATGTATTTAATGCGATTTTTATAAAAGGGAATATGCTTGGAGATGCAATGTTCTATGGAAGCGGAGCAGGAAAACTCCCTACGGCAAGCGCAGTTGTGGCTGATGTTATTGAAGCGGCAAAATATCCGAGACAGAGTATGATGACAGTCTGGTCAGAGGAAAAAATGGTTTTAGAAGACAAAAGTGAGCGAGAAAATCGTTTCTTTGTACGCATAAAGGGGACAGAGACGTTAAAAGAAGAATTGGAACAGACTTTTGGCGAGATTACAGTTATAAAGCCTGAAGGTGTGGAAGGTGAATTTGGTTTCGTGACATCAGTTATGAAAGAGGGCGATTTTGAAAGAGGTGCAGAAAAATATCCTCAGATTCGAAAAATGCTCCGGGTGAAAGAATAAAGTCAAAAGGGTAAGGAGGCGCAGTGGAATGAAATATATCATAGTCTTAGGAGATGGGATGGCGGATGAACCGATTGAAAAATTGTCGGGGAAGACACCGCTTGAAGCAGCAGATAAACCGACGATGGACAGACTTGCAAAAAAAGGTGAGGTAGGACTTGCCTATATGGTTCCGGAAGGAATGAGTCCGGGAAGTGATACAGCAAATCTGTCAGTACTTGGATATGATCCAAAGATTTATTATACAGGCCGCTCGCCGCTCGAGGCGCTCAGCATCGGAGTGGATATGAAAAAGACAGATGTGTCATTTCGGTGTAATCTGGTAACGCTTTCGGAAGAAGAAAGCTGTTATGAAGAAAAGAGAATGGTGGATCACAGCTCCAGCGAGATCAGTACTGAGGACGCGGCAGTTTTGATGGAAGCACTGAAGGAAGGGCTGAAAAGAGAAGGATATGAGTTCTATGTGGGAACGAGTTACCGCCACTTGCTTGTGTGGAAGGAAGGAAAAGTGATAGAGCTGACCCCGCCGCATGACATTTTGACGAAGAAAATCGGAGAGTATCTGCCGGAAAATGAAGTGTTCTGTGATATGATGAAGAAAAGTTATGAGATATTGTCTGCACATCCTCTGAATCAGAAAAGAAAAGAGCAGGGGCTCAATCCGGCGAATTCTGCATGGTTCTGGGGAGCAGGCACAAGGCCGAATCTGATGTCTTTTGAAGAAAAGACAGGAAAGAAAGGTGTTATGATCTCGGCGGTGGACCTGCTGAAAGGGCTTGCAGTTGGGTCTGAGATGGATAAGATTTTGGTGGAAGGAGCCAATGGAGGACTTCATACGAACTATGAAGGAAAGGCAAATGCAGCTGCGGATGCACTTTTGAATCATGGATATGATTTTGCTTATGTGCATGTGGAGGCACCGGATGAGATGGGACATCAAGGATTGTTGAATGAGAAAATAGAATCAATCGAGTATCTTGATAAGCGGGTGACACGGCTTATTGTAGAAGCCTTAGAAAAAGTGGGCGAAGATTATCGAATATTGGTTCTTCCGGATCATCCAACACCGATCCGAGTTCGGACACATACAAAAGATCCGGTTCCATATCTGCTTTATGACAGCAGAAAAGAATTGGGAAGTCAGGAAGAATATAGCGAAAAGACCGCAAAAGAAAGCGGAATTGTCTGGAAAGAAGGCTATCGTCTGATTGACTGCCTGTTAGAGATATAGGAGGTAACCATGTTAATTGTAAAGAAATTCGGCGGAACATCCGTCGCAAATAAAGAGAGAATTTACAATGTTGCAAGACGCTGCATTGAAGATTATAAAAAAGGACAACAGTGTTGTAGTTGTTCTTTCGGCAATGGGAGATACGACAGATGATTTGCTTGCACTTGCAAATGATATCAATCCAAATACAAACAAGAGAGAACTGGATATGCTTTTGACAACAGGAGAGCAAGTGTCAGTTTCGCTCATGGCAATGGCTATGCATGCGATGGATGTGCCGGCAGTGTCATTGAATGCATTTCAGGTGGGGATGAACTGTACCTCCAGATACGGAAATGCCAGATTTAAGAGAATTGACACAGACCGTATCAATCATGAACTGGATTCCAGAAAGATCGTAATTGTGACAGGCTTTCAGGGAATTACGAAATACGATGATTACGCCACACTTGGACGAGGTGGTTCTGATACGACAGCGGTAGCACTTGCGGCAGTATTGCACGCAGATTTGTGCGAGATTTATACAGATGTAGATGGTGTCTATACGGCAGATCCTAGAATTGTTCCGAATGCAAGAAAACTCCCAGAGATCACATATGATGAGATGCTGGAACTTGCAACGGCAGGTGCAAAAGTTCTGCACAATCGTTCCGTGGAGATGGCGAAAAAATACAGTGTTCCGATGGTTGTGCGTTCAAGTTTGAATGAATCAGAAGGAACGATTGTCAAGGAGGTAGTAAAAATGGAGAAAATGTTAATTACCGGTGTGGCTGCGGATAAGAATACAGCCAGAATTTCAGTGATTGGAGTGGAAGACAGACCGGGTATTGCGTTTAAAATATTCAACAAACTTGCGAAAAATAATATTAATGTAGATATTATCCTTCAGTCCGTAGGACGTGACGGAACAAAGGATATTTCATTTACAGTTTCGCAGGATGACCTGAAAGATGCACTTACTATACTGGAAGAGAACAAAGAACCTTTGACGATTAAGAATATTACACACAATGAAGGTGTGGCAAAAGTTTCAATCGTGGGTGCTGGAATGATGACAAATCCGGGAGTTGCATCCAAATTGTTTGAGGCATTGTTTAATTACGGAATCAATATTAATATGATTTCCACATCTGAGATTCGAATCACAGTGTTGGTAGAGGAGTCAGAGATTGACAAAGCGGTGCGTGCGATTCACGAGAAATTTGATCTTGCAGAATAAAATATGTAAAGCAAAGGGCGGAAGAATTTCCGTCCTTTATTTGTGCTGAAGTTGACTTAAAAAACTGTTGTGGTAAAGAGGTGAGAAAGTGACATCTTCGATGAACCAGTCCGGTGGGGTGAATGCATTCGCTTCCTGCTCGGTAGGAAATTCTACCTCGGCGAGAACAAGCGGTGCAAGATCGCCCTCAAAAATGTCTAATTCAATGGTGTATATGCCATAGGGGATGCAGTAGCGCTTTTTGGTGATCAGTCTGCCGTCGATTTAGTGCGCAGATGTTCATAGGATTCCTTTGTGAGTGGAAGATTGTGTTCTTCACGAACCATAAGTCCTTTAGATTTGTAGGTTAACTCATACTTGTCATCGTCTTTTCGCACATCGCACGACAGGAGATGTGGATAAATATCCCTGTTCGAGCTGACGTATGGGGGATATTGTTCGAGGATGCTCCGGCAGGGAGCTGATTAAATATTTGCGTTCAATTTCCATAATAGATACCTCCAGATTGCTTTTATAGTAATACAGGTCAAGGGAAATGTAAACGGATTTTGCTTTTTTTTTCATAAGTTTGTTAAAAATGGCAAGTGAAATTTGGAAAAGGAGGGAAACTATGGAAAAAAAGGTTTGTGTATTTTTGGCAGATGGGTTTGAAGAGATTGAAGGACTGACTGTTGTGGATCTGCTAAGAAGAGCAGGAATTTTTGTGACAACAGTATCGATTACAGGTAAATTGCAGATTCGCGGTTCACATGATATTTGTGTTCAGGCAGATAAATTATTTGAAGAAATGGATTATGAGGAGCAGGACATGGTTGTGCTGCCGGGCGGAATGCCTGGAACGATTCATTTGGAAGAACACGAAGGCGTGAAAAATGTATTGGAAAAATACTATGAAGAGAAAAAATATATTGCGGCAATCTGTGCGGCGCCGAGTATTTTCGGAAAGATGGGCTTTTTAAAAGAAAGAAAGGCGACTTCTTATCCGAGCAAAGAGGCGGAGCTTTTCGGAGCAGAGGTAGTGAAAGATTCTGTTGTTGTGTCTGATTTTATCATTACAAGCAGAGGTCTGGGGACAGCGATTGATTTTTCACTTGCGCTGATCGGGCTTCTTTTGAACAAGGAAAAGGCGGAGGAGATCAAAGACTCTGTCATCTATCAATGTAAATAGGAGGAACTATGAAATCAAAAAAAGGGACAGTAGCTGCGATTGCAGTGATCATTGTACTGGTAGGAATTGTATGCATAGGACTGCTCAGAGATTTTGATGCACAGGGATATGTCCGCGCGATTCTGAACCAGAGGTTTTTGGGAGATGTCACCGAGGCGGAAGAGATTCTGGAGGATACGTCAAAGAAGGAATTGCTGAAACAGTATGATGAAGGCATTGAAAGTTTTGTTTCGGATTACATCACAAATGGTGTGGAGATAGATTCGGAACTTGAGAAGAAGTTTGTAGATCTGTGCAAAGAGATTTTCGGCGCTATGAAATATCAGGTAAATGAAGCGGAGAAGATCAGCCGCAAGGAATATGATGTCAGTGTGGAATTTCAGCCGTCGGATGTATTTTTACAGTTTATCACATCAATTCAGACAGAGTCGGAAAATCTGAAACAAAAGGCGGAGAACGGGGAATATCAGGGGACAAAAGAAGAGATTAATGCCCAGATGCAAAGCGAATTTCTGAACCGTTCTTATGAACTTTTAGAAACTGCATATCAAAATATGCAGTACGGTGAGACATGAGACAATTGTGTTTAAAGTCAAAAGCAATGACAAAAATGTGTTTTCAATGAAGGAGGATGAGATTTCCTCATTTATTACGAAAATACTGCGTTTAGATGAAATTCAAGGCTAGTAATTTAGAAAGTATTGTGATATAATCTTGGAATGAGCGTTAGTGTAGATAAGTCTGGGGACTTCTCACATATATAAGGAGGAAATAGTAATGAGTTTACAAGTAGAAAACTGGAAAAAAATATGGCGAAACTTACAATCGAAGTTTCCGCTGAAGAATTAGAAAAAGCAATTCAGGGTGCGTACTTAAAACAGAGAAATAAAATCAGCGTGCCTGGATTCCGTAAAGGGAAAGTACCACGTCAGATGATCGAAAAAAATGTACGGTGTAGGAATCTTTTATGAAGATGCAGCGAATGCGTTAATTCCAACAGCATACGGAAAAGCATATGACGAATGTGAATTAGATATCGTTTCACAGCCAAAAGTAGAAGTAGTACAGTTAGAAAAAGGAAAACCATTTATCTTCACAGCAGAAGTTGCTGTAAAACCAGAAGTAACTTTAGGAGAATACAAAGGACTTTCTGTAGATAAAGTTTCTAACAGAGTAACAGCAAAAGAGATCGACGCGAAATTAGAAGAAGAACAGAAGAGGAATGCAAGAACAGTTGTAGTGGAAGACCGTGCAGTACAGGACGGAGATGAAGTAGTATTAGACTTCGAAGGATTTGTAGACGGTGTTGCATTTGAAGGTGGAAAAGGTGAGAACTATCCATTGACAATCGGTTCAGGATCTTTCATTCCGGGATTTGAAGAACAATTAATCGGCGCTGAAGCAGAAAAAGAAGTAGAAGTGAATGTGACATTCCCAGAAGAATATCATTCAGAAGATTTAGCAGGAAAAGCTGCAGTGTTCAAATGTACAGTACATGAGATCAAAGCAAAAGAACTTCCTGAATTAGATGATGAATTTGCAGCAGAAGTATCTGAATTTGATACATTAGATGCTTACAAAGCAGATATCAAAGCAAAAATCAAAGAACAGAAGATTGCAGACGGTAATAGAAAGAAAGAAGACCAGGCAGTAGAAAAAGCTGTTGCAAACGCAACAATGGAGATTCCAGAGGCAATGATCGATACACAGGTAAATCAGATGGCTCAGGATTTCGCACAGAGAATTCAGCAGCAGGGACTTTCTATGGAACAGTACTTCCAGTTCACAGGAATGACAGCTGAGAGCATGATGGAAGAATTAAGACCACAGGCTGTAAAACGTATTGAGACAAGACTTGTACTTGAAGCAATTGCAAAAGCTGAAAATATCGAGATTACAGATGAAAGAATCGATGAAGAATTAGCGAAGATGGCAGAAGCTTACAAGATGGAAGTAGAAAAATTAAAAGAATTCATGGGAGAAAATGAAAAAGAACAGATGAAGATGGATTTAGCTGTTCAAGATGCTGTGACATTCTTAGTAGATAATGCTGTAGAAGAATAAAAACATTATATTTTTAAGGAGGCATATACATGAGCGTAATACCTTATGTCATTGAGCAGACAAGCCGCGGCGAGCGTTCATATGACATTTATTCAAGATTACTGAAGGAAAGAATTATCTTTTTGGGGGAAGAGGTAACTGATGCATCAGCAAGTGTAATTATTGCCCAGCTGCTATTTTTAGAAGGTGAAGATCCGGAGAAAGATATTCATCTTTATATCAACAGCCCAGGCGGTTCCGTATCAGCAGGTTTGGCTATTTATGATACAATGCAGTATATCAAATGTGACGTATCCACAATTTGTATTGGTATGGCTGCAAGTATGGGATCATTCTTATTGTCAGGCGGAAAGAAAGGGAAAAGATATGCCCTTCCGAATGCAGAGATTATGATTCACCAGCCATTAGGCGGAGCACAGGGACAAGCGACAGAGATTCAGATTGCAGCAGAACATATTTTAAAGACAAGACAGAAGTTGAACACGATTTTGGCAGAAAATACAGGACAGAGTCTTGAGAAGATTCAGGCAGACACAGAACGTGATAACTTTATGTCAGCACAAGAAGCAAAAGAATACGGACTGGTAGACGAAGTGATTGCCAGCCATTAATGTAACTGGAAAAGGGGATGCTTAATTTGGGCACCCCCTTTCCATCGTATGAAAGTGGAGAGACGAGGTGAGAGTATGGCAGGAAAGATAGGAGAAGAAATTGTAAGATGTTCATTTTGCAATAAGACGCAGGCGCAGGTACGCAAAATGATTGCAGGACCTAATGGAGCCTACATTTGTGATGAGTGTGTGGACGTATGTGCCGAAATTATTGAAGAAGAACTTGCATATGAGAATCCATCTGATTTTCAGGATATCAATCTTTTAAAACCAGAGGAGATCAAAGCCTTTTTAGATGAGTATGTAATCGGACAGGACGAGGCAAAAAAAGTGTTGTCAGTGGCAGTGTACAATCACTATAAACGAATTATGGCGGAAAAGGATCTTGGAGTTGAGTTACAGAAAAGTAATATTTTGATGCTTGGACCGACAGGCTGTGGAAAGACGTTGCTTGCTCAGACACTGGCTAAGATTTTAAATGTGCCATTCGCGATCGCAGATGCAACAGCACTCACAGAGGCAGGATATGTAGGAGAAGATGTGGAGAATATTCTTCTGAAGATTATTCAGGCGGCAGACGGAGATATTGAACGTGCAGAGCACGGTATCATATATCTTGATGAGATTGACAAAATTACAAGAAAGTCAGAGAATCCGTCTATTACAAGAGATGTATCAGGAGAAGGAGTTCAGCAGGCACTTCTTAAAATTATAGAAGGAACAGTGGCATCGGTACCGCCACAAGGTGGAAGAAAGCATCCGCATCAGGAATTGATACAGATTGATACGACAAATATTTTGTTTATCTGTGGTGGAGCGTTTGAAGGTCTGGATAAGATTATTGAGACGCGTATGGATCGAAAATCAATGGGATTTAATGCAGAAGTGGGAAATCACCATGAAGATAATGTGGACAGACTTTTAAGTCAGGTACTGCCGCAGGATTTGGTGAAATTTGGTCTGATTCCAGAACTGGTTGGACGTGTTCCGGTCAACGTCACATTAGAGATGCTTGACAGAGATGCGTTGATTCGTATTTTAACAGAGCCAAAGAGTGCTATTGTGAAACAATATCAGAAATTACTGGAACTTGATGGCGTCGAATTGGAGTTTGATAAAGAAGCATTGGAAAAGATTGCAGACACGTCATTGGCGAGAAAGACAGGAGCGAGAGGATTACGTGCGATTATGGAGAATGTCATGATGGACACAATGTATCATGTACCGTCAAATGATCGCATAAAAACTTGCCGAATTACAAAAGAAGCCGTAGAAGGGACAGGAGAGCCGGTTTACAATTCTGAGGCTCTCACGTCAGAAAGTGCATAATGTAAATTGGGGACGGGGGTAATGTGACATTACCCCCGTCCCTGAATAAGGAGGAAATATGGAAAACAGATACGGAATATACCTATGGTTGCCTTAAGGGGAATGACAATCATGCCGGAGATGGTGGTACATTTTGATGTGAGCCGTGCCTATTCCATCCAGGCAATCCAGCAGGTTATGCAAGGCGAAGAACAACGGTATTTCTTGTTGCGCAAAGAGAGCTGAATATAGAAGATCCAGACTTAAAGGATGTATTTGAGATTGGGACGATCGCGACAATCAAGCAGGTCATTAAATTGTCGAAGAATATGCTTAGAGTGTTAGTGACTGGGGAAGAGCGGGCAAGACTTATTTCTTTGGAGAAGGAAGAAGGGTATTTGAATGCTCAGGTGGAAGTCATTGAAGAGCCGCAGGCTGAGGAGGAAGTCGTAGATAATCCAAGAGCGAAGAATATTCAGGAATTATTTTTAGAATATGCGATGAAAAATGGGAAAATTCCGAAAGATGTCATTACACAGGTTGCGGATGAAAAGACATTTTTAGGATTAGTGAATCAGATTGCTGCGAATGTCCCGCTTGATTATTTGAATTTGCAGGATATTTTGGAAGAGACAGATTTGAACAGACGCTACGAAGTGTTGGCATTTAAGATTGCCAATGAGATGGAAGTGATGCATCTCAAAGAAGAGATTCAGGGAAAAGTCAAAGAACGTATTGACAGACATCAGAAAGAATTTATATTGAGAGAGCAGTTGAAAGTGATTCGGGAAGAGCTTGGAGAGGACAATATGCTTTCGGATGCGGAGGAGTTTGAGACTGCTACAAAAAAATTAAAGGCCTCCAAGGAAATTAAGGAGAAGCTGATGAAAGAAATTCATCGTTTTAAAAGTGCGATGAACAGTTCGGCAGAAAATGGGGTTATCCGCACTTACATTGAGACGATGTTGGAGATGCCGTGGGACAAGATGGGAAAAGATAATACCGATATTGCATATGCAAAACAGGTATTGGAGGACGAACACTATGGACTGGAAGCCGTGAAAGAAAGGATTTTGGAATTTCTCGCTGTCCGTTCTCTGACAAAGAAAGGAGAAAGTCCGATTCTTTGTCTTGTTGGTCCGCCGGGAACAGGAAAGACCTCAATTGCACGTTCGCTTTCCGAAGCATTAAAAAAACCGTATACACGGATTTCACTTGGCGGTGTGAGGGATGAAGCAGAGATTAGAGGACACCGGAAAACATATGTGGGAGCAATGCCGGGAAGAATTGCAAATGCACTTAAGATGTCTGGTGTAAAAAATCCGTTGATTTTACTTGACGAGATCGACAAAGTGAGCAATGATTATAAGGGAGATACTTTTTCTGCGCTGTTGGAAGTGCTGGACAGTGAGCAGAATGTAAAATTTAGAGATCATTATCTGGAAGTACCGATTGATCTGTCTGAGGTATTGTTTGTGACGACAGCAAATTCTCTTCAGACAATTCCAAGACCATTATTAGACCGTATGGAAGTCATTGAGATCAGCAGTTACACGGAAAATGAGAAGATGCATATTGCAACGCAGCATCTGCTTCCAAAGCAGCTCCAAAAACATGGATTGACACCGGAGCAGTTAAAAATCAGCAAAGGTGCTATTTGGAAAATTGCGAGAAACTATACAAAAGAAGCAGGAGTCAGACAGCTGGAGCGTAAAATTGGAGATATCTGCAGAAAATCAGCACGAGAGATTTTGGAGACAGGAAAAAGTAGTATTCGTGTAACAGAACGAAATTTGGAGAAATATCTGGGAAAAGAGAAATATTCTTATCAGATGATAAATGAGACAGACGAGATAGGGATTGTAAGAGGTCTTGCATGGACAAGTGTCGGTGGAGATACGCTTCAGACAGAGGTCAATATTATGCCGGGAGAGGGCGAGATTCTATTGACCGGACAACTTGGAGATGTGATGAAAGAGTCTGCACGGACAGGGATCAGCTATATCCGTTCTGTGGGAGAAAAATATAAGATTCCGGAAGATTTCTTTAAAAAGCACGATATCCATATTCATATTCCTGAAGGTGCTGTTCCAAAAGACGGTCCGTCTGCAGGTATCACAATGGCGACGGCTATGATTTCCGCAATCACAAACACGAAGGTCAGAGCGGATGTGGCGATGACCGGAGAGATTACACTGCGTGGAAGAGTGCTTCCAATCGGAGGATTAAAAGAAAAGCTTTTGGCAGCAAAAAGTGCAGGAGTAAAGACTGTATTGGTACCAGAAAAAAATATGCGCGATGTGGAAGAGATTTCATCCGAGATTACAAGAGGACTGGAAATTATTCCGGTAAGCTATATGGATGAAGTTTTGAAAACTGCATTAATATATGAGGAAAACGAAAATGAAAATTAAGAGTATTGATTTGGAAATTGTATGTGGAATTACGAGTAAGCTTCCGGAGACAGACAAAGTAGAGATTGCATTTGCCGGAAAATCAAATGTAGGGAAATCTTCATTGATCAATGCGTTGATGAATCGAAAGTCTTTTGCGCGTACATCAGCGACGCCGGGAAAAACTCAGACTATCAATTTCTATAATATTAATGATATAATGTATTTAGTAGATTTGCCTGGATATGGATATGCAAAAGTTTCTGAGAAAGAAAAAATACAGTGGGGAAAACTGATTGAACGCTATTTGCACAGCTCGAAACAGTTGAAAGCAGTATTTTTGCTGATCGATATCCGACATGATCCATCTGCAAATGATAAGATGATGTATGAGTGGATTGTGTCGCAGGGGTACAATCCGATCATCATTGCGACAAAACTGGACAAACTAAAAAGAAGTCAAGTCGCAAAACATGTAAAGATGATCAAGCAGGGACTTGACCTTGTTCCAGGAACACAGATCATACCATTCTCATCTGTGTCAAAACAGGGAAGAGAAGAAAATTTGGGAATTGGTGGAAAAGAATTTTCTGAATGAAACCGAGGTGGGATAAATGGAAGATACGCGTCCATATTGGAAAGTAATCGTAAGTCTGGCTTTCAGCCTGATAGGAACCATTTTATTTATCGTCATAGGAATAAAATTGTTGTGGTTTTTTATGCCATTTGTCATCGGGTGGTTTATTGCATTTATTGCGAACCCGCTTGTGTGTTGGCTGGAAAAGCGGTTAAAGATTGTAAAAAAGCTAGGGTCGGCAATTATTATCATTGCAGTTTTGGCAGGAGTAGTCAGTGCACTGTACTTTGGAATCAGTAAGCTTGCAGATGAGGTGGGAAGTCTCATTACAAATTTCCCACAGATGTACAGTGAATTGGAAAAAGGAATGAAAGATATCGGGGAGAGTTTTCAAGGTGTTTTTCGCCTGTTGCCAGAAGGAATACAGACTGGGTGGAATGCAGTGGTTGCGAATTTAGACAATACGATGGGAAACTTGATAGGAAAGATCAGTGAGCCGACGGTGGAAGCGGCGGGAAATCTGGCAAAGAGCATTCCGTCAATTTTAGTATCAACCATTGTGACTATCGTGGCAGCATACTTTTTTATTGCAGAGCGTGACGAGGTGATTGTGTGGTTCAAAAAGATCACTCCAAAGCCGATTCAGCAGAGGATGACTTTGGTTATCGACAATTTAAAATATGCAGTGGGAGGCTATTTTAAAGCACAGTTTAAGATTATGATCGTAGTGGGCGTGATTCTGTTTATTGGATTTGAGATTATGCAAGTCAATTATTCAGCACTTTTGGCGATTTTGATTGCATTTCTTGATTTCCTTCCAGTGTTTGGAACAGGAACGGCAATTTGGCCTTGGGCAGTGTACAAAGTGTTAAGCGGTGATTATAAGATGACAATCATGTTGCTTGTACTGTATGGAGTAACTCAGCTTGTAAGGCAGCTGATCCAGCCGAAGCTTGTAGGAGATGGACTTGGGATGCAGCCTTTGGTAGCGCTTGTGTTACTTTTTGTAGGATATAAAGTGGGAAGTCTGCTTGGCATGATTTTTGCAGTCCCGGTTGGGATGATTGCGATTAATATGTATAAAGCAGGGGCATTTGATTATATATTAGATGATGTGAAGATATTGATTAAAGGAGTTATGAGTTTAAGAGAGTAAAAAAATATTGTAGATAAGAAAAAAGGCTGACTTAGAGAATCATTGATTCCAAGTGCAGCCTTTTTCTCTCTTATTTTAAGAAGAAACGAAGCAAAGTTTCATTGGTTTTCTTATAGGGTTGATAGCGCATCGGAAGATCGAGCCAAGTCCTCTTATCTACAATGCTTTTATAGTGGGAGAACGTGTCAAAACCGTTCTTTCCGTGATAAGCGCCCATGCCACTTTCTCCGAATCCGCCGAATCCCATTTCACTTGTGGCAAGGTGAATGACAACATCATTGATGCATCCGCCGCCAAAACTGCACCGCGCAGTGACTTTTTTGGCAATCTTTTGGTCAGATGTAAATAGATAAAGTGCAAGCGGATGCGGCATGGAATTAATCTTTGCGATTGCATGGTCAAGAGAATCGTAAGTCACAATTGGGAGAACTGGTCCGAAAATCTCTTCTTGCATGACAGCATCTTTGAATGTGACACGGTCAAGTAATGTCGGCTCAATCTGTAACGTATCAGAATCGAATTTTCCGCCCCACACTGTTTTTTCTGTGTCTATGAGGGTCAAAATACGTGAAAAATGCTTTGCGTTGATGATTTTCCCGTAATCTGCATTGGCAAGCGGTGTGCTTCCAAATTGTCTGACAATCTGTTTCTTTAATTCTTGAATGAGCGAGTCTTTGATCTCCTTGTCGCAATAAATGTAATCCGGTGCGACGCATGTCTGACCGCAATTTAAAAATTTCCCAAATATGATACGTTTGGCTGCCAGTTTCAGATTGGCAGTCTTTTCTACAATACAGGGACTTTTCCCGCCGAGTTCCAATGTGACCGGTGTCAGATGAGTGGCTGCCTGCCGCATCACTTCCTTTCCGACAGACTGGCTTCCTGTAAAGAAGATGTAGTCAAAACGTTCATTTAGAAGACACGTATTTTCTGTGCGACCGCCGGTCACGACCGAGACATACTCCGGTGCAAAACATTCATGTATCATCTTCTGTATAAGTGCGCTTGTGTAAGAAGAGTAGGCACTTGGCTTAATAACGGCTGTGTTCCCTGCGGCAATTGCGTCAATCAGAGGATCAATCGTCAAGAGGAATGGGTAATTCCAGGGACTCATGATCAGACATACACCATAAGGTGAAGGTTTTCGATAGCTTCTCGAATGAAACTGGGCGAGTGGCGTATGGACGCGTTTTTCTTTTGCAAAAGAGGCACCATCAGTGTCAATCGTATCATCACCTAAAGTAGGATCCTTATCCAAAGATACCACTGAACCGTTAGATAATCTTATCCAACATCCCTTATTTACCTGTTCACCTATTTTAGTAATTAATGGAGT
>ENA-OQBV01000268-OQBV01000268.1-human-gut-metagenome-genome-assembly--contig:-NODE-268-length-31111-cov-4.007778_pt1 | contig 31111 bp, 39 predicted proteins | sample MGYA00242750_ERZ504559 | MGnify/ENA primary metagenome ERZ504559 (study PRJEB26092, sample SAMD00036230) | human gut metagenome | host: Homo sapiens | study: EMG produced TPA metagenomics assembly of... | reverse complement strand
GATGTATAGAATCCTTCATCATTAAAGGATCCAAATAAAGCTTTTTCCATTGTGCAGAAAATCCCTGGGTAATCTGCCTCTAGCTTATCAAGATAGATTGATTTTCTATCTTTTGGAGTTTCAAAAGCTGTCATTGCCTGAAAATTGCTTATAAAATATATTAAGAGTCATAATTAATACCTTCTTTCTAAATACCATGTTTCGCTTGCGAAGTGGACTAAAGCCCCTTCTTCGCCTGCTTCTATTTCTATAGGCAGACACTCGGTTTCGCTCACGACAGCAGACTTAATATAATCATCTGCTGTCTTTGAAGTTCCGTTGTCAGAAACAACGCAAGATACTGTGTCTCCAACAGAGAAACCTTTTCCTTTGTAGCTCCAAGTGCGTTTATCTGGAGATACAATAGATACAGAACGTCCAGAAACAAAATAGACTCTACCTGTTATTGGATGAGTGCTGTCTTCACTTGCCCCTGTAGGCTTCACTACAGCCAATAAAAAAAGGAGTGCTATTAACGCTCCTAATAATGAAGGAATTACTACTTCCTTGATTAATTTCTTTTTTATTCTGTCTGCCTTGTTCATATCAGACCCTCCCTTCAAAATCATAGATACGTCTTGTACCAAATGGCTTGTAGGCATTGGATTCTATTATTCCAAAAGTTTTATACACATACCCTAAGATAGATTGATACTCAGTATATGTATATAAATCGGCTCTCCAGAGAGAGTGTAAAGTTTTCCGGAACTCCAACCGCTGACTTACCTTACACCCTTTCATAAGTTTGGCATAGTGCTTTGCGACTCCGTAAATTGCTTGTGATCTGTTCATAATGTTTTCCTCCATTAAAAAAGGCAACCGGTATAAGCCGATTGCCTTGTTAAAATTTTTCAATATTTTTTTTGTACACCCAATACACTCATTAATGCATCCTGCAAAACTCTTGATACATTTACACCTGCATGTTCTGCTTCGTAATTTAACCAACTTGGTAAAGCTACATTGCGGCGAACAGTTTTAGTATCTATTTTTCTTCTGTACTCAGCAGAATCTACATCTACTAACGAAATAATTGTTTTTCCTTCTCCTGAAAATGCTGCTTTGCTTAAATCAATAGCAGATACATTAGATGGTTTAGGTATTTCTTCTCCTCCATCTTCCATAGAAACACATTTTAACTCGATCGCATCTCTTGCCATTTCAATTGCAGAGTTAAAATCTTTTCCTTCTGTCAAAATTTCTAAATCTGGCACTTCAACTAAAATTGTGCCATCTGCCTCTGTAAATACTGCTGGGTAAACTCCTTTCATAGTATTTTCCTCCAAATGTTTTTTATATTATTTATTCCCAAAAGGAAGGGTTATAATAACCCGTTCCTTTTTAGAATTGCTCGTGCCAAAATTTCATTGATCTCTTTATGCCTCGGTACGGTTTCCCTTTGGTTCCCTCGGACATAAACATCGTGGCCTGCTCCATGACGTTCAAAGACGAAACCACCATTCTCTAGTTTTTTAATAAGATCCTTTTGCTTCATCTTTGGTAACCACTCCTTTCTGTTTCATTTAATTATTATTATACACACTTTTTACACAAAGTCAATAGTGTTGTGTAATTAATGTGTATAAATATTAATTAAAATTCCCTTCTATGATGTCCATGTCCACATACTCTACTACTTCGCCTGTGAACATGTTTACAGTGAGTTCATAATCCGGTCCCTTGATAGGAACGAACAGACATTTTTTAAGCTTCTTATTTCCTTTCCAGAGAAGAGAGAGTTCGTTTGTGCTTGGATACATTACTGGAATACATCCATAGTCAAACAATTCACTGTGACTGAGAATCAGTACAGCTGCTTTCTTTTCCTTTGCGGAAAAAGAGTTTTGTAGAACTTAGGAAAGAAGGTGTAATCATATTCGCTAAAGAAATCTGTCAGTTTTTCTTTAACGAGGTTGATGATTTCCCTGTGCTTTGCTTTGCCTACTTGGATTTTTAAGTAGAACTTTTCACGCTCTGCACATTCTACATAGTCTGCAATATACTGGCAAAACTGTTCTGGCGTATAGGTGTAATCAGATTCTTTAAATGCATCGAACCAAATTCTATTGCTGTAAGTATAGAGTTCTCTGCCTAAAACAGATTTCAGCTCTAAAGATGTAATTTTTCTTTCCATAATTTTTTCATAAATAGTTTTACTCATGTTACTTTTCCTCCTTTTTATGCTTTATAAGCATTACAAAAGGCGTAAAGATTTCCCTTACGCCCTCTCTAAAACTTATAACTTTGCAAACGTTGTGAATTTGTCACAACGCATTCTCTTCTGGTCTGGTGCTACTCTCTCGTAGCCTTCTACGGGTGTCATAGCTGCTACTTCTCCAGGGTATGCCTGTGCAGCTATAATACTACCGACAATCACAAGGGTTCCATTGGAGAACTGTCTGTTGTAGACAGACTTGATTCTCTCTATTGTTTCTTTACCTTCTTCTGTTCCTACGAACTCTGTCCGGACAAACAGATCAGAAACTTTTCGCTCTTCTGCCTTGGCATTGATCAGCACAGAAGTAGGCACGGTGATTAGTGTACCATCCATGTCCTGTATTGTTACAGGATGCGGAGTTGTGTTCACTACTACTACGTTGTTGCTGAATGCAACAAAATTGATTCCTTCCAGTTCCTTTGTTGTTTTCTTTAAGTTAATCATGACATTTTCCTCCTGTTTATTGAACTTTGTAATTGTGCAAACTTGCACAGCTAATTTGCATTGCTCCATCTGAGCACTTTACCCAAGCATAGGCATAATAGCCTATGTATTCGTTCCAGTAGAACACAATTTTCACTTCACTTGCATGAAGCTTTCTTGCATAGGTAGAAATAGATTTCTTAATTCTTCGCTGCTTCTTTGACAACTTTTCTACACGATTTCCTGGGTATATTTCCATTGTTGTTTTCATGATACTTTCCTCCTTATTCAACTGTATACTGATACAGTTTGTGCGTATCAGATAACTCAATCTTCTTTGCCTTGCCAAGAAGAGCCATCGCTACCATTCTACATACGACATCTTCCTCTTTTACAAGGTTAGGAATACCTGACAGTTCTTCAACCCAGAGTCCCATATCAGGGTTATACTGATAATAAATATTCTGGGAAGAGGTTTCCATGTGTACATAGAAGAGACCTTTCAATGCGAAAAGCTGTTCCAATGTTTCCATTGTTTCTCCGGTTTCCGTTCTGATAATCATAATTTTCCTCCTGCCTTTTAAAGTGGCATAACTCATAGATTAATGCTCTATCAAGGTTTGACCTTGCCTTGTCTACTCCTCGTAGAAATAGAGCATCCGCTTAGACAACTAAGCAGTAGAATACAAAGAGTGCATTTTCAAAATTGCCTTGTTGAGAAACAAACTCTAGGATGTCCTCAAAGTATTCCGTTTCCGTCTTCCCTTGCTTCCAATATGGACAGTATTTTCGCCATGTTGTATAGCTGGGGTAACAGTTCTTGAGCAAATAATCGCTCATTTGCTTGACTGCCCTTGCTTTGCGTTGGGTAGTCCAAGAATTGTAAATCATAGAATCACCTCCGCTGGAGATAATCCTCACCTACATATTCAAGAGCTTCCAAGTCTTCTTCTGTCCAGACATAATCTGGGTTTGATTTTAACTGTGCAATTGCCTTGCACAGGTCCTGATACCCTATCAGACCTCTTTTAAAGTTTTTCAGCATACTTTTCACCTCCTCTTTTCGTATGGACTGATTTTAGTTCCTTTTGGCTTGTAAGCCATTTGCGGCTTATTCTTGCCTGTACTCCAGTAACATTCATGGAAAGTAACTTCCATGTCATTGATAGCCCCTGAAATATGGCTATGCTGACGGAACTCCCAGCCTACTTTGCGTTCCTTTGGGAGACAGGAAGTAAGACCTACAAGCTGTTGTGGAGTCATTTCCTTGCGCAGATATAGCCCGTTTTTCTGGACATAATCTACGATTTCCTTTGCTAGTACGTGTGTGCTAGGGGAAATTTTAGCTTTTTTCCACTGGATAAAACCAGTGTCGTCCATAACAGACATGTATACCACAAACGGGTACTGTTTAATCTGTCGGCAGAGGACAAAGCGTTTGCCTTGACCTCTAATAAACAGAGCACCTTTAGGGAAAGTAAGTCCGTAGTGCTTTTCAGGATTTTTCATGGTTCGAATATTATACATGGTATCCCTCCTTATATGACAAGGTATAATAATGTCTATTATCGTACCTATGGCGAATCCAAAATTGAGCCACTACATGAACAAAACTTTTTTCTCGGAACTGTTTAGTAGAGCCTATCCAAATCCCGTCAGTGAGGATAAATTTCTCCTCATGTCCATGGTCTACAAAGACAACTGTAGTTACCTCTGTGAGCATTTTTTCTGCTACTGAAAGAGCATCTTTTAACATTGCAGCGTTCATAGTTTTTCCTCCTAGTGCTCTTCCAGGGCAGAGCATGACCTATCATATTCTTATTCCTACCTATGACCGGAGTCATAGGCAGAGTATAAACTTATGATTTATAAACTTGTTTAGGCTACAACTTCGACTTTATCAGCTCTTGACAGCAGGTAGACTGTCAGTAAGTCAGTAACTTTATTAGCAACTACACGCTGGCTGAAGTCCTCTTTATAGTCGAACTCACCGATTTCTACAGTGCCGTCTTTTTTCTGTGACACTTTACGGGATGCACCACGCTCAAAGGAAGCTATGAAGTGGCGAATATCAGACCCAGCCATATCAGAGGCTTTAAGCTTGAGACCATCAAACCAGTCACCAGACTGACCAATGAAAGTACGGAATGAGTCTCTGAGGGCTTTATTGAGTCCAGACATACCCTTGCCTGACTGATACCAAGTAGCAATGGTTTTACCAAGGGACTCAGGAACTAAGTCAGAGTCTAAGCCCATTTTTGGCATTACTGAATGACAAATCAGAGTAACAAAGATTTTATCGGTGTCTGGTAAGTCCTTGAATGTGGTTTCGTCACACTGGCAAGCCTCAAGATTGCTATTGGCAGTGATAAAGTCTTCACGCAGGTCAGTGGCTTTTTCAGTCCAGCCTGCGAAAGCTGTTGACATTTCAATATCTGAGTACTCAGCCCAGTCCTTGCCTGGATAGAGTTTTTCACCCTCTGAAATAAGGTCTGATAGTTTCTTAGTGCCTAACTTAGTAGCAAGAATCCGCTGTTTTTCTGCGGTCATAGTTTTTGAATGTTACGAGGTCTTTCACCTGCGCTTTTACGTCCTCATTGGCAGTTTGCTGGCATTTCTAAAGCATTGATAATTAAAGCTGATTTTAACATAGTATCTTCCTCCTGAATTTAAAATATTTTTTTCGCACTTTACAAAAGTGTTTATAGCACTTGCAGGACTTGCATCTACTGATAGCTATATCTATAGTGCTAGACCTTCCGCCTTAGATACGGATAGAATCAATAAAGACGTCAACCATTTTTTGCAAGGTGTGCGCTTTGCACTGTATACCCTGCGCAGGTTATGTCTGAATGAGCAAATTGTAAATCATACCGTAACACGTCGGAAACCAACGTGTCTGTTAAAACAGAGGCATATTATCGGGAATCACAATAAAAATGATTTACAAAGTTGTTTATAGTTGCGTACCGTACTGAAATGTTAGTCATAGCCCACCTGCTGACTCCATCCTGCATCTTCACAAGATGATTTTTTTATCCCCTACCCTATCATCTCTTGCTGTCGAAACCTTCTTTCCCCCCTATAAAAGCGGAAGCCGTTCGAGTCCACTAACAAGATATCCCAGACTTCGGGAAATGGTTCAATTGATATCGGTTTAGAAATACCGCTTGCCATCTGCTAACAAGTGCCTGAATAGTGTTTACGTCCTATTTCAGTGGACGGGCAATGAACCTTGCCGATGTGCTTATCTTACTACGTGTTACGTAGTTTGTCAAGCACTTTTATATAAATTTTATTTCTCTGTTTATAGTGAAGTGCTGCGTCTTCTCGCTCGGTTGATTCTTCCGCTTAACGGCTTCTTGATTGAGGAGTAAAGTGTTGATTGGCTCAACCTATTCAGTTTTCTTCAAATAGTTCCGAACACTGTGCTTTCTTGTCCTACCGTTCCTGCTTTCTTCAACTGCTTTGATGGGTCATGTTTATTCTTCACACACTCTATCTGACCCGTGTCAGCTTGACCGCCATGTCACTCGTGTGTAGCCCTATCGCTTCACCCATTCTTTCCTGCTTGCTTCACTATTTAGTTGATGTTTCATCTCTTACACTAGGGAATCCCACTTCCTAAGAAGCATCATCCCACCGACTAGGGATTGTTGCTCTTCCCTGTCGACACGCTTATCATATCACCTACGTGTCACATTGTCAACAATATTTTTTTGAAAAAAAATTATTTACACGTTTAGAAAAGCCCGCAAAGCCGCATAAATACTGGGAAAATAGCATGAAAAAAAAGTTTTTTCTGAAATAATTCCTTCCATATAAGGGAAAAAATAAAAGTCGACAAGATCCTGTCGACTGCATACATGATGTAAGACGTATTACTGACTGTACTTATATACATAATGTAATACATAATTGTTAGAATATTTAGAATAGATTAAAGATTTAGAATAGAGTGATAACAGATATAGTTTAGTCAATTATATCTGCAATTCGTGATTTAATAAAAGTTGAACGCGCAATATCGTTAATATCACAATAATTTTGCAATCTTTCATATTGTGAGTTTGATAATCTGATAGTTATTGTTTTTGTATTGTTTTCATTCCACTCTTTAGCATATTTCTTGTTATATTCATAATTTGACATAAATATACACCTCTTTTATACTCAATTTGTTGAATTATATATACAATTTACCTGAGCCATTTTTTACCAGAAGAAAGTTGTCAGATAATTAAGCGCAAATGCAATCGTTTGTTAGAAACATTGTTTTCTAAAGTACAATTGTATTAGCATTTTATTTTTTTCATGACACTGAGCAGTGAAACCAGACACAATTCAATACAATTCGTTATATTGACTGAATATTCTGATTGATTTAGTACTGTAAAATTTTTATACATTATCGCTGCATAATTATTCAATTGTGAAATTTCAATACTGTAAAATTTTGCTACGGTACGACTGTTATACGTTGATTTTTTAAAGTATACTAGGGCTATCCGCTTTTACGCTTTAAAGCCTTGAAAACAGGGCATTTGTAAAACGATACATCTTACCGTTGCAAAATTCATAGCATTCCTACTACTTCAGTCAGAAACAACCAAAATCAGCCCGAACTGTTCATATCTGCCCACTAAAGGTTTGAAAATAAGCATTTTCGCACGTTTTAAACCGGGGGTACTTATGCCCTGAGAGCCGCAAAAATGCAGTGTTTCCGGGGGATGCAGAGCTTTTTTGACACCAAGTTCAGATTTCGGATCCATGTTCCCAGATTCTCCGATCATCACATCTCTCTCACTCGATTTCCAGATCAGAGTTTCTTCCTTATTATATATGTTTTCCTGATTCACCTGTTTTTATTTTTCTAAACAAGTTTGTAAAATTCTGTTGACATTTTTCATGGTCAGTGCTATAATACACTTATCCCGAAAGGGATAGAAATCACAGGAGTCACATATGAACGACATTACTTTTATTGGAGTCAATCTTACTCAAGAACTCCAGAAACAACTTGATTCTCACAAATCAGCCATTCTATCTACTGCACCTCCAGATGCAGTAAAAGGCTACAATCTAGGTGTACAAAACACTCTTCTACTCTTAGACTCACTTCTCTCATCTTTCGAACCCAACGAATTCCTGATCAATACTACAGATTCCCACTTAACTGAGTATGACTATGATGAGCTTGAAGCTTTAACCCGTAAACAAGTTTATAAATCATAAGGAGTATTTTATATGAAGACTTTTACTAATACACACACATTACTATACCACATTAATGATTCAATTTCAATCCCTCTCAGATACTCTATCATTGAAGGAACCACATGGTTCGTAGGCAAAGATGTAGCAGCCATTTGTGGATACAAAGACACATGGAAAGCTATAAAATACCATGTTTCACCGGAAAATATAGATCATATCATCCTAGATGGCCATAAACATATTATTATCAATTTCTCTGGATTCGAACAGTTGGCACCTGACAAAAAGCCAGTAAACTGGTTTGTAAATAATAATATTGCTACTTTTACAGAAGAAAAATCAGTATCAGAACCCCCAACAGTGTTCACTCACCCACAATTTGGCACTGTCAGAACAGTAGAAATTGATAACGAAGTGTGGTTTGTAGGTAAAGATGTAGCAGAAGCTCTAGGTTATTCTGATCCTAGAAGTGCAATTTCAAAGAAGATTGAGAATGAAGATAGAGGTGTTGCTAAAATGGCAACACCTTCCGGAACACAGCAGATGACTATCATCAACGAATCCGGTCTCTACTCTCTCATCCTCAGCAGCAAGCTTTCATCAGCAAAAGAGTTCAAGCATTGGGTTACAGCAGAGGTGCTCCCCTCTATCCGTAAGACAGGGGGCTACGTTAACCCATCACAATCCGATCTTTTCCTAGACACCTATCTCCCATTTGCAGATCAGAACACTCGACTTCTTTTTAAAACTACTCTTGATACTATCCAGCAGCAGAACAATACAATTCAGCAGCAGAATCACACTATTTCACATCAAGAAGACATTATTCGTAATCTTACATCAGATATTCCATTAGCAGACAAACGTCAGATTCTCAACAGAATTGTACGTTTCGGAGGGAATCCTCATACACGTTGGCCATTCCTCTACAGAGAGTTCGACAATAAGTTTCATATGAATACTAAAGTACAGCTTGAACATTACAATGAGACACATAAACCTAAGCTACAGAACCGTTTAGATTACATAGAGCACATTGGTATGTTCAATGATCTAGCTGAAATAGCATGTGTAATCTTCGGTCCAGACATTGAGAAACTGTCTGCTCAGTATTATGAAATCTGTAAGTAAATTTTGATTCTACAGTGAGAGGCTTACAACTTTACAGTGAGCCTCTTACAAAAGAAATTTGATCCATATACTCAAATAAAATCATTATATAGGGGGTAAGAAACTTGATCGACACCACAAAAATTTTACCCGGTCAGGAATTTAAGAACATGCAGGAACTGTCAGTAGCTCTTACTGGTCAGAAGATGCCTGCCGGAAACAGATATGTTGTCAGAGTCAATGAGATGAAGAAATATTTTTCATGGGATAAGGTGCCTGGTTCCAACAGAATTATTATTACTGACATTTTTCCTGAACCTGTCACAAAAACCAGGAAGAAATGTAAAAAAAGAATAGCAACACCAAGAGAATATTATCCTCAGGGTAAATACAATTCTATGATTTATGCCAATTTAACTACGTTAGAACTCAATCATAAATATTCTCTTTCAGAACTATTTGAGGAGTTGGGCATGACCAGTTGCAGGTTCACGCGTCCAAAGTATTACTTAGATTGTGTGAATACAACTAATCTTTCACTTTCAACTTATAGATATTTTTTTAATAAATTGAACAATTTATTGAGTAAAACTTTATATACTACTCTTACTAATTTTAAAAAAACGAGAATGTATTTCTTATCATATGGAATATAGATACACTTTCAAACAAGGATATGAAGAAATAGACATACCTACAGAAGCTATAGAAGCGCTCAAAGAACAGGCGCTGCAGGAAACTTCATATAAAGATGAATGGTCTGTTTTACATAGTTCTGATTCTCAGAAGTATACTCAATATATTTTAGATAAATTGTCTATATATGGAATCAAAAAATATACTAAATGTTATGTGTTCACTTCTATTAAACCATTTAATAATCTTCCTGAGCCGAGTTTGTCTGAAATGAATGCTTTAACAATCGAGAAGCTTTATAAATTTAGCAATAAGTTTGATCAAGTTAATCAGAAAAAAATTCAATCCATCATAAACACCAGTATTTTAAGTCGGTAGACCGGAAAGGCGAAGCCTGAGGTCTGAACACATGAAAGTTTTTTCAGCGCTACTTTCTACACTCGGCGGTTAAGCGCCTCGCCTAAAAGCAGCTGCTTCTGAAAAAATTTTGCGTTCAGACGTTGATTGTTTTTGTTGGTGAAAAGTTTCCACCAAAATAAAAATTGTACATATATCTTTATATATAAAAAATATTTGTACCTTTTTTTATTAAGTAGAAAAAATATTATTCGAAGTTGAACGAATGAGCGAAGCGAGTGAGAGAAAACTATAAGACCCTCATGGCTCGCATAAGTTAAAGAAAGGAATGATTACAATAGCAAAGCAGAAAAAATGTAAAAGATACTTATTCAAGCTCCACAGTGAACGTCTTCGCAGATCACGCTGGAAGCTAGAATATCCATTAGAGGAAGCTCTAAACACAGAAGACATTATTTCTCTGTCTGATAGCCAGATTCTCAGATTCATTGATGAACTCAACGGAGACACCAGTGAAGCCAGAGAAGAAGAAGCTTCTTATATAAAGAAAGAAATCAAGCGTCTCAAAAAATCTGATTCTTCTAAGAAAGATACTCTCATAGCAAATCTCTATAAAAGATTCTATAATCTTCAATTTGTTCCAGATTACATGTGTCTGATCATTGATAAAATGTCTGATTATGACAGAGCCAATAAAGGCTTTTCTATCAATGGAATAAAATATCACAGACTCCTAGGCACCAACGGGGGTGTAAAGAATTCTACTATTGTTTATGTCTCTGAAAGACTATATTCACAGCTCTATGAGCGTCTCTGTTGCGGCAGGAACCTAGAACAAAAATTTTGTGCCAGCTAAACTTGAAGCGTACCAGGCACTGATCTGTTCCGGTAGTATTCCAGTAAGTATGCCGAAAGGAATCATAGTCGTTCCTGATTGCATTACTCATTTCACAGAAGACATTATTCGTGTAGATGACTCTCAGTCTGATGAACCAATAGTAGAGTTCCTTAAGGACCAAGAAATAGAGCTTACGGAATCAGACGGTTACGGAATCATGCTTCCATCACTCTCTTACCGTTGGGCAAGAGAACTTGACGAAGAAGAAGATTTTTTATCTGGTTGTAATCTCAGAGGACTCCCATGGACAAAGGGCATGGTTTTCACAATGGATTACTTAGCTTTTGGGGAATCTATAGCGAAAAACTTCTATATAAAAGATGCTTGGGGGAGACATGAGAGATATCAGAGAGTCTGAACTGATTATTACTACTTCTATGCTTAAATTATGGGATTCCTACTCTTCTTTCGAAGATTACTGGTCCAATGTAAAAAAATATCATTATCAGATATCTATAGCCAAGACTGCTCCTGCAAGACTTGATGAGTACAGAAGCACAAATTACCAGTTCCTGCAGAATTACCACCTTACACCGGAAGAAGTAACTGAATTGGTCCGTCCCACAGTAGAAGAAATTCAAGAAATCCTTGGATTAGACTACAGGAAGTCACTCCTATTTCTGAGAGGAACAAATCTTACAGAAGATTCCTATATTGATGAAGAGCCATATATCAACGCTCTCATGATTGAGCCACAGATGATTCATGATCCTTACATCAGAGACAGAATTTACAATATGATAAAGAAAAAAATCAGACAGGCTAAGATAGGGGTTCTTAAAGTAAGGGGTAACTTTGCCATCATCGGAGGGGATCCGTATAGCTTGATGCAGAGTATCTTTGGTTTACCGGTCACAGGATTGCTCCACGCTGGGGAATGCTGGCATAAACATTGGCTTGATCGAGGAGTCAGCGAGGTCTGCTGCTTCAGAGCACCTATGACAAGCAAATACAATGTGCGTAAGCTTAAGATAGTAGGGACTCCTGATATGACTTATTGGTATAGATATATAAACACATGTATGTTGTTAAACTCATGGGATAGTACTAAGGAAGCTCTCAATGGAGCCGACTGCGATGGAGATTTAATGTTCACTACTAATAATGACATCTTACTTAAGCATACAGAAAACTTACCTCCGATCTATTGTATTCAGCGCAAAGGAAACAAGGTAGTTCCGACTGAGACAGATATGATACAAGCTAATAAAGGTTCTTTCGGTGATGCGATTGGTCCTATTACTAATGTTATCACTTCACAGATATGCTTACAGGCAAGGTTCCCGAAAGACAGTGAGGAATATAAAGTCTTAGACTACAGGATATTGTGTGGGCAGCTGTTCCAACAGAACTCTATTGATAAAGCTAAAGGAATCATCGCTAAACCTATGCCAAAACATTGGTATGATAATAGCTACAACCGTATAGAAGAAACAGATACACCAGAAGAAATAACTAAGAAGGAATTCAATCAGAGAATTTGTGCAGATAAGAAGCCGTACTTCTTCATCTACAACTACCCTACTCTCATGAAGGAGTACAAAGACTACATCAAAACATCGGATGCCGTGAGCAGGTCCAGATTTAATATTACACTGGAAGAGCTGCTGTCATCACAAGAGTTGACTGAAGAACAGGCAGAGTTTCTTAAATTCTATAAAGAATTCTATCCAGTCAATGCAGAAACCTGTGTAGTCAATGAACTCTGTTGGGAAATTGAGAAAACACTGGCTAATGTAAAAGAAAGTAAGGTACCGTTTGACAGTTCTATTCTGAAGTCAGATGCCACCTACACAAATAAGGATAAGGCTTTTATAAAACGTATCTATGATAAATATAACAAAACTTATGCAAACAGAATGAGCCGCCATAGCTCTGTGTATGAAGATACTTCTTTAGCTCCTATTGGAATGACTTTTGAATCAGAGTGTGCAGAATATGTTCCAGACGCAGAAAAGCTTTGTAACATTCTGGTTGATTTGGGATATAACACAAAAAAGGGTAAGACTTTCGTCTGGGAGATGTCCGGAGATACTATTATTGATAACCTTCTTTCTCGGACAGATGGTTATGCGCAGTTTCCTGTAAAGGATCCAGACGGTGATATAGAGTTTTGCGGCGAACACTTCTCAATGAAAAAAGTAAAAATGAAAGGCGAAGAATAATGGATTTAATACTCAATGAAAAACAATATATAGAAAAAATGTTAGAACTCGGTGATTGTAGTCCTAAAGATTTAGGAGCAAACATAGCTCTTCTAACTAGATATATGTATCAGGAAAAGTATACTCAGAAAGAAATTTATAATGGTATAGAAGAATTTGCTTCCAAAGTAGATTCTGATTTTGATATCAATAACTGGTACTCATTTATAGACAAATGTATTGGTAAAGCTAAGAAGAGAGATCTGTTGAGCATTGATTATATACCTATTACGCAGAAAGAGTTAGATACTATCAAGGAAATCAAGAATCCTGCCAGGGAAAGACTTGCATTCACTCTTTTAGTCATTGCCAAGTTTAACAATCTAAAATCAGAAACCAATAATAACTGGATCAATTATTCTATGGACGTATATTTCAACCTTGCCAGAGTAACTTGTAAAGTAGATGATCGTCCGTACATGATTTATGACTTAAAGGAATTGGGGTTAGTTGAAGTGAGTAAAAAGATAACTCGCTTCAATATAAGAATCACATTTGTTGATAATGAGTCTGATCCGGTGCTTAAAATTACAGATATGCGTGAGTTGGGCTATCAGTATCAGAACTTAGGTCCGAAGTCTAAGATAAAACTGTGTAAACGCTGCGGAAAGCCGTATAAAGTGAAATATTCTAAAGGCGGTTCGCCTTATTGCACCGATTGCCAGAATAAAAGTGCCAAGGATGAAACAAAACTTATTACGTGTGATTGTTGCGGTAAAGAATTTATTGCAGTATCCAAAAATAATCGTTCTGTACTTTGTTCCGAATGTCAACAAAAAAATGATCGAAAAAATCATAGGAAGCGTCAGGCCCGCTATATGGCGCAAAAATGACGCTATCAAATTAAACCAATGTCTCCGCAAATGCGCTCTACAGGCGTGTTTGCGAGATTTCGTTGATTGAGTATATATGAAAGGGAAGGTATAAGGATGAAAAACAATAATAGACTTTATTTTGCCAGACAGAAATTTTTAGGAAAATGTCCTGTCTGTGGGAAAACATTGAAAAAAGTAGACGGAGTAAATATCCTCCGCTGTGACAACGCAGTCTGTTCCGGAGTGACTGTGAGAAGAAATGGGGAGTCTTCTCAGGAACCTTACTACAGGATGCTGAATGACAGGGGTATGGAAATCTACGAACATCTATTTAATAAAAAATAAATTATAGAAAGAGTTGATTATTATTAAACCGATTTCTAAGAAAGAAATTGAAAAACTAATGGACAAAGGTATCATTAGAAACACGCACAAAGGTTACATTAACAAAAAAGGATATCATGTAGGATATTATAAGACCTCAGGCAACAACAGATATATTGAGGACTACTATGCTGATAAAGCAAAATCACTGTAAAGGAGTGCCTAACTATTACTAAATTTTATGATACCAATGCTCTCCTGAATCTCCAGGAGGCAGCATTCAAAGAAAGATTCTTCATCTCTGATGAAACTCTTAGAGAAATCGAAAATATCAAAACATCCTCTCGGAAAGATGAGGATATCAAATACAAAGCTAGACATATAGCTCGTCTTTTAGATCAGAATCATGATCAGTATTCCGTAATAAATTATAATTTTGAAATGGAAAAACAGCTGTTAAATTTCGAATTGGATCCAGTCAGACCAGACAACAGGATTGTTTTTAGTGCTTATACTCTATCTAAAGCTCAGGATATTGAATTCATTTCAGATGATTTGTGCTGCAAAAATATTGCAAGAAAAGTCTTTAACCTGCCAGTGTATGGAATCGTAGAGCCTACTAACGAGATATATAAAGGATATAAAGTAATTAAAGGTGATACTAATGCTATCAATCAGGCTATGGCTGAACTAGATTATTCAACTTGGCATATCAATGAATATCTCATTATTGAAAATACCGATGATGGCACCACTAAAGAAATGCGCTATGACGGTCAGGGGTTTGTGGCATTAAAACTGCCATCTTCCAAATTTATTAAAGCAAAAAACTCCTTACAACGTTGTGCATTAGATATTTTGAATAATCCAGATATCACTATTGCGGCTATTCTCGGTGGTTACGGCAGCGGAAAAACTTATCTTTCTATGCAAATGGCACTATACAATGTAAAGGAGAAAGGCAGAAATAGTAAAATCTTAGGTGTACGAGAAGTTTCTGGTGAAGGTAAAGAGATCGGATTCCTTCCAGGCGACATGGAAGATAAAGTTGGGAGATTCTTTGAACCACTCTCTCAGTCTCTTAATGGCGGAGAGTTTGAATTACAGAGTTTGAAAGTATCTGGTGTGTTAGATACTAATGTACCGTTCTTTATGAAAGGTACTACTTATAATGACACTGTTATTCTCTGTGATGAAGCAGAAGATTTATCAGAAAGTCAAATTAAACTTATTGGTACACGACTCGGAGAGAACAGTAAAATTTATCTTGCAGGTGATTATAAACAATCCCTGTTAAGTAAAACGATTAATAATCCTCTCATTAAAATGTGCAATGAGTTTAAAGGAAATGAAAAATTTGGATGTATCTATCTTGGAGAAGATGTGCGATCAGAAACCAGTAAACTCTTCGCTGATCTTTTCGAAAAGGATCACTTCTAAAAATATAAGGATTACAAGGAGAAACATATGGAAGAATTATTTGATTTCCAATTATGAAAAGTGGAGTAGATGAATTAGTTGCTGATATCATCAAAAGCAACTATGACAATCGTAGATTAATCATTAACGATGAAATCAATAACAATCTATTAGAGTCCATCTGTTTATATATTTTGAAATATAATCAGGAAGATAAAGATGTTCCTGAAGATAAAAGAAAGCCTATTTGGATTATTTTAAATTCAGTAGGTGGAGTCGTAAACTTCGGAATGGGACTCATTGATTGTATTAAACATAGTATCACACCTGTTTATTGCTTAATAATTGGAATGGCTGCAAGTATGGCAAGTTATATTCCAATGGTTTGTGATAAATCATATATCTTTCCTAATAGTACAATTTGTATTCATGATGGACAAACCGGTATTATGCAGACTTCCAGAAAAGCAAATGACATCATGAATTTTTATAATAAATGTGATGAACGATTAGCTGAACTTGTATATGCCAATACCTCTATTACCAAAGATTTTTTAGACGGTATTGCTGATCGAGAATATTATATGTTCCCAGAAGAAGCTAAAGAATTGGGAATTGTTGATACTATTGTTGGCGTTGACTGCCCTATTGATGAAATATTATGAAATATTCCAAAAAGGAATTGATTGCTAAGGTTTCAGAAAAAACAGGCTATCAAGAAGAAAATATAGCTGAAATATATGAAGCTTTAGAAGAAACTGTGTATGATTTACTCCTGTCAGCAAATGAACATAAGGATGTAGAAATTCGACTGTTCACAGGATTTGGTATGTTTAGTAAATTAGTACCAAGTCATGAGAAAAAGATGCCTGACGGAGAAATTAAAACAATAGAACCTACTTTAAAATTCTCTGCACGTTACAGTGCTCGCTGGAGGAAAGATAATATTAAAGAGTACAGAGAAGCTTTAAAATTGTGGGAAAGAGTGAAAGGAAGAAAAGGATGAATGGAGTAGAAATTAAAACAACAACTACTACCCAGATGAAAATCAAGAAGGCTACAATTGATGAACAGGGAGCTGTTTACGTAGATGGCGAGGTAGTTGATCTTATCAATGCACTGAAGAATACATTTGAAGGCTGTATTTTTGATTTAGCTGTCACAGAAAAAACAGAGGTCCCTGTAGAGGACTGATGTTGAGTGTCCTGTGGTATATATTGCATTGAGAATAAAATAAATCACAAAAAGTATGTTGGTCAATCTATTGATATTAAATCACGATGGACTCAGCATAGACATACAAGTTCTTTAGTAAGAGATACATTTCTTTATAGAGCAATGGATAAATACGGTGTTGAGAACTTTGATTTTTATATACTTGAAGAATGCCAACCTGACGAGTTAGATATTAAAGAAATTTATTGGATAGCTACATTAGATACATATAATTATGGGTATAATATGACTCTTGGTGGATCAGGCTTGGTAGGTTACAAAGCTTATAATAGAAACTGTATTCCTAAAAATTTTGGAATGCTTTCTAATGGTGTAGACGAAACTGTACCTATTATAAAGTTAGATACTAACTATGAAGTGTTAGAGTATTATGTAAGCGTACAGGACTGTGCCAGAGCTAATGGCATAGCTTCCACAAACATTTCTAAAACTGCATCAGGGAAAAACAATACATGTCATGGATATATTTTTTATGTATTTCAATGACATTAAGGATATGACCACTGATGAAATTATTTCTTATAGATTACATCAAAGAAAGAATTATAAAGATTCTACCCTAAAAATCTATAGATCGAATCTCCTCTTCTGGAGAAATTATCAATAATTATGAAAGTATTAGTCAAGCAGCTAAAGAATTAAATTTAGATCCATCTTCTATAAGCAAGGTGTGTAAAGGAAAACTAAAACAAACTCACGGCTATAAATTTAGATATGCCGTAGTAAATAATAAAGAATAAAAGGAGAAATAATTATTATGACAAAAGCAGAAGTTATTACAAAAGTAGCAGAAACAACAGGAATCACAAAGAAAGATACTGGAGCAATGGTTGACGCATTTCTTCAGGTTATCACTAATGAACTGGCAAGCGGAGGAAAAGTAGCATTCACAGGATTCGGTTCTTTCTCAGTTGTTGAAAGGGCTGCTAGAGAGTGTCGTAATCCGCAGACGGGAGAAACTATGATGACAGAAGCTCATCTTGCACCTAAATTCAAAGCCGGAAAAGCATTAAAAGATGCAGTGAAATAAATATTAAATTGCTGACCTGGTGAATTCCAGGTTGGCGATTTGTCCGGTTAGTCTAGCGGTTAAGACACTGCGCTTTCAATGCAGTAACATGGGTTCAATTCCCGTACCGGATGTTTGTATATTTGAGAGTTGTGGGTAATCTCAAATGTCATTTTCCGTATAGTTGTTTCTTTGGGGAGAACTGGAACTCCCCCCTCCTATTCTGCAAAGTAAATTCACAAGGTGTGGAACCGACCTGCTAAGTCGTGTGATCCGACAGGATTGAGTTTCGATTACTCTGCTTTGCGTTACAAGATATGTAGATTACAGCCCACCTCCTGTGGGAATTCGTAGGTGAAAATCCTACCATGTAACTCTTGGTTATGTGATTGTAGCATATCATGAATATAAAGATAACCGGATTGATTCCGGTTGAAAGGCAGGACTACTCTCCTGCCTTTTACTTATAATTAGGAAATGGCTGCGGGGCGGCCTAACAATCTGGAAAGACAGATTAATGTTGCGTGTCCGGTAGGTCGAGGGTGCAGTCTTGAAAACTGTCTGGGTGTAAAAGCCTCTGGGGTTCGAATCCCTAACGCAACGTCCGGGAGAACGGTAGAGATGGAGATCTACGGCGGTCTGTAAAACCGTTGCAATTGCTTTGAGTGTTCGAATCACTCTTCTCCCATGAGGTTGACAAATTAAATCAAAATTCCATAAAACAAGTAGATAAGTTTTACTATGAGATGTGTATACGCATGGATTAGGTTTATTAGAAGGTTTTGTCTCTGATTGCAACAGATAATGAGCCTTTTGAGTCTACAAATACCGCAGGTTACGTAGGATCGGTTCCTCGGAGCTTTCATAGGGCTTGTAGATGGGTTCAACTCCCATACCTGCTATTACTAAGATACTTCGGTATCTTTTTTTAATTGGATAAAAAGGAGGTGCTCTAGTGGCACAAGAAGTTGAAAAAAAGCCTGTACCAAGAGCAAAACCTAAAGCACCTGCTCAAAAAGTTATTGATCGTGCTATTGATGAAGCTCTCTATGAAGTAGGGCGTACTAAATTTACATGTAATATGTGTGGAAAGCTGAAAGATGCTTCCGACTTTTATAAAAGTACAGATCCTCTATGTACTACTGGTGTGACAAGAATATGTAAAATGTGTGCAGCAAAGTTGGCATATTCTGAAGATTTAAAAGGCAATAAGAAAGCCCCTGATGAACAGAGTGTCCAGTTAGCGCTCAGATATTTAGACAAACCTTTCTTTCAAAAGCTTTATGATGAATCTATTCTTGAAGCTGCTAACACTATGTCTGGTCGGCCCAAAAATAATACCTGGACTAGTTATATAAAAAATATATCTATGCCACAATATAATACATTAACTTGGAAAGATGGTGATTGTGGCAATAGTTCTACTCTTCTACCGTCTATTGGGTCTGTAGATAACTCTGATGAAGTAAAAAAAATGTATAAAACCAATAAAAGAACTGTTATTTCAGCTCTTGGTTATGATCCATTCGAATCTGCTGCTGATGCAGATAAACCATTAATGTATGGAAAATTAGTAGGTTTCCTCGATGAAAGTACGCAAGACGATGAATTGAAGTTAGGTGCCTGTGTAGAGATTGTACATAGTCTTAACCAATCTGAAAAAATCAATACTGTAATTAATGCTCTGCAGAAAACTCCAGAATCTATTATAAAAAATTCTGCTACTATCAAAGCTCTTGAAGCCACTAAAAAAGACATTATGAAAACTACTCTTGATTTGGCTCGTGATAATGGAATTAGTATTAAGCATAGCAATCATAATACTAAAGGTGCTAATACCTGGACCGGGAAAGTAAAAGAGCTTAAGGAAATGAAGCTTCGTGAACAGGAAGTAAATGCTTTTGATATAGGAACTTCTCAAGGTATGCTTCAGGTTGCGGAAGCCAGTACTGCTGCAATCATGAAACAGTTGGCTTTAGATGAAAATGACTATACTGAAATGATATCTACTCAACGTCAGAAGGTGTTGGAATTAGAAAATAAATGTGATGCTGCGGTTGAAGAAGCACGTATTCTTCGTAGAGAGAACGATGATCTAAAAAATTTCCTCAGAGATAAGAAATTGATTGATGAAAATGATGAGGTGATTGTGGAATGAAACAGACTGATTCTGGTATATGGGTTCCAGATACACCTACTATTTTTGTTAAGCCTACAGAAGAAATCATTTCTCAACGAAAAATGGAAGGAATGCAGAAACTTTCTGAAATTAAACAATGGGGCTTAAGAAATCCAACCAAATTTATGGAAAGATTCATAGGCGTTGACCTTCTTGATGTGCAGACCTATACATTTATGAATTCTTGGGATAAGATGTATGCTCTATGGTTATGTACCAGAAATTATGGAAAATCGACATTGCTTGCATTATATTACATGACAAGAGGTATGCTTCTTAATAACTGTAGATGCTACATATGTGCTGGCACCAGTGACCAGTCCATAGAAACTTTTGAAAAGATTGTATCTATCGCTAAAAATGAAATTGAGTCATTCACTGGATTAACTGATGTATTCAGGAATGAAGTTGTCATTAATATGACCAATAATGATGGTTTTATAAGAAATCCTGCAGGTTTTACTTATAGATTGTATAATGGTAGCTTTGTTAAAACACTTAACAGTAACGTCAACGCGAAAAGAGGAAAACGTGCGGAAGCAGTTTGTTTTGATGAATCTGGTTTCCTGGACGAAGAAGTATTTCAGGTTATTGAACCATATACAGCTCAGGATAAGAACTTTAAAATGGGTGGAAGTGTAAATGTAACTACTCTTCCTAAAGAATTGCCTAACCAATTACTCTACACTTCAAGCGCCAGCACTACTGATTCTTACTTTTATAAAAAGTATAAGAATACAGTAAAGCTATGATCTGGGGTTCCAAAGACCATTTTGTAGCAGATATCAACTGTGAAATTATGTTTAATGCTACATATAGAGGTAAGATTTATCCAGCATCTCTGTTAACCAAAGAAAAGGTTGACAATGCAATGCGTGAAAATAAAGAAAAAGCTCTTCGTGAGTATTACAATATATTCACTTCTGATGGCGGTGCAGATGCCATCTTCAAACGTTCTATGATAGTAAAAAATTCTACTATCCGTCCCCCAATTATGTTTAATGATACAAAAGACAGACTTTTTGCCTTAGCATATGATCCAGCTAGATCTATGGATAACTCTTTTGTCCTTGTTGGAGAATATTATAAAGATTCTTCAGACAATTGGAGAATGCGTATTGCTAATGGTATTAATTTTATGGATCTTAGTAAAAAGAATAAAACTCCTATGCGTACACCTGAACAGGTCAAGAAACTGAAACAACTGATTCTTGACTATAACGGTGATGGAGTCGATGACTATACAAACATAAGTAATATCTTTATAGATGCTGGTTCTGGTGGTGCCGGTGTTAATATTGCAGATTATCTTATGGAAGATTGGTATGAAGAAGGACATGAAGGTGAACAGAAATATTTACATAGAGGTCTTATAGATAAAGAACAGTCGTCTGATTATGTCAAAAAATTTCCTAATGCTGTAGATAAAATTAAATTATTACCGCCTACTATGTATAAATCTATTATCTATGAAGCTGCTATTGAAATGATGAGACTTGATCTCATAGATTTCACTGCTGAGTATGATAATAAAGGATATTTAACAATGCTAGATATAGACGAAAAAGAAATGGCAAAAGCAAAAAAAGATTTAATTGCTAAGTATAAAGATAAATCTATGTCTAAAGGTGAATTAGATCGTTTAGTTGAAGAAGAACTTCAAGAAAGAAATTTGGCCTCAACTAAAATTTATAAACTATCTCCTGATGAGGAACTTGGTCTAGTACAGATCGACTCACTAAAGGAGGAAATGGTTAATATGGTACGAAAGAAACGAGAATCTGGTAAAGATGGCTTTGAACTGTCTACAGAGAAGCAAAACAAATTGCATGATGATCGTTCGTATTGTTTCTCAATGCTCTGTTATGGACTCTCAGAACTTCGTAGAGAACATATTAAAAATAAGAAACGTCCCAAAAAAGAAAATATAGCTGCTGCTATGCCTATTCGTAAAGGTGTAGTAAGAAAAATGTTTAGTTAGGAGGTGAGACATTGGCTATTAAAGAGGAAAAAACAACTCAAGAGATAAAAAATTATGCTCTTAAACAACAGGCATTACAAGAAAAATTCGCTCAAGTAAAGCAAGCCGTACAGCTTATTGATTTAACTAAAACAGAAACAAGAACATTTACTGTATTTAGTAAAGATAAATTACGTCAATATATGCAAAACCCTAAAACCAATGAATCTAACCTTCGTAATTTGAGCAGATTCTTATATAGAGTTTCTCATAATTACAGAAGACTTATCTCCTATCAGGCAGAAATGGTAGATTTAACAGCTCTTAATGTTATACCTCAGATAGATTTTACTGAGGATGCGCATGACGATGAAAAAATAAAGACTAGTTATTTTAATACTTTAGTACAACTTGATAAGATGAATATGCAGTCAGAGATTTTAAAATGCCTATTGATTGCATGGCGTGAAGATACATTTTATGGTTATACATATGAAGATGATTCTGGATTCTTCATTTACCCTCTTGATGGAGATTATTGTAAAGTATCTTCTGTCAATTATGATGGCACTCTTAATTGTGCCTTTGATTTCAGTTATTTCAGAAGTCATACTGCCGACTTAGAATACTGGGATTCTGAATTTAATTCTAAATACAATTCCTTTCAAAGTGACAATACTCTTCGTTGGCAAGAGTTGGATCCAGAAAGAACTTTTGTAATTAAAGTTAACATTGATGATCCAACGCTTAATATGCCACCTCTTTCTGGTTTGTTCGAACCACTTATTGATCTTATTGATCTCCAAAGTATTCAGTCGGTAAAAGATGACTTATCAATCTATAAACTTCTGGTTGCAAGATTAGAAACACTTACTAACTCTGACGAACCAGATGATTTCTCAGTAGATATTGATACAGCCATTGAATATTATAATAGACTAGTTGAATCTCTTCCAGATTGTGTATCTGCAGCTATCTCCCCTCTTAAAATTGAACCTATAGAGTTTCAAGGTGACCAGACTCAAGATGTTAATAGAATTGCTACTGCTACTTCGAATTTATTTAAAAATTCTGGTGGTGCACAGATTCTTGATAATGACAAAGTCTCAGGTACGACAGCTTTTACTGCTGCTATTCTTTGTGACACAATGATGGCTATTAAAACTGTCCTTCCACAGATAGAAGAACGAGTTAATAGATATCTTACTTTTGCTATTGGTGAGTGATCATGCTAGAGTAAAAATATTTTGAGGTATCTCCTTATACAAAAGCTTCTAAAAAGAAGAACTTATGAAATCTGGAGAACGAGGTGTGCCAGTAAAGCTAGCCGTTGCTGCTCTTGATGGTATCTCACCTCTTGAAGCTTTAATCTATGGATTATCTTGAAAATACTGTTCTAAAACTTCACGAAACATGGATTCCTTTAGTACTTCTTTCACATTGAGTGGATCTGCCTCACAGCAAGTTATTGATGGTAAAACAGATGATACAAAAGGTGGAAGACCTCAATCTGACAACCTTACAGATGAAGGTGGAAAAAAGTAGAGAATCAGAAAAGTCCAGTGAACAGGAGGGATAATAGATGAACAAACATTTTATCCGAACTGCTGACCAGGAAACAGCAAATATTTTAAAATCTATTGGCTTTCCTCAGGTCGGCTATACTAAAGGTATCTATACATTTGCAAATTGTTCATCTCTTTCTTTTGCAAATGTAAATATAGATATAAACAAGCTAACTTATACCGATATTTATTGTGCAAGTTAGTACTCCTCTTCTATGAGGATAAAAATACACAATAGAAAGGAGGCTAACATGAAGAAAAAAGTACTTACATTAGATGATCTCTATTCTTTTTTTGAACAGAGGAATCAGACAACTGTATTCAGTGCCAAAGAGTCTGGATATAATATTGCAGTTCAGGTTCCGGCAAAATTTGAATTAGAAGATTCTGATGAAGATGATGGTTTTTTACGAACTAAATTCAAAGTAAATCATTTATATGAAAATAGAAATAAATCTTATATATCTGAAGAAGCTCAGTTAGAAGCTTTACCGTCTTTACACTATAGGCCAGTTCTGGCCGCTATTACCACTTTATCTGATGGAACTACTGATTTTACTTCTCATGCTATGGAATTTGATGATGAAGGAAACATTACATACATTGAGCAACCTATTGGTGTTTTTGTCAATCCTGAAGGATATCATCTTGAGTATGATAAAGAACATGATAAAACATATGTTATTGCCGATGCGGTAATTTATAACGATTATTGTGCTCCAGCATGTGAAATTATTCAGCGTAAACAAGGAAGTAAAGTAAGTTGTGAATTAAGTATTTCAGAACTCTCTTTTGACACTAAGGACAAAGTGCTTCACTTAGATAAATTCAGATATAATGGTGTAACTTGTTTAGGCACTGATCCTATCACCGAGAAACCCGTTGAAGAAGGTATGGAGGGTGCCAGATTAGATATTGCTGATTTCAGTGAAGAGAATAATAGTCTTTTTACTAATACAGAAGAAAAATTACTAAAGGTTATTCAGTCTTTGCAGGAGACTCTTGCTAAGTTTGAAATTGAAGAACCAACGAAAGGAGGAAACCAAACGTTGAAACTCAATGAATTATTAGAGAAATACTCTAAAACTGTTGAAGACCTTGACTTTGATTATGAGTCTATGTCCGATGAAGAGTTAGAGGCTAAGTTTGCTGAATTATTCGAAGGTACAGAAGATCCAAACGAACCGGTAAAAGAACCAGTTACTGATCCGGAAGCTGATCCAGAATCAAATGACAATTCAGAGTTTAGCAATAAAAAAAGATATACAAAAAAAGAAAATGGTAATACTGAAGTTACTTTTGAAATTAGTCATGAAGATGTAAGAGGTGCATTATATACTCTTCTGTCTACTTGGGAAGAAAATGATAATGAATGGTATTTTATTAATGCTACATATGATGACCATTTTGTATATAGCAACTGGGATGAAAGTAAAATTTTCCGTCAGGGCTATACAAAAGATGGCGATGCAGTATCTCTCTCAGATGAAAGAACAGAATTATTTAAAGAGTATCTTACACTTTCAGAAAAAAGTGAATTAGAAGAACTCAGAAGTAACTATGCTGCTCTTCAGAATAGAATTAATGAGTACGAATCAAAAGATAAAGAAGCTGTTCTTGGTGCTGAAATTTACACTGAACTGAAAAATAGAGAAGATTTTAAAGAACTGATCAAAAATCAGGCTATCTACAGTGTAGAAGAAGTACAGACAAGAGCCGATGCTATTTTAGGTAAATATGTTAAAGAAAAAGGCACTTTCAACTATCAGCAGAAACCTAGTGCTATTGGTTTTACTGAACCTAAGAAAGCTAAGAAACCATATGGAAGTTTATTTAAGGATTGAGCTATCAAATAGCTCTTTTTTATTGCCTAAAAATATTTAAAGGAGGAAATAAAAATGGCATCTAATTTTCAGAAATTTATGGCCACTGCTGAAAAACACGCTGTTGCTGGTAGCTCTAAGCTGAAAGCTACTATTGCAGGTCATATTTATAACATTCAGATTGAAGAAGATCTGGACAACGGATCAATTGTTGCAAAAGGCGATTATATCAAACCGGAGACTTATAAAGCTAAAGAATCTACTGGTTTTGCTGGTGTAGTACTGGATAAAGCAGCTAACGGAAATTGGTATGTAGAAGTTAAAACACCAGGAGATGCTCTGTTACTGCTCCAGGTACCAATGTTATACGAAGAATATACTACCGCTCTTAAACATGAAAGTAATTTCTATAACGCAAATGGTGACATCGTTCGAGCATATGAGCTTTATGTAGGTGATGTGTTTGAAGTATCATCTGAAGGATTTAGTGGTACTCCTACTAAAGGTGCAACTGTAACTGTAGCAGACAAAAAGCTGACAATTGGTTAATGAAAGGAGGAATACATAATGAAACTTAATTTTTCAAGTAATGAAGTAAGAAATATTTTTGCTGAAAATGATTATGCAGAGTACTCCCAGCTTATGTTTGACACAGCTAAGGGAGAAGAAAAAGTATCTACAAAAGATGCTAATAATAAAATCAGAGAGATTATGTTCTCTGTACTTGGAGTAGATGAAAACTGCTCAAGAAAAGAACTTAGAAAAGCTATTCGTAGACATAAAATTGATGTATTTGAAATTATCGAAGAGACAGTAGAGAATCTGCTTGTTTCTGGTTGGGGAGAAAACCCATTCTTCAATGAATTTGTAGAAATCAAATCTATGGCTGACGGTGATACTAATGAATTTTATGTACCAGATGAAGTTATTCTGACAGTGTCTGAGCTTTCCGGTAATCACCATGATATTATTAGACAGCGTCTGGCAGAAGGACAGACATTCTCTGTTAGAACCTCATGGTATGGAATTAAAATTTACGCAGAATATGAGCTGTTTATGGCAGGTCGTATTGACTGGGCTGGATTCGTACAGAAAATCTATGAAGCTTTTGACAAGAAAATTAACGATATGGTATATGCGGCTGTAATGGCAGCAGGTGAGAAGGTTCTCCCGTCTACACAGTTTAATAAGACAGGTACACTTGCAGCAGCTACAAAAGATGAGTTTATGACTCTGATTGAAGATGTACAGATGGCTACAGGTGATGAAGTAGTTGTTATGGGTACCAAATCTGCTCTTGCAAAACTTTCTGCTATGGAAGATATTACTTGGGTATCTAATGCAATGAAAGATGAAAGACACACTACAGGCCGTTTAGGTATGTTTGAAGGTATTCGTCTTGTTGAAAATTCCACAGAGATTTGCTAACAATGACACAAGTAAAAAGTTAGTAGATAATACTAAACTTCTGATTATGCCAGTAGCTGATAACAAATTTATCAAGATCTACAATGAAGGCGACGCTCAGATTAAAGAAGTATCTGATGGAAATACAAATATGGATAAAACTATTGAGTATGAATATCAGATTAAAATGGGTGTGGCCACAATTATTGGAAAGCGTTTCGGAGTTTGGACACTTAAATAAAAAACTATTTAAAGAGGTGGAATTACCACCTCTTTAACTGATTAAAAAGGAGTAATAACATGGCAACAAGAAGAGCTGCAACAAAAAATGTTGCTACTACTGAAAATACTACAAAGGAAACAGCTCCTGTTAAAACTACTAAAAAGTTTGAACAGAACGAACTTATTGAATGTCGTTCTTTAGTGCAGGGAACATTATTTATGCCTGGTAAACAAAGTGATATTCTATACCGTTGGGATGGATATGGAGATGTTCGTGAAGTAGAATATAGAGATTTGTACTCTCTTAAATCTAGCCGCTCACCATATATCTATGATCCATGTTTCCAGATTGAGAATGATGAATTATTAGAGGATCCTAGATGGAAAGATGTAAAAGATCTTTATGATAATCTTTATGATGCTTCTGATATTAATCAGTTTCTTGCTCTCTCGCCAGCTCAGTTTAAGAAAGCACTTGCTGAAGTTCCTAAGGGACTTAAAACAGCAATTAAAATTGAGGTAGCAACTAGACTGGATAATGGTACATTTGATTCTATTCAGAAAGTACGTGCTGTAGATGAAATTTGTGGTACAGAGTTAGAAAAAATGATTTAGGAGGTGTTCTATGACCTCTTATGAAACAGTATTTAAACGATTTGAAAATAAAGTTGAAGATATAAAAGTATTAAAATTAGCGTCTGATGACTGGACTGAATTGTGCTTAGAATGGCTAAATAGTGCTATTGCAATGATTGAATTAGACCAGTTAAAAATAGAACATGATTTAACGAAAAAAAATGATGTTCTGTTCGAATTCGAGGACACCCTTACTAATGGTGAAATAGAAGTCGTTGCTTTATATATGGTCGTTGCTTGGTATGATATTCGTTTGAATTCTTTAGAGCATACTAATATGTTTTATGGTTCAAAAGATGAAAAATGGACCAGCCAAAAAGAACATGCCAATTATATTATGAGCATTCAAAAGAAATATAAAAAGGAAGCCAGAAAATATTTTAGGAATCACTCTTCCAGAAGTAATTCTTATCTGGATGGTGATCAGAATGAAGTATAAATATGGAACTTTTAATGACAATCAGTTCTCTGATTATATAGAATTACTACATAATAAAATTCATTGGCTTTTAATCTATCAAGAAAACTCTTATCCAAAACTTGACAATTATTTTAATAACTTGCAATTATATATTGCAGCATTAGCTGAATTAATCCCATCACCTTATATAATTGATTTGGCTAATACAATAGAATGCGCCAAACTTGAATTTAATAATCCTAATTTCAACCATCAAAAATATAGAAAAATAATTTTTGATGCTCATTCTATCATAGATAAAATAGGTGATAACCATGAGTGATATTTTCAAAAAAGAATGGCTTTATGCGGTAATACTGTATCAGACAGTATTCGTACTCAGTCAGACGAAATCATGCAGAAAACTTTCACCAATGACTTAGGTTACAGACAATGTAAGCTATATTCTAGGACTATGGAATACTTAGAAGATGTTGAAATCAAATATCAGTATTCTCAAACCTATACAATCAATAAGGACCAGGTTGAGTATCTGGCTCAATTCAGACCTGGCTATTTCCCTGAAAAAAAATATATGGACCAAGATAGTATTGAACGTTTTGGTTTTTATCTTGAAATACCGGATAAGAACACAGGTGTTCATGAGCTATGGCTTATTTTAGGGAAGAATGATAAAAACTCTTTCATAAGATATAACATTCTTAAATGTAATTGGATGTTTAAATGGATAAAGAATAAACAAATTTATAGTTGTTTTGGTGTATTAAGAAACCGCAACAACTACAACAGTGGCGTATGGAGTGATGGTTTCTTTACATCAGTAGATAATCAATCACAGTTTATTGTCCCTACCACTCCAACTACGCAAACAATTGATTATAATGATCGTTTCATGTTGAGTGATTCTATGATTAGGCCTTTAGTTTTTGAAGTGTCAAAACTAGAAGATACGTTCCCATGCGGAGTAACTAAAGTAACGCTTAAACAGGATCATTTCAATAAAGTTACAGATAATGTTGAATTAAAAATATGTGACTATTATGACTCTCCGGTTATTCCTCAAGAGCCAGAAATAGAGGACATTGTTTTATCATGTTCAGGTACTAATAGAGCTTTACGTGTTGGAGGCTCTAAAAGAACTATTTCAGTTGCGAGTGATATTAAAGATAAATCTGTCATTTGGTCTTATGAGTTCAATGGAAACAAATTATCTGTAGAAGAATTATCTAATGACTTTGAAATCTCTGAAGGTAAGAATACGTTAAGTATCAAAGCTTTGTTAAATTATAATAATTTAGGAAAAGTAATAAAGATTATTGCTACTCTTCCAAATAAGCAACCATCTTCTATTGAATTGGAGGTGATGCGATGAATCAAGAGCGTATTGATAGATTATTTTCTTGTAGAAATGAACAGGGATTTGACAGTATTTCTTATGATAAGAGAAAAATCTTAGAGGATTTATACAAAGATTCAGATATTATTGAAATCTTAAATAATAAAGAACTTCAAGCAGTTAATGCATGTCCGGAAGATTATTATAATGTAAATATTTATTCTTTTTTAAAGATTCCAGATGCACAAAGTAAAGTCAAAAACTTTATTTGTTTTGAAGTAAATGACACTGAAATTGTATACTCAAATAATATTATGGTTTCTAAACAAATTATTTTTAGAACTATAGCTCACCAGGATGATGTCAGTACTATTTGGGGTATTGATCGACAGGATTTACTAGCAGCTTTAGTTAAAGAAAGATTTCAATGGTCAAACATATTAGGTACGCAGTTAATAAAAACATATGATTCTGGCAAAGTGGCTGAAAATGGTTATTACTATAGGAATATGTATTTTGGACAGACTGCTCCGAATGATATTCAAAATAGGCTTAAGAGTAATCGCTTAGATAAGTTAGGTCGTGATTATTATGGATAAACTTCTCATTTATTTAGGTGAGAATCTTAAAATTAATGATCAGATTACTATTTATCAACCTTCTATTCTTGATATAGCTAAATATGGAGAAAATCATTATTTTAATGTAGTTTATAAAATATGTTCTATACCTTCTGATTATAAGTCTGAGTTGTGGGATCTTGGTTATAACTATAGTAAGTTGGATGATTTTGATTTATTCATACTTCTTACTCGTGATATAGGTGTTGAAGATACCTGTCTTCTTTTAGGTGATACTATTTCATTGAAAGATATGACACCTTTAGTCGATCCGGAAACTCATAATATAATGCTTTGTGATGAAAATACTGAATTAATAATTACTCGTGATATATACATAGAAATGATATCTTTCATTCGTGAAATGCACAATATTCATCCTAAGCGTGAACGAGCCGCAAACAAAGAAACCTTACAGCTATTAGTAGATGAAGATAGAAGAAAAAAATTCAAAGAGTAAAAGAAACTTCTCAAGAACCCTCTCCGGGTTCTTTTTTATTGCCTTTAATTTCATCTATGGTAAATAGTCCTGGTTTTAAATATGACATTAACAGTCTTAAAAGTCTTGGAATCTATGCATTTTTAGATTCTGTTCAAAGGATTCAGGCCATTAATACTGCTGCCTCCATCTCTGCAGGAATGTACAGCGGAATGGTTGATATGTCTAAGAATCCAAATCTACTTAAACAATTAAATTGGTTGCGTGACTTATCTAATGAGTACTCCTCTTCGAGCAATGTACGAGTCACTAAAACCGAATAATAATCAGGAGGAAAATATTATGGCAAATTTTGATTCTCTGGTTATTGATAGAGTCTTAGAAATTGTTGGTGAAAATAGCGATGGAGATTTACTCTATCTGTTAAACAATTTATCTAATGTTTCTATTAATACAACTTCCGGATTTTTCAGTTGCCGTCGCTGTCAACCTTTACATTCCACAATGTTTCTATTAATACTCTGCTCTTCGGTCAGTTTTCTCGGGGCTCGTAAATTCTTTACATTCCACAATGTTTCTATTAATACCAAGACCGTAA
>ENA-OQBV01000267-OQBV01000267.1-human-gut-metagenome-genome-assembly--contig:-NODE-267-length-31262-cov-4.095937_pt1 | contig 31262 bp, 34 predicted proteins | sample MGYA00242750_ERZ504559 | MGnify/ENA primary metagenome ERZ504559 (study PRJEB26092, sample SAMD00036230) | human gut metagenome | host: Homo sapiens | study: EMG produced TPA metagenomics assembly of... | reverse complement strand
TCATCTGTTGAACTCTTTCATCCAATTTTAGTAACCGCATAGAATTGGTAACTGTTGTTCTGCTTTTTGAAACACGCTCTGCCACTTCATCTTGTTTGAGTGAAAACTCTGTCAAAAGTCGCTTAAATGCCATTGCCTCTTCAATTGGATTCAGATTTTCTCTCTGTATATTTTCAATCAAAGCAATCTCAACTGCTTCTCTTTTCGTATATTCTTTAATAATTACCGGAATTTCTTTTATTCCAGCCATTTTTGCGGCTCTCCATCTTCTTTCGCCTGCAATAATTTCATAATAGTCATTTCTTTTTTGAACAATTAGAGGTTGTAAGACTCCAAATTGTTTGATGGAATCAGCAAGTTCCAATAATGAATCTTCTTCAAAATGTCTTCTTGGCTGCTCATGGTTTGGCTCTACTTTATTAATATTAATCAAGCTGTTCGCCTTCTTTTTTTTTCTTCTACTTCCGGCTTTTTCTTTTCAGTTGTTTTTACAGTCTTATGATCCGGAATCAGACTATCCAGCCCTTTTCCCAATCCTCCACGCTTTACTGCCATTATTTTTCTCCTTTATTAATTACCTCTTCTGCCAACAACATATAACTTTCTGCACCTGAGGATTTTGGATCATATAGATTAATTGGTAATCCATGACTCGGTGCTTCAGCAAGACGAATATTTCTAGGGATAATTGTTTTATAAATTGTCTGTTGCAAATTATCTTTTACGTTTTCAACTACCTGTAATGATAAATTAGTTCTGGCATCATACATTGTAAATACAACACCTTCTATTTTTAATTCTGGATTTAAACGTTCCTTTACCAAATCAATTGTATGTATTAATTGACTTAATCCTTCTAATGCATAATATTCACATTGAATAGGCACCAGTACACTATCAGCAGTAGTCATTGCATTAATCGTGAGCATACTTAATGAAGGTGGACAATCAATTACTATAAAATCATAATTTTTTTTGACTTTATCCACTTCTTTTCGAATAATAAATTCTTTTTCTTCTACTCCTATTAATTCAATCTCTGCAGCTGATAAATTTATATTTGTTGGCAACACATCAAGGTTTTCCAAAGCATCTTTACAAATAACCTTCTCAATACCAACTTGTCCAAGAATTAATTCATAAACAGTATATTCGACCTCATTTTTATCAATTCCCAGACCACTCGTCATATTTCCTTGTGGATCCATATCTATAGCTAATACTTTTTTCCCTAATGATGCCAAACATGAGGATAAATTGATTGCAGTTGTTGTCTTACCTACACCACCCTTTTGATTGGCTACAGCTATTATTCTTCCCATTTTTTCAGCTACCCCTTTCTGTCCTCAGATAATTATACCACCTTTTTAAATTATAATCTACACAAAATGTTTCACGTGAAACAAAAAATATTGTAGTTACTTTATACTGTACTGGACTAAAAATGTTTCACGTGAAACATTTACTCCATTGTTGTATTGATTTCCTTTGTGTAGTATAATAAAAGAAAAGTATTTATAAGAAAGGCAGGTGCTTTATGAACTGGAAAAAGAAACTCGCAACTTATGCTTCTTTAACTGTTTTGGCAACCTTTATCATCCACATTATCAATAAACTTATTTATTTTATGTCCACTATTGATAATTTGCTCGGCAGAAAAGAAGGTCTTTATTATGAATGGAGATTTGGAAAAATTTTCTATACAAAAGAGGGCACTGGCAAACCAATTTTATTAATTCACGATCTTTCAGCGTGCAGTTCAGAATACGAATGGAATCGAATTGTTTCTGATCTTTCTAAGAAAAATACTGTGTATACATTAGACCTGTTAGGATGTGGAAAATCTGATAAACCCAATTTCACCTACACAAACTTTTTATATGTGCAATTAGTCACGGACTTTATTAACAATGTTATTGGTGAAAAGGCAGATGTCATTGTTACTGGAAACTCTTGTTCTTTTGTATTAATGGCTTGCCATAACAATGATGAAATAATAGATAGAATACTATTGATTAATCCTCCTAGTATTTCCTCTATATCAAAAGTTCCTACAAAACGAACAAAAATGTTAAAATTTATTATTAACATTCCTTTTATTGGAACTCTTCTGTTTAATCTTCTGCATAGTAAAGATAGTATTGAACAAACTTTTATGACCGAATATTTCTACAATCCTCAATTTGTTGATGATGAAATAGTTAAGACTTACTGTGAATCAGCTCAGATTTCGAAAACGCAATCTAAATATTTATTTGCAAGTATTAAGGGAAAATATACAACTGCAAATATTACAGAATGTCTAACTCATATTGATAATAGTATTTTTATTTTAGTTGGAAGTGGAAACCCTACTTACAAAGAATATGCGCAACAATATCAGTCTTATACTCCCGCAATTGAAGTGCAAACGATTAAAAAAGCAAAATATTTGCCACAATTAGAGGTACCAGAAAAAGTCCTCGAACAGATAAAAATTCTATTTGAATTATAATTATTCATAAAAAAATCAGCATATCATCTAAGATGATATGCTGATTTTTTATGCTATTGGCTCCTTTGCAGGTAATCCTGCTTTTCTCGGATATTTTTTTGGTGTGTTTTGATATTTTTTTATCTTTACAAAAGAACGACCAATTTCAGTTCCCGGAAGTTGAAACTTCACCACATCCTCAATTTTTCCACCAAGCACATGCACTGCTTTCTTTGCCCCAGTCACCTCTTCCTCAATTTCTCCAGACTTGTAGGGGATAAACATTCCACCAGTGTGGATATATGGCATGCAATACTCAGAAAGTGTGGATAAGTTTGCCACTGCTCTTGATACACAAAGATCAAATTGTTCCCGATACTCTCCCTGTTTTGCAAAATCTTCTGCTCTTCCGTGAATTGTTTCTATGTCAATCAATTCAAGTTCCTCAATTACTGTATTCAAAAATTTAATTCTTTTATTTAATGAGTCCAATAATACTACTTTCAGATGAGGAAATGCAATCTTTAACGGAATTCCCGGAAAACCAGCTCCCGTTCCAATATCAATTAAGTTATCCACACAATTCATGTCAATCGCCTTTGTTATCGACAAGCTATCCACAAAATGTTTTTCATTTACCTCTTCATATTCGGTAATACCAGTCAGATTCATGACCTTATTCCATTCCACCAAGAGTTCATAAAAAGAATCAAATTGACGTTTCTGCTCATCATTTAATACAATGCCAAGCTCTTTTAACTTATTCTCAAATATCTGACTCATTCACAACTACCTCGTTTCATTCTTTCCACTCAAATATACTAACAATACAGAAATATCTGCAGGTGATACTCCTGAAATTCTAGATGCCTGCCCGATGGACAAAGGACGATACTGCTTCAATTTTTGCACTGCCTCGATACGAAGACTCTTAATCACATCATAGTCAATATCTTCTGGAATTCTTTTCTTTTCCAACTTTTTAAACTGCTCTACTTGCTTTTGCTGTCTCTTAATATATCCATCATATTTAATATTGATATTTACTTGCTCTACAACTTCCTGACACAATTTATCTACATTTTCAGGATATTTTTCCGCACATTTTTGTACGATATTTCTTCTCTTATCAATCGGCTCTAATACTTCATAAGAAAGTTCTGGTCTGCGAATCAATTCTGCAAGTGTTGTTCCTGAGTTCAAAGGTGTACTTCCATATTTCACAAGTAAATCCTGTACTTCCTGTGCTGCACCGATATTTGTATGTTCTAATCGTTCTACCTCAGATACAATAATTCTTTCTTTTTCCAAAAGATACTCGTAACGCTCATCTGAAATCAATCCGATCTCATGTCCAATCTTTGTCAAACGCTGGTCTGCATTATCCTGACGGAGCAACAGACGATATTCCGCACGGGACGTCATCATACGGTAAGGCTCATGGCTCTCTTTTGTAACCAAATCATCAATCAAAACGCCGATATAAGCCTGCGAACGATCCAAGACGATCTGTTCCCTGCCTAAGATCTTTAAAGCCGCATTTATCCCCGCTACAAGCCCTTGTGCGGCAGCTTCCTCATATCCGGAACTTCCATTGAATTGTCCCCCACTGTACAAACCTCCAACATTCTTAAACTCTAATGTTGGATAAAGCTGTCTGGCATCGATACAGTCGTACTCAATCGCATATGCGTTTCTCACGATTTTTTGCATGTTCAAGCCCCGGTACACTGCGGTACATAGCATACTGCACATCCTCCGGCAGCGAACTTGACATTCCTCCCACATACATCTCATTTGTATCCAAGCCTTCCGGCTCAATAAATACCTGATGCTTATTTTTATCCGCAAATTTCACTACCTTATCTTCAATAGATGGACAATATCTCGGTCCGGTTCCTTCTATCATACCTGAAAATAATGGAGAACGGTCTAAATTTGCCCGAATGATCTCATGTGTCTTTTCGTTTGTGTAAGTCAGCCAACAAGATGCCTGCTCAATCTGAACATCTTCCGGATTTGTCGTAAATGAAAACGGAACGACTCTCTCATCACCGAATTGTTCCTCCATCTTTGAAAAATCAATGGAATTTTTATCAATTCTTGCCGGTGTTCCTGTTTTAAAGCGATACATCTCGATTCCGAGTTTTTTCAAGGAATCTGTCAGATAAGTCGCTGCCTGAAGTCCGTTTGGTCCTGTCTCCTGACTGATTTCTCCATAAATACATCTCGCTTTCAAATACGTTCCTGTACACAAAATAACAGCTTTACATTTATAAACTGCTCCGGAGTAGGTCTGCACTCCCTCAATTTTTCCGTCTTTTGCAAGAATGTCTGTCACTTCCGCCTGTTTGATTTCAAGATTTTCCTGATTTTCCAAAACCATGCGCATCGTCTTGCTGTAATTTGCTTTATCTGCCTGTGCTCTCAACGAATGTACTGCCGGCCCCTTTGACTTATTTAACATTTTTGACTGGATAAATGTCTGATCGATCACTTTCCCCATCTCACCGCCGAGTGCGTCTACTTCCTTTACCAAATGTCCTTTCGAGCTTCCTCCGATATTTGGATTACAAGGCATCAAAGCAATACTATCCACACTCACTGTAAAAATAATTGTTTTTATCCCCAGTCGTGCACAGGCAAGCGCCGCTTCACAGCCTGCATGCCCTGCTCCGACTACAACTACATCATATTCATCTTTATTTTCCCATACAGAATTTACTGAATATTTCATTTACCAAATCTTCTCCTATCGTCTCGCCGGTAATGCTTCCAAGAGATTCGTACGCATCCAACAAATCAATGGAATAAAAATCCTCCGGCATATTATTTTCTATACTCATATTTACTTTTTCCAAACTGTCATAAGCATCCTGAATTGCCGCCTTATGACGAATATTTGTAATATAAACCTCATCATTAAAAGAAATATCTCCATGGAAAAACATATCCTTTAATGTCTGTTCCAACTCTTTGATTCCACTCTCTTCTTTTGCAGATATCTCAATCATCGGCTTTTCAATATATGATTTTAACATATCTTTTGATACAACAGTAGCAAGATCTGATTTATTTAATAAAATCACTGCCTTTTTATCCTGAATCATCTGAATGATCTCCATATCATTCTCATCCAGATTTCTAGATGCATCTACAACATAAATAATTAAATCAGCCTCATTCGCATGCTCTTTTGCTTTGTCCACACCGATTTTTTCCACTATATCCTCTGTATTGCGGATCCCTGCGGTATCCATGATATTCAGACTGATTCCCTGAAGCTGAATGGATTCCTCCAAAACATCTCTCGTTGTCCCTTCAATATCTGTCACAATCGCACGGTCTTCACCGACCAATACATTTAAAAGCGAGGACTTTCCTGCATTTGGTTTTCCGACAATAACCGTCTTAATCCCTTCTTTGATAATACGTCCATTGTCAGAACTTATCAACAATGCCTTCAGTTCTTCCAGTAGTTTATCCACAACCACCTTCAGTTCTCCACCATATCCATCCACACTGATATGCTCCGGATCATCTAAGGCAGTCTCAATAAATGCAGTGTGATACAAAATTTCCTCTCTTATTTTCTTTATCTTCTGATGAACCGTTCCTTTTAACTGGCTCACAGAACTCTTCAGTGCATACTCACTTTTGGAATGAATGACATCGATGACCGCCTCTGCCTGAGACAAATCCATTCTCCCATTCAAAAATGCACGCTTTGTAAATTCACCGGGCTCGGCAGGTCTCGCTCCATATTTGATCACAGTTTCCAAAATGCGTTTCATCACATAAACACCGCCATGACAATTGATCTCCACCGTATCTTCACCTGTAAAGCTATGTGGTCCCCGCATGATCATCACAAGCACTTCATCAATTGTCTCTTCACCATCTACAATATATCCATAATGTATTGTGTAACCTTTTTCTTCCTGAAAATATTTTTCTTTTTTTCCTTTATAAATCTTCTGGATAATTTCAAATGCTTCATCACCACTCATTCTGACAATTCCGATTCCTGAATTCGTCATAGCTGTCGCAATTGCTGCAATTGTATCTGTTTTCATACTTTTTCCTCCAAGTGTAACTAAGGACGGGGATGATATGATATCACCCCCGTCCCCAATTCACATTTATTTTCTTGCCAATGTCACTACTACTCTTCTATAAGGTTCTTCACCTTCACTGTGTGTAGACACATATTTATCCGCTTGAAGTGCTGAATGAATAATTCTTCTTTCATAAGGATTCATAGGCTCTAATGAAACAGGTTTCTTTGTTCTCTTTACTTTGTAAGCAATGTTTTTTGCAAGATTTTCTAATGTCTCTTTTCTTCTCTGACGATAATTTTCTGTATCTAGTTTGACACGCACATAACCATCCTGCATTTTATTCGCTACACGGTTTGTCAAATACTGAAGAGAATCTAAAGTCTGTCCACGTTTTCCGATGAGAATTCCCATATGCTCGCCCTGCATCTCGATACACAAAGCGCCATCCTGATCAATACTTGAAGTAATCTCAACTTCCATTCCCATTGTTTTTAAGACATCATGCAAGAATTTTTCACAAGCTTCTTTTGTACTTTCCTGTACTTCCGAAAGTTTTTCTTCTCTTCTCACAGGCTCTTTCACATGTTCTTTCTTAACATGCACTTCTTTTTTTACTTCTCTGTGTGATTCCACAGTTTCTTTTGCCTTTTCAATTTGTTGTTCCAACGAAGGTTTTACTTCTTCAACTTCTTCTCTTACTTCCTCAACAGGCTCTTCCACCACTTTTTTCCAAGCTCTGATCACAGCCTGTTTACTTCCGATTCCTAAAAAACCGGTACTTCCCTTTTCGATTACCTCATATTCTAGTTCACTGCTTGTAACTCCAAGCTGAATACTTGCCTCTGTAATTGCATCACTTACATTTTTTGCTGATACTCTAATCTCATTCATCTTAAACCCTCCTTGACATTCTTATCTTTCTAAAAATAAGAATTTTGGTTTAGCCTATTTTTTGTTTTTATTAAAATCACTTACCATATTTGCTTTCGATGCCAAACTTCCTGGTTTTGCATTTTGCTTATAAGAATCAATATTATTGCTGCTTGTTGTTTTTCTCTTCGGCTCATCAATGTTCTTCACATTTTTATGTGCCATCGCATTGATCTCTTTTCCAGAAACTGCATCTTTTTTCTCACGCTTCTTCGCAGCTTTTTTGATATTCTCTTCAATCAGCTCATCCATTGACTTCTTGCTTAAGAATTTATTGATTACAAGCTGCTGAATCGTTCTTACTACCGCACTGGCAATCCAGTAGATACCAAGACCTGCCGGCATTGAGAAACACATAAACACAGAAATCAACGGCATAACATTCATCATTGTCTTCATCTGCGCTGCCATCGGGTTATCATCATCATTTCCTGTTGATGTCGCCTGCTGCATCAGTTTTGCACTGATCCACTGTGAAAGTCCGGATAATACCGGAATTGCAAGCGCAACGATGATCAGACCGATAGAAAAGTTCTTTGTTGCTGTCATGAACATAGATCCCGGTGTCTCTGCAATATTGATTCCAAGAAATGTATTCAAATGTGTTAAACTGTTTTTTGTAGAATCAATTAAATTTGTCAAATCCGGAAATTTATCTGCAAGTGTATCCCAGGTTCCCGGTCTGAATTTGTATAATACGTCAACGAGTGTATTTGCTTTGCTATAATCATATGTTTCAGGATTGATCATGATCGGACTTGCTTTTCCGATCCCTTCCATGATTTTCTGGTAACCGTCTGTCGCCATAATCTGGTTGACCAAAGGCATGTATGCATCTTTAATACTTGTTACATATGCTGGAATATTTTGAATAACCGGCCATAATGCAAACAAAATAGGAAACTGAATCAGTGAACCAAGACACCCGCCAGTCGGTGATGTCCCATATTTTTCATTAAACCAGCTTCGTCTCTTCCTGCATCTTCATCATAGATGCCTGATCTTTTTTATTTTTATATTTTTTCTGAATTTTCTGAATCTCCGGATTCATAACAGCCGACATTCTTGAAAATTTCTGCTGCTTAATCGTCATCGGAATCATCAATGTATAGACAATTACTGTAAATATAATGATACTAAGACCAATATTCTCAATACCAATATAACTCAACGCATTGAAAATTCCATTCATGATAAATCCGAGCAGTTTTGCAATACTTCCAATAATAAAAGTATTAGACTGCGTCAATACAATACCCATATTTTTCTCCTCCAAATGTTATTCTTAAGGCACCGGATCATATCCGCCTTTTGAAAATGGATTACAACGTAAAATTCTCCACACTGTAAGCAGTCCACCCTTTAATGCACCGTATTTTTCAATTGCTTCCAGTCCATACTGGGAACAAGTCGGAAAATATTTGCAGCAACTTGCTGTTTTCAGTCCGGATAAATATTTTCTATAAAACTTAATGAGTCCTATAAATATTCTTTTCAATTTTTACATCTCCAAATGTGAATCTATAATATTATGAAGTTTTCCCAAATGAATCAGTGCACTCTCTATCTCTTTATATGTTCTACCTTTTGCACCTGCTCTCGCAATAATAACAATATCCAATCCATTCTGGAATTTATCTTCTTGTAGTCTATAACTCTCTCTGATCAATCTTGTCAGCCTGTGTCTTACCACACTATTGCCAACCTTTTTACTCACTGAAATGCCCAAGCGATTTCTTTCACTCTGATTCTGATAAATATACATCACCAGATACTTATTAGCATAAGACTGTCCTTTTCTATAAACAATCTGAAAGTCTTTATTTTTTTTCAATGATTCGGAAAAATGCATTCTTCTCTCTCCACTTTTTACATAGAAGAAAAGGCCACATATATGCGGCCTACGCTGATAACTGTTTTCTTCCTTTTGCTCTTCTAGCTGCTAAAACTTTTCTTCCACCAGCTGTGCTCATTCTTGCTCTAAATCCATGAACTTTTGATCTAGATCTCTTTTTTGGTTGGAATGTCATTTTCATTGATATCCACCTCCTTGACTCAAACCTATATATAATTAATATAAGTACATATTTTTTTAGACATCGCACTTAATTATAGTCAATAAATCCCTCTACGTCAAGGGATTCTGGATATTTTTTTGAACTTAATACACATCTTAATTTTCTCACTCTTTCATCCCCAAAGTTTTCCACAAGTTTTCCACATTTTGTGGATAACTTGTGGATTTCCTGTGGATAAGCTGTTAATTTAAAATTTATTTTTCTGCTTTTCAACGATTTTTCCTTATTTTTCGCTGTTTAAAAAGTTTTCCACATGGATTAATCATTGCTTATCTACTTATTTTGATGTAGAATAGTGTAGAGATATACTCTGGAGTAGGTATACCTTAAATGTAAAGATTAGGAGTTAACGGAATGAATATTGTAGCGGAAAAATGGGATGAGATTATCCACAAATTGAAGATCGAATATGGACTTTCTAACGTTTCTTTCCGGACCTGGATTGAACCCTTGGAAGTTTACAATGTATCAGATTCTACGGTTTATATTCTTGTGCCTTTAAAGTCAAGTGTGGATTATATTAATCAAAAATATCTTCTGCCTTTTCAAGTCTGTATTGCAGAGATAACCGGACAGGAATTTGAAGTAAAATTTATTACAGTTGATGATTCTCAGAATATTAATGTAAAGAATCAAGATGACACTTATAAAAAGAATGCAACTCAAAACAGTATTTTTGAGCAGGCGAACCTTAATCCAAAATATACTTTTGATACATTTGTAGTTGGTGGAAACAATAATTTTGCCCACGCTGCTTCTTTAGCTGTATCAGAATCTCCGGGAGAGATTTATAATCCTCTCTTTTTATATGGAGGTGTTGGACTTGGGAAGACCCATCTGATGCATTCTATTGCACATTTTATATTAGAAAAAGATCCGACGAAAAAAGTTTTATATGTCACAAGTGAAACTTTTACAAATGAATTGATCGAAGCATTAAAAAGTGGTAAAACAAGCGGCGGCAACGAGCTTGCGATGACTGCTTTTCGTGAAAAATACCGTAATATCGACGTTTTGCTAATCGATGACGTTCAATTTATTATCGGAAAAGAAAGTACACAGGAAGAATTTTTCCATACCTTTAATCATTTACATGTATCAGGTAAACAGATTATTATCTCAAGCGATAAGCCTCCGAAAGATATTGAGACTTTAGAAGCAAGACTTCGAACGCGTTTCGAGTGGGGATTAATTGCCGATATTTCTTCACCTGATTATGAGACAAGGATGGCAATTCTTCGCAAAAAAGAAGAATTAGACGGACTTCAGAAATATCATATCTCGAATGAAGTTATGCAGTATATTGCTACCAATGTAAAATCGAACATTCGTGAGCTGGAGGGTTCACTGAATAAATTGATTGCACTTCATAAATTAAAAAATGAAGAGATTAATATTATGCTCGCCGCCGAGGCGTTAAAAGATATTGTATCACCGAACAAAAACAGACAGATCACTCCGGAACTAATATTAGAAGTTGTTTCCGAGCATTTTTCTGTCTCTATTGCGGACTTAAAAAGTGGAAAACGTAATGCGAACATTGCAAACTCAAGGCAGATTGCAATGTATTTGTGTCGTACAATGACAGATACTCCTTTAAAATCAATTGGAATTATGCTCGGAGGGCGTGACCATTCTACCGTCAGCCATGGAGTAGATAAAGTTACCGAAGATATTAAGACCAATGAAGCATTAAACAATACAATTGAGATTATTAAAAAAGAAAATTAACCCAGTTTAAGATTTGTTTATAAGTCGTATAAAGAACGTGAATAAACTGTTGATAACTTGTTTACAAGATGTGGATAAAAAAATTAGCCGATTTTTCGCAAAAAGTTGTCCATCTCTTGTCAACGTAAACTTTTTTATTTATCAACACAGTTTTCCTGTCCTTAAATTCCGTTAAAATCGGGGTTTTCTAGGGTTATACACATATCCACAGCCCCTAAGACGGATACGGCGGATAACTTTTAATAAATATATACACAAAGCAACCCGAAAGGAGTTATACACATGAAAATCATTTGTACAAAATCAAACCTTGCAAAAGGAGTTAACATTGTATCAAAAGCAGTTCCTTCTAAAACAACAATGCCTATCCTTGAATGTATTCTTATAGATGCAACAACAGATATTATTAAGTTAACAGCTAATGATATGGAATTAGGAATCGAGACTATTATTGAAGGAGACATTATTCAAAAAGGAGTTATTGCTATAGATGCAAAGATTTTTTCAGAAATTGTCAGAAAACTTCCTGATAATGAGATTACAATCGAATCAGACAGCAATCTTCAGACAATGATTACGTGCGAAAAAGCAAAATTTAGTATTTCTGCAAAATCCGGAGAAGATTTTTCCTATCTTCCATATATTGAAAAAGCAGAATCTATCACTTTATCACAATTTACATTGAAAGAGTTGATTCGTCAGACAATTTTCTCAATTGCAGATAACGATAGCAACAAATTAATGACTGGTGAATTGTTTGAAATTGATGAGAATATTATGAAAGTAGTATCGCTTGACGGACACCGAATTTCGATCAGGAAGACGGAATTGACAAAAAATTATCAATCGAGAAAAGTTGTCGTTCCTGGAAAGACATTGATGGAAGTTAGTAAAATTTTGTCAGGTGAAGCAGACAGCACAGTATGTCTGTCATTCACGGACAACCGCGTTGTATTCGAATTTGATAACACAATTGTTGTGTCGCGTTTGATTGAAGGAGAATATTTCCGTATCGATCAGATGTTATCCAGCGACTATGAAACAAAGGTTAAAATCAATAAAAAAGAACTTCTGAGTTGTATCGACAGAGCAACGCTTCTGGTAAAAGAAGGAGATAAAAAACCAATCATTATCAATATTATGGACGAGGTTATGGAATTGAGAATCAAATCCCAGCTAGGATCCATGAACGAAGAGATTATGATTTCCAAAGAAGGAAAAGATCTCTTGATCGGATTTAATCCGAAATTCTTAATTGATGCACTTCGTGTGATCGAGGATGAGGAAGTTACAATTTATCTTATGAATGCGAAAGCACCATGCTTTATCAGAGATGAGAAGGAAAGCTATGTGTATTTGATTTTGCCGGTTAACTTTAATGCAGGAGTTTAAGAAATGGAAATTATAAAATTAAGAGAAGAATTTATTAAACTTGGTCAGGCTTTGAAAGCGGCAGGACTTGTAGAATCCGGAGTGGAAGCAAAAGAAGTGATTCAGGACGGTCTTGTTAAAGTCAATGGAGAAGTCGACACAAGAAGAGGAAAGAAACTTTATGATGGCGACATCGTATCTTTTGATGGAACAGATATAAAGATTGAAAAATAGAACATGAATAGTTGGTGTAAGGATGATAGTAAAGTCTTTAAAATTGAAAAATTTTAGAAATTATAATTTGTTAAACATAGAGTTTGATGCAGCTACCAATATTTTTTGTGGAGATAATGCACAGGGAAAGACTAACATTCTCGAATCCATCTATTTGTCGGGGACGACAAAGTCTCATCGCGGAACGAAGGACCGTGATATGATACAGTTTGGACATGATGAAGCTCATATCGAGACTGTAGTAGAAAAAAATGGAATTCCGTTTCAGATTGACATGCATTTAAAGAAAAACAGTCCGAAGGGAATTGCAATTAACAAAATACCAATTCGCAAGGCAAGTGAATTGTTTGGAATTATCAATATCGTGTTTTTCTCGCCGGAGGATTTGAATATTATCAAAAATGGACCGGCGGAGAGAAGACGTTTTATTGATTTGGAACTTGCACAGCTTGATAAATTATATCTCAGCGACCTGTCGAACTATAATCGAATCATTAATCAGAGAAATAAATTGCTAAAAGATGTCTATAACAGGAATGATCTGCTTGAGACCCTTGAAATATGGGATCTTCAGCTTATTCAGTATGGAAACAAGATTATTGAGAGACGAAAACAGTTTATCGGGCAGGTGAATGAGATTATCTCAGAAGTGCACAAGAAACTGACCGGTGGAAGAGAAGAATTAAAGCTTTATTACGAACCGGGAATTGGAAATTTAGAATTTGAAAAGGCACTTTTGAAAAACAGAGAGCGGGATATTCGAATGAAAAGTACTTCCGTCGGACCTCACAGAGATGATATTTGTTTCATGACAAATGATTTGGATATACGTAAATTTGGTTCTCAGGGGCAGCAAAGGACGGCGGCGTTATCATTGAAATTATCAGAGATTGAACTTGTAAAAGAGATTATAAAAAGATACGCCAATATTATTATTGGATGATGTTTTGTCTGAATTGGAACAAACACAGGCAAAACTATTTATTAGATAGCATTCGCGATGTACAGACTCTAATCACGTGTACAGGATTAGACGATTTTGTGAATCATCGTTTTTCTATAAATAAAATTTTATATGTAAAACAAGGAGAAGTAAAGGTTCTGAACGAATTCGAAAATATAGGAGGATTTATATGAGTGCAGAATATGGTGCAGATCAAATCCAGATACTAGAAGGATTAGAAGCAGTAAGAAAAAGACCGGGAATGTATATTGGGAGTACCTCGATCAGAGGACTTCATCATTTGGTGTATGAGATTGTAGATAACGCAGTAGATGAAGCATTGGCGGGATATTGTGATACGATTTTCGTATCGATTAACGAAGATAATTCCATTACAGTTATTGACAATGGGCGTGGTATTCCGGTAGGAATCAATCACAAAGCAGGACTTCCGGCGGTAGAGGTTGTATTTACGGTACTGCATGCCGGAGGAAAATTCGGCGGTGGAGGATATAAAGTATCCGGAGGACTTCACGGGGTTGGTGCGTCTGTTGTAAATGCGCTCTCTGAATGGCTTGAAGTTGAGATTTACAACGAAGGAAAAGTCTATAAGCAGAGATATGAGAGAGGCAAAGTAGTCTATAAATTAAAGGTTATAGATGAATGTGATGCACAAAAGACAGGAACAAAGGTTACATTTCTTCCAGACAAAGAGATTTTTGAGGAGACAGTGTTTGATTATGACACGTTGAAACAGCGTTTCCGTGAGATGGCATTTTTGACAAAAAATCTGAAGATTGTCCTGAAAGATGAAAGACCGGAAGAGCCGATTGAGAAGACTTTCCACTACGAAGGCGGAATTAAAGAGTTTGTGCAGTATCTGAATAAAAGTAAGACACCTCTTTATGAGCAGATTATTTACTGTGAAGGTGAAAAAGACGGTGTCGCAGTAGAGGTTGCAATGCAGCACAATGACTCTTACAGCGATAACACATATGGATTTGTAAATAACATTACGACACCGGAAGGCGGTACACATGTCGTTGGATTCCGAAATGCTTTGACAAAGACGTTCAATGAATATGCGAGAAAAAATAAATTATTAAAAGATAACGAGCCAAATCTTTCCGGAGAAGATATCCGAGAAGGTCTGACAGCGATCATCAGTGTAAAGATTGAAGATCCGCAGTTTGAAGGACAGACAAAACAAAAATTAGGAAACAGTGAGGCGCGCGGTGCGGTTGACAATATTGTTAGTACGCAGTTAGAGATTTTCTTAGAGCAGAATCCAAATGTAGCAAAGATGACAGTGGAGAAGTCTGTCATGGCTCAAAGGGCAAGAGAGGCAGCCAGAAAAGCGAGAGATCTGACAAGAAGAAAATCTGCGTTAGAAGGAATGTCGCTTCCGGGAAAGCTTGCGGACTGTTCTGATAAGGATCCTGCAAACTGTGAAATTTACATTGTAGAGGGTGACTCTGCCGGTGGTTCTGCAAAGACGGCCAGGGACAGAGCAACACAGGCTATCCTGCCGCTTCGTGGAAAAATCCTGAATGTGGAGAAAGCCAGATTAGATAAGATTTATGCCAATGCAGAGATTAAGGCGATGATAACTGCATTTGGAACTGGAATACATGAGGATTTTGACATTTCAAAGCTTCGTTATCATAAGATCATCATCATGACAGATGCCGATGTCGATGGAGCTCATATCAGTACGTTATTATTGACATTCCTGTATCGTTTTATGCCGGAGCTGATCAAAGAAGGTTATGTGTATTTGGCACAGCCTCCACTTTATAAGCTTGAAAAGAACAAAAAAGTATGGTATGCGTATAGTGATGAAGAGTTGAATAAGATTCTTTTGGAAGTTGGAAGAGATGGAAATAACAAGATTCAGCGTTACAAAGGTCTTGGGGAGATGGATGCAGAGCAGCTTTGGGAGACAACTATGGATCCGGAACACAGAATTTTACTTCGTGTGACAATGGACGAGGAATCTACATCGGAGTTAGACCTTACATTTACAACTTTGATGGGAGACAAGGTAGAACCGAGACGAGAATTTATCGAAGAGAACGCAAAATATGTAAATAACCTGGACATTTAGAGATTGGAGAATGAAAAATGGAAGATAATATTTTTGGCAAAGTGCATGACATTGATCTGAAAAAGACAATGGAAGAATCTTATATCGATTATGCGATGAGTGTTATCGCTTCCCGTGCCCTCCCGGATGTCCGGGACGGTTTGAAGCCGGTACAGAGAAGAATTTTATACTCAATGATTGAATTGAACAACGGTCCGGATAAGCCACATCGTAAATGTGCCCGTATCGTCGGTGATACGATGGGTAAATATCACCCGCATGGTGACAGCTCAATCTATGGTGCACTCGTAAATATGGCGCAGGAATGGTCTACAAGATATCCGCTTGTCGATGGACATGGAAACTTTGGTTCTGTAGATGGTGACGGCGCTGCGGCGATGCGTTATACAGAGGCTCGTCTGAGTAAGATTTCGATGGAACTGACGGCTGACATCAACAAGAATACAGTTGATTTTACACCGAACTTTGATGAGACGGAAAAAGAACCGTCTGTACTTCCGGCAAGATTTCCGAATCTGCTTGTGAACGGAACATCAGGTATTGCTGTAGGTATGGCGACAAACATTCCACCTCACAATCTGCATGAAGTAATCAGTGCGGTTGTAAAAATCATTGATGATCAGATTGATGAAAATGGTGAGACGACAATCGAAGATATTTTACAGATTATCAAAGGTCCTGACTTTCCGACCGGAGCAATGATTCTCGGAACACGCGGAATTGAGGAAGCATACCGCACCGGACGTGGAAAAATCAGAGTGCGTGCGGTGACAGATATTGAGCCAATGCAGAACGGAAAGAACCGTATTGTAGTGACAGAACTTCCGTACATGGTTAATAAAGCACGTCTGATTGAAAAGATTGCAGAGCTTGTAAGAGATAAAAAAATTGACGGTATCACAGATTTAAGCGACCAGTCAAACAGAGAAGGTATGAGAATCTGTATCGAACTGCGCCGTGACGTGAATGCAAATGTCATTTTAAATCAGTTATATAAACATACACAGCTTCAGGATACATTTGGTGTTATCATGCTTGCACTCGTAAACAATGAGCCGAAAGTCATGAATATTCTGGATATGCTGAATTATTATTTAAAGCATCAGGAAGAAGTTGTGACAAGAAGAACTCAGTACGAGTTAAATAAGGCAGAAGAGCGCGCCCATATTTTACAGGGGTTACTGATTGCCCTTGATAACATTGACGAAGTAATCCGCATTATCCGTGGTTCGAAAAATACACAGATTGCAAAAGAAGGCTTGATAGAAGCATTTGAACTTACTGAAGTACAGGCACAGGCGATTGTGGACATGAGACTTCGTGCTCTGACAGGTTTGGAACGTGAAAAGTTGGAGACGGAATATGCAGAGTTAATGAAACGAATTGGCGAATTGAAAGCAATTTTGGCAGATAAAAAACTGCTGTTAGGTGTGATCAAGGAAGAGATTTTAATCATTGACGGTAAATATAGTGATGAGAGAAGAACTTCAATCGGATTTGATGAATTTGATATTTCCATGGAAGATTTAATTCCAAGACAGGATGTTGTCATTACAATGACGAAACTTGGATATATCAAACGTATGACAGTAGATACATTTAAGAGCCAGAACCGTGGAGGAAAAGGAATCAAAGGAATGCAGACGATTGATGAAGACTATGTGGAAGAGTTGTTTATGACGTCGACGCATCACTATATCATGTTCTTTACGAATACAGGGCGTGTATACCGCTTAAAAGGATATGAGATTCCTGAGGCGAGCAGAACTGCAAGAGGAACTGCAATTATCAATCTGCTTCAGTTAATGCCGGATGAAAAGATTACAGCCATGATTCCAATTGATGAATATAAAGAAGGACAATATCTGTTCATGGCTACCAAGAAAGGTCTCGTGAAGAAAACACCGATTACAGACTATGCAAATGTAAGAAAGACAGGGCTTGCGGCAATCACACTTCGAGAAGAGGATGAGTTGATCGAAGTGAAATTCACAGATCAGGATCAGGATATTATTCTTGTCACAAAATATGGACAGTGTATCCGATTTAACGAAAAAGATGTCCGTGCAACCGGAAGAACTTCTATGGGAGTTCGTGGAATGAATCTTGCGGATCGCGATGAAGTAGTCGGAATGCAGCTTCATACACAGGGAACCCATTTGCTGATCGTATCTGAAAAAGGTATGGGTAAACGTACGGCAATGGAAGAATTCACATCGCAGAATCGTGGTGGAAAAGGTGTGAAATGCTATAAGATTACGGAAAAGACCGGTAATGTAGTCGGCGTAAAAGCAGTTAATGAAGACAATGAGATTATGATCATTAACACAGAAGGAATCGTAATCCGTATGGAATGTAATTCTATTTCTGTGCTTGGACGTATCACATCCGGAGTGAAATTAATTAACTTAAATGACAATGCGACAGTTGCAAGTATTGCAAAAGTAAGAGAGACAGAGTAACCAAAACAACAATATTTGCATATGCTGATACAGGAGGTGAGAGGATGCTTTCTATCACGAACACAATGCCTGAGGCATATGCAAAGATAAAAGGAAATAAAAAATATCCGAATTTAAAGGGAACGGTTTCTTTTTATGGAGTACATGGGGGAACGATTGTTGTAGCAGAAGTGACAGGACTTCCGGAAAATAGTACATTTCATGGATTTCATATACATGAAGGAGAAAATTGTACTGGAACAGAAGCAGAACCATTTCAAAATGCAGGAACGCATTATAATCCCAAAAACACACAACATCCGAATCATGCGGGAGACTTGCAGCCATTATTGGCGAATCATGGAACCGCATTCGGTGCATTTTATACTGACCGGTTTTATCCGGAAGATGTAATCGGGAGAACGGTTATCGTACATGAAAATGCAGATGATTTTCGGACACAGCCGTCCGGAAATTCAGGGGCGATGATCGCTTGCGGGAAGATAGTGAGAGAATAACACAAATTGGTTTAAACAGGGGAGATGAAAGCTCTATGAGTTATGATCTCCCCTTAAGTTTTACAATTCTCTCAAGATAATTTCTGCTGTTTTCTTCACGGTAGCGGCAACAAATTTCGTACACTGCTCTTTTCTTTCAGGAGAATTCTTTTCTTTTCCTTTTGTGAGAATACGACAGCATGTACCACCGCAGGTTTCACGGAAGAAATCATGTAATTCTTTTGTCAATTCAAAACATTTGTTGATTTTTGGATCTCCCGGAGTTTTTCTTCCGAAAAAGTATCCGATACACATCGTACCACCGGCAAGAGCTCCGCAGATGCAGCCGCCACCGCCAAGCCCCCATGGAAAACCGGAACTCATCGCAATAGCATCGTCAGACATTTCCAATTCAAAATTTTTCTTGATTGCATAGATGATAGATTCTGAACAGGCAAAGCCCTGATTAAAAATCTCAACAGCATCTTTTTGCAATTGGTCTAAATTTACGTCTTTTGTCATTTTTTAACCTCTTTCTCAATAATAATATTTTCTTTGACTTTTCTAAATAAATTATAGAGCAAAAAATGTTATTTTCAAATCTGTTTATTATTTCTTAAGTTGGTTAAAATAAAAAGAGGTTATAAACGAGTTAAAAATGCACAAAAAACATAAAAAATTACTATAGAAATTTTACAAAGTATATTTTGTTTTGACAAAAAAGGACATAAGTCCTATAATGGAAAAGCAATATATGTTATTGTTCAATTAACAACCGATTCTAACAAAAAAAAGGAGGACACGTATTTATGAAAAAGAGAGTTATTGCAATGTTACTTGCAGGCGTGATGGCATTATCATTGACCGCATGTGGTGGTGGAGACAGTGATAAAGGGAAAAAAAGAATCAGGGAAAGAAATGAAGGTAGCAATGGTTACAGACTCAGGAGATATCACAGACCAGAGTTTTAACCAGACAACTTATGAATCAGGGAAAGCCTGGTCAGAGGACAACGATGTAGAATTTACTTATTACAAACCGGAAAGTGACAATGATGAGGCGAGAAAAGCAAGCGTTGATCAAGCTGTTGCAGATGGAGCAAATGTAATTCTTTTACCAGGATATTTATTTGCGAGTGCAGTAATTGAAAATCAGAGATGTATCCGGATGTAAAATTCGTTGCACTTGATGTTGGAGCAGGAGACATCCTTGGCTCAGCACTTGGTGATGAATATGATGGAAACGAAGAAAACTATGATGTAAAAGAATATTATCATGCAGATAATGTTTACTGCGCGACTTATCAGGAAGAACTTTCAGGATATATGGCAGGATATGCAGCTGTGAAATTAGGATACAAACATCTTGGATTCCTTGGTGGAATGAAAGTACCGGCTGTAACACGTTTCGGATACGGATACGTACAAGGTGCTAACGAAGCAGCAAAAGAACTTGGAATTACAGATCAGGTACAGGTAGAATATGTATGTGGAGGTCAGTTCTATGGAGATGCTGACATCACAGCTTACATGGATACATGGTATGGAACAAAAGGTGTAGAAGCTGTATTTGCATGTGGTGGTGGTATTTATACATCAGCAGCAGAAGCAGCAGCAAAAGTTGGCGGAAAAGTAATCGGTGTAGATACAGATCAGGCTCCGATTATCGACAAAGCTGGTGAAGGATTAACAATCACATCTGCTATGAAAGGGCTTGGAACAACAGTTACAACAGTTCTTACAGATATCAAAGCAGACAAATGGAGCAACTACGGAGGAAAAATTGATAAACTTGGTTTAGTATCTGAAAATGCAGATGAAAACTTTGTACAGCTTCCAGTGGAATCTACACAGTGGAATGATGGATTTACAGAAGATGATTATCATGCACTTGTAAAATCAATGTACGATGGAGATATCAAAGTTTCTAACGACATTACAGCAATGCCAAAGACAGAAATTACAGTAAACGACTACGGTAGCATTAAATAAATACTGAGTTGAAATAAGGGGGAGCAGGTGTGACGCCTGCTTCCTTTTTCATTAAGAAAAAGGGAGAGGAGGTATGTAAAGGATGGGAAATTATGCAATTGAGATGCTGAATATTACAAAACGTTTTCCGGGAATCATTGCAAATGACAATATCACTTTACAGCTTAAAAAAGGTGAGATCCACGCGCTTTTAGGAGAAAATGGCGCGGGAAAATCAACACTGATGAGTGTACTTTTTGGTTTGTATCAGCCGGAGGAGGGTGAGATACGAAAAGACGGAAAAAAAGTGTCTATCAATGACCCGAATGATGCGAATGCACTTGGAATCGGAATGGTTCACCAGCATTTCAAATTGGTGGAATGTTTCAGTGTCTTGGATAACATTATTCTTGGAGTGGAGACGACAAAGGGAGGTTTACTCAAAAAAGATGCAGCGAGAAAGAAAGTCATGGATCTTTCTGAAAAATATGGTCTTTCAGTAGACCCAGACGCTTTGATCGAAGATATCACAGTAGGTATGCAGCAGAGAACGGAGATTTTAAAGATGCTGTATCGAGACAACGAGATTTTAATTTTTGATGAACCGACAGCGGTACTGACTCCACAGGAGATTCAGGAGCTTATGGAAATCATGAAGAACCTTGCGGCAGAAGGAAAAAGTATTCTTTTTATCACACATAAGCTTGGCGAGATCATGCAGGTGGCAGACCGATGCAGTGTACTCAGAAAAGGAAAATATATCGGAACGGTAGACATCAAAGATACAACACCGGAAAAGCTTTCAGCAATGATGGTAGGTCGTGATGTTAATTTTGTAGTGGAGAAAAAGCCGGCAAAACCAGGTGAGGTTGTCCTTGATATAGAAGGCATGACGGTTGCTTCAAAACACCATAAAAACAATGCGGTAAACAATGTATCTCTTCAGGTGCACAGAGGAGAGATTGTGTGTATTGCAGGAATCGATGGAAATGGACAGACAGAATTTGTATATGGATTGTCCGGATTAGAGCCATTAAAGAGCGGTAAGATCACAATGAATGGGGAAGATATCACAGAGATGTCAATCCGAAAGAGACTGACATCCGGCATGAGTCATATTCCTGAAGACAGACATAAACATGGTCTTGTACTTGATTACTCATTGGAAGATAATATTGTGCTTCAAAGATATTTTGAGCCACAGTTTACAAACAAATTTGGATTTTTAAAACGAAAAGAGATTCGTAAGTATGCAAATCGGCTGATTGAACAGTATGACGTAAGATCCGGACAGGGAGCAATCACAAAAGCTCGTTCTATGTCAGGAGGTAATCAGCAGAAAGCGATTATCGCGCGTGAGATAGATAAGAATCCTGAACTTTTGATTGCAGTGCAGCCAACACGTGGTCTGGATGTAGGAGCGATTGAATATATCCACAAACAATTAGTGGCACAAAGAGATGCCGGAAAAGGTGTTCTTCTTGTCAGTCTGGAACTTGATGAGGTTATGAATGTCTCTGATAGAATTCTCGTAATGTATGAAGGTGAGATTGTGGGAGAATTTGATCCTAAGGAAGTGACGGTAGAAGAACTTGGACTTTACATGGCAGGTTCTAAGAGAAAGGGGGCAGGAACAAATGAATAATCAGATAAAAAAGAAAGAAAGTATCTTAAGAAACAATGGGTTTCAGACAATCATTGCGTCTCTGCTCTGTATTATTATTGGACTTTTGATTGGTTATATCGTGCTTTTAATCATTAATCCAAGCGGTGCGGGAGAAGCAATCACAGCAATTTTAAAGAACTTCTTCTATTACCCGAGTGAAGTTGCGGTGAAGAAATATTTCGGAACGACACTTGTAAAAGCATCTGCACTTTTGATGTGTTCTCTTTCGGTATTGTTTGCATATAAAGTAGGATTGTTCAATATCGGAGCAGCCGGACAATATGTAATCGGCGCAGGGGCATGTCTTTACTTTGGACTTCAACTTAAAATGCCTTGGTATGTATGTTTGATCGCAGCAGTTGTATCAGCAGCAATTGTCGGAGGAATTTCAGGGTTATTGAAAGCATATTTTAACGTAAATGAGGTTATTTCGTGTATTATGCTGAACTGGATTGGACTTTACAGTGTCAACATGTTGCTGACAAAAGTAAAAGATGCATCGACACCATATACAAAGCCATTATCCAGCACAAATAAAAACGCGTTGCTTCCGAATGCAGGTTTAGATAAACTGTTTGCCAATAATGAATTTGTTACAATCGGTCTTGTACTTTCCGTTGTAATGGCAATTGTTGTATGGGTAATTTTAGAAAAAACAAAATTCGGATATGAATTAAAAGCAACCGGATTAAATAAAAATGCAGCAAAATACTGCGGTATGCGTGAAAAAAGAAATATTATTTTAACAATGGTAATTGCAGGCGGACTTGCAGGACTTGGTGCTGGAATCTTTTATCTGACTGGAATTGAGCAGTGGATGGTTCAGCAGACAACAGTTCCGGCAATGGGATTCAATGGAATTGCAGCGGCATTTCTTGGTGGATCAAGCCCGATTGGAGCGATTTTTTCATCATACTTTATCCAGCACATCACAAGTGGTGGTACTTATGTAGACAAAACAATGTATTGTACACAGATTTCTGATTTGATTTCAGCATTTATCATTTATCTGTGCGGATTCGTACTTTTCTTCAAAATGTGGCTGAATAGATTTCTCAATAAAAGAGAAGAAAAACGTCTTGCAAAAGAGCAGAAAGGGGGAGAAGCATAATGTTGTTATTAGTTCAGTATACGTTAATATTTGCTTCTGTTCTGGTTCTCGTAGCACTTGGAGGATGTTTCTCAGAACATAGTGGCGTTATCAATATCGGATTAGAAGGAATCATGGTTATGGGTGCTTTAGGAGGAGCGCTTATGATGAAATATATTCCGGCAGGAATGGCTGCACCGCTTGTAATTTTGCTTGTTGTGCTGGCAAGTGTTCTGATCGGTATGATTTTTTCAATGTTACTTGGAGTGGCAGCAATCAAATTTAACGCAGACCAGACACTGGTAGGTACAGCGTTAAACTTATTAGGACCTGCAGCAGCAGTTGTATTAGTAAGAGCAATCAATACAGCAGAAAGTGTAGACAATGTATCTTCAACAGTGGCATATGGACATTCTAAAAAAGCATTTGTTATGAATATTGGAAGTTTTGAGTTTAACTGGTTCATGCTTATTGCACTACTTGTTTTGATTGCGGCATATATCGTCCTTTACAAGACAAAATTCGGACTTAGACTTTGCGCGTGTGGTGAACACCCACAGGCAGCTGACTCAGTTGGTATCAATGTATATAAGATGCGTTATGCGGGTGTTTTGATTTCGGGAGCACTCGGAGGACTTGGAGGACTTGTGTATATCACAGCCGGTGTAAGTGAGTGGAAATTTGAAAATGGTGTTGCGGGATTTGGTTTCCTTGCTCTTGCCGTTATGATTTTTGGTCAGTGGAAACCGGTCAATATCGGACTTGCAGCATTATTGTTCGGGCTGTTCCGTGCACTTTCTAATGTTTACACAGGATTTGATGCACTTGTTGCGTTAAAACTTCCAAGCACCGTATACAACATGCTTCCATACATTATTTCTCTGATTGTTCTTATATTTGTATCGAAGAAATCAAGAGCGCCAAAAGCAGAAGGAATTCCTTACGATAAAGGTCAACGTTAGAAAAATAGAGACGGAAAAGTGAAAAAGGGAGGAAGATGACGATGAAGAATTATTCGGAAGATGCAAGCAGACAATACCATATTCAGGTAGCAGAAGGTGAAGTCGGACGCTATGTGATCATGCCGGGAGATCCAAAACGGTGTGTAAAGATTGCACAGTATTTTGACAATCCGATTTTAGTTGCAGATAACAGGGAATATATCACTTACACAGGAACTTTGGATGGAGTGAAGGTAAGTGTGACATCTACCGGAATCGGCGGTCCGTCTGCAGCTATCGCGATGGAAGAATTATATCGCTGTGGAGCAGATACATTTATCCGTATTGGAACTTGCGGAGGTATGCAGACAGAAGTAAAAAGCGGAGATGTCGTAGTTGCAACAGGTGCGATTCGCATGGAAGGAACATCAAGAGAATATGCGCCGATGGAATTTCCGTCAGTTGCAGATCTGTCTGTGACAAATGCACTTGTGCATGCAGCTGAAAAGAAAGGGTATCCTTTCCACACAGGTGTTGTTCAGTGTAAAGATGCTTTTTACGGACAGCATGAGCCGGAGACAAAACCGGTCAGCTATGAATTGATGAATAAGTGGGAAGCATGGAAAAGACTTGGCTGTCTGGCATCTGAGATGGAATCAGCCGCATTGTTTATTGTGGCAAGTTATCTTCGTGTGAGAGCCGGCTCCTGCTTTCTTGTAGTTGCAAATCAGGAAAGAGAAAAACTGGGACTGGAAAATCCGGTCGTACACGATACCGATATGGCAATTCAGGTCGCAGTTGAGGCAATCCGCTCTCTGATTCAGGAAGACCAGAAAAAAGAAAAATAGGAGATAAAAAATGAACGTAAATGAAATGTTAAAACATGTAGATCATACACTTTTGACACAGACTGCTACATGGGAAGAGATCAAGCAGATTTGTGATGATGCAGTAAAATATGAGACAGCCTCTGTATGTATACCTCCAAGCTATGTGAAGCAGGCAAATGAATATATGCAGGGAAAGATTCCGGTTTGTACAGTAATCGGTTTTCCAAATGGATATATGACAACAAAGACCAAAGAATTTGAAACAAAAGATGCGATTGCAAACGGAGCATCTGAGATTGATATGGTCATTAATATCGGTTGGTTAAAAGATAAAAAATATGATCTTGTAGAAGAAGAAATCCGTACGTTAAAAGCAGCATGTGGTGAAAAAATCTTGAAAGTGATTATTGAGACATGTCTTTTGACAGAAGAAGAAAAGATTAAAATGTGCGAACTTGTGACAAATGCAGGCGCAGATTATATTAAGACTTCTACCGGATTTTCAACTGCAGGAGCAACCTTTGCAGATATTGAATTGTTTGCAAAGCATATCGGACCAGATGTGAAGATGAAAGCAGCAGGAGGAATTTCTTCTCTGGATGATGCGGAAAAATTCCTTGCATTGGGAGCAGATCGCCTTGGAACAAGCAGAATGATCAAACTTGTGAAAAATGAAGAGGCGTCCGGGTATTAAAAAAACGGAGGAACTGTGAATGGATAAAAAAATTGCAGAAGAAATGATTGAACTTGCCATAAAACAATTGGATTTTTCATATGTACCGTATTCAGGCTTTAAGGTTGGAGCGGCGCTTCGCACAAAAGATGGACAATATTACACAGGCTGTAATATTGAAAATGCCTCTTACACACCGACAAACTGTGCAGAAAGAACAGCATTCTTTAAGGCGGTCAGTGAAGGCGTAAGAGAATTTGAAGCTATTTGTGTGGTAGGAGGAAAAGACGGGATTCTTACCGATTATGCATCGCCATGTGGTGTGTGCCGGCAGGTAATGATGGAGTTTTGTGATCCGGAGACATTTCAGATTATCCTTGCAACAGGGAAAGAGCAATATGAAGTATTTACGTTAAAAGAGATACTTCCACTTGGATTCGGACCTAAAAATCTGAGGTAGAGGAGAAAAATATGACAGTAAACGAATTGAGACAGTTACCAAAAATCGAACTGCATTGTCATCTGGATGGTTCCTTAAGTAAAGAGTTCGTAGAGACACGGCTTCAAAGAGCTGTGTCTTGCGAAGAGCTCAGTGTTTCCGATGAGTGTACAAGCCTTGTGGAATATTTGAAAAAATTTGATCTTCCGGGGCAGTGTCTTACAGATGAAGAGGGACTTTTTGGAGCGGGATATGATGTACTTCGAACAATGAGCCAGGAAAATGTGTGTTATGCTGAGATTCGCTTTGCACCACTTTTTCATGTGTCGGAACAGATGAACACAGAGCAGGTGATAGAATCACTTTTAAATGGGCTCGAAAAAGGGAAAAAAGACTTTGGGGTAGAATATAATGTAATAACATGTGCTATGAGACATCATAGTGCGAAGCAGAATTATCAGATGATAAAAACGGCATGCCAGTTTCTTGGAAGGGGTGTGTGTGCAGCCGATTTAGCAGGAGCAGAAGCACAATATCCAATGACAGAGTTTATGGAACTCTTTGAACAGACAAAGAAGCTTGGTATGCCTTTTACTATTCATGCCGGAGAATGTGGAAATGCCCAGAATATTGTAGATGCGATAGAAGCCGGGGCAAAAAGAATCGGACATGGTATTGCGATGCGAGGTCATGAAGAGATACAAAAATTGGTAAAAGAGCGCCATATTGGAGTTGAGATATGTCCGATCAGCAACCTTCAGACAAAAGCAGTCAAGAGACCGGAAGAATATCCAATCAAAGAATTTTTAAATGCCGGTCTGCTTGTCAGTGTTAATACAGATAATCGGACGGTGAGCAGTACGTCCATGACAAAAGAGCTTGAATTTATTCAAAGTATGTATGGAGTAAGTGATGAGGAGATCCTTTTGATGATGCGAAATGCGGCGGAGACAGCATTTGCATCTGAAGAACTAAAACACAGACTTTATAAAAAACTAGACGTAATCTAACAAATAAAATGAGGTGAGAATAAATGAACGAGTATAAAAGAATATTTGTGATTGTTCTTGATTCACTTGGAATCGGAGCAATGCCGGATTCAAAAAAATTCGGAGATGAAGGCGTAGATACATTTGGACATATTTTGGAAAAAATGGGCACATTGGAGATTCCAAATCTGCAAAAATTAGGAATGTTAAATTTGCATTCGGCAGGGAAGATGGAAAAAGTCGAAGAACCAAAAGGACGTTATATGAGACTTGGTGAGGCAAGCAATGGAAAAGATACGATGACCGGACATTGGGAGATGATGGGAATCAAGACAGAAAGACCGTTTAAGACATTTACAGATACCGGATTTCCGCCGGAACTGATTGCAGAATTAGAAAAACAGTGTGGCAAAAAAGTCATCGGAAATAAAAGTGCAAGCGGAACAGAGATTATTGAGGAGCTTGGTGAAGAAGAGATCAACACAGGGGCAATGATCGTGTATACATCTGCCGATTCGGTTCTTCAGATTTGTGGAAATGAGGAGACATTTGATCTGCAAAATCTGTACCGCTGCTGTGAAATTGCAAGAGAGATCACGCTGAAAGATGAGTGGAGAGTGGGACGTGTCATTGCAAGACCATATGTTGGAAAGAAAAAAGGAGAATTTAAGCGTACAAGCAATCGCCATGATTACGCTTTAAAACCAACGGGAAGAACAGCGTTGAATGCATTAAAAGACAAAGGTCTTGATGTAATTGGCGTAGGAAAGATCAATGATATTTTCTGCGGCGAAGGAATTACAGAGACACATCATTCAGACAGTTCGGTTCATGGAATGGAGCAGACCATCGAGATCAGTAAAAAGGATTTCCACGGACTTTGCTTTGTTAATCTTGTTGACTTCGATGCTCTTTGGGGACATCGAAGAGATGTGGAAGGATACGGAAAAGAGATTGAAAAATTCGATAAAAATCTGGGTGTTCTTTTGGAACAGTTAAGGGAAGACGATCTACTGATTTTGACGGCAGATCACGGAAATGACCCGACGTATACCGGAACAGATCATACAAGAGAATATGTGCCGTTTGTTGCCTATGCAAAGAAGATGGGGCATGGAGGTCCAATTGAAAATGAAGATACATTTGCGGTGATTGGGGCATCTGTAGCAGAAAACTTTGGCGTTGCGATGCCGGATGGAACAATCGGAAAATCTATTTTAAATAAACTAGTGTAAAGAGAGAAAAAACGTGAAAAGAGAAAAAAGGATAAGAATTATTCTAGCAATTTTGGGAATTATTCTAGTCGGGACAGGTGTAGCATTCAATGCTGCCGCAGCACTTGGAAATGATCCGGTTGGAATTGTCTATGACGGAATCAGAAGCGCTTTAAATCTTTCTTCAGAACAGCTTGGAATGGCATCTAACATTGTAAATATTGTTCTTGTAGTGATTATATTCTTTTGGGAAAGACACTATGTAAATATTGGAACATTTATTTATATTATTCCATATGGGTTCGTTGTAGATCTGGGTGGAAGATTATATCACATGTTGTTTAAGGTTCAGACACTTCCGGTACAGATTGCAGGTGCAGCAATCGGTTGTTTCCTGCTTTATATGGGGGTTGCAATGTACATTACGGCGGATGTCGGACTAGATCCGTTTACCGGATTTGTAATGACAATCAGAGACAAGGTGAACAAACAGTTCCGTGTAGTAAAAGTATGTTTTGACATCTGTTGTATTGTGCTTGGATTTGTGCTTGGAGGAAAGCTTGGAATCATTACGATTCTGACAGCATTGGCGGCAGGACCGGTCATTCAGTTTTTAGCTGAGATTGTTCAAAAACAAATGGAAAAGACAGGACTATTCAGCCAAAGACGATAAAAGAGAGGTGAATAGTGTGTGGGATATAAGACTTTATATGATGCACTTCCATTTTTAAAAGACATTGATAAAAAACGTCAGGAACAGTTTAAAGAATATTTCAGGACGGCGCCACTTTGGGTGATGGATTCATTTCATATAGAAGAGATGGATAAGGGTGTGATATTCGTACGCGAAAATGCACCTGTAGAAAATATTTATTTCATCGGAAAAGGAATTATCGAAGCCATTGACTATAGAGTGCATGGAGTAGCGTATGAGTTTATGCGGTTCGATAATGTGTATGCAATGGGTGGGATGGAGTACATCATGGATATGAAGACTTATAGGACAACGCTTAGAACAGTGACAAGATGTACCGTTGTAAAAATGTCGAGAGCAAATTTTGAAAAATGGATGAGTGCGGATATTCATGCATTAAAACAGGAGGCAAAGCAAGTTGCAAACTATCTTCTGGAGGAGGGAAGAAAAGGGCGGACTTTATTATTTCTTCAAGGGGCGGACAGACTTTCGATGCTTCTCGTGGAACGATTTGAGCGTTACGCAAAAAATGGTCTTCTGCAGGTCCGAGGTGGTCAGCAGGGATTATCTAACTCAACAGGGCTTTGCTTAAAAACGATCAATCGATCAGTAAAAAAGCTATCAGAACAAGGATTGATAACTAAAGAAGGAAATAAAATTTTGGTCGATCAATCACAGTATGAACGTTTAAAAGAAATCATTTCCAAAATCGTAACTTTGGAATAAAGGGAAAAGAGGTAAAAAGATGAATAAAGTATATGAAAAATTGATGATATGCGTGGAGAGTATTCGAAAAAGAATTGATTTTCAGCCGGAGGTTGCATTGATCTTGGGGTCAGGTCTTGGAGATTACGCAGATGAGATTCAGATTGAGCAGACGATCAACTATACGGAAATCGAAGGATTTCCAACTTCAACAGTAGCAGGTCATAAAGGAAGATTTGTATTTGGTTATGTGAATGAAGTACCAGTTGTGATCATGCAGGGAAGAGTACATTTTTATGAGGGATATCCGATGTCAGATGTAGTGCTTCCAACAAGACTGATGGGAATGCTCGGAGCAAAAAAATTAATCCTGACCAATGCAGCAGGTGGTGCAAACTTTGATTTTAAACCGGGAGATTTTATGATCATCAATGACCATATTACAATTGCAATACCAAGCCCTCTGATCGGTGAAAATATAGATGAACTCGGCGTAAGATTTCCAGATATGAGCGAGGTATACAGCCAGCGTATGCGTAAAATCATCAAAGATACAGCAGAAAAAATGGGAATCAAAATGCAGGAAGGTGTATATATGCAGTTTACAGGACCAGCATATGAGACACCAGCAGAGGTTCGTCTTGCAAGAACACTCGGCGGAGATGCTGTTGGTATGAGTACGGCATGTGAAGCGATGGCTGCACATCATATGGGAATGGAGGTATGTGGAATTTCATGTATTACAAATCTTGCAGCGGGAATGTCGACAGAAAAATTAGATCACAAAGAAGTACAGGAGACGGCAGACCGTGTAGCGAAACAGTTTAAAGAACTGATTACAGGAATTGTAACAAACATCTAAAGAGTTTCCGTAAAGGAAGGGGAAAAGAAAATGAATAAGTTATCAAAAAGATTAGGTGCTATGGCGATGGTTCTGACAATGACAGCATCTTATGTACCGGCAGTATTTGCAGAAGATGCAGGAACACAGGAGCCAGATTACACTGGATGGGACACAATAAAAGTATTTGAGACGACAGATGTACATGGATACATTACAGATGTCTCCAGTTACAAAGAGGATACGTTTGAATATCGTCTTGCATATTTTTCAAAAATTGTAAACGATGCACGCAATAACGATGCGTATGAGGACGTACTGCTTTTGGATACCGGTGATATCTA
>ENA-OQBV01000261-OQBV01000261.1-human-gut-metagenome-genome-assembly--contig:-NODE-261-length-31326-cov-3.990673_pt1 | contig 31326 bp, 27 predicted proteins | sample MGYA00242750_ERZ504559 | MGnify/ENA primary metagenome ERZ504559 (study PRJEB26092, sample SAMD00036230) | human gut metagenome | host: Homo sapiens | study: EMG produced TPA metagenomics assembly of... | reverse complement strand
TACCATCTTCAATTGTCCAATGATGCCTTCATGCTCATATCGTTTGTTCTCCAATTGTGTAATTTCATCATTCAATGCATCTTGTAAGCTATCTACATCCTGTTTGAAAGCATCACAATCTTCCAATACTTTTATTACTTCCCCATCAAAAGACTCTCTATTGCTTCCACACCATGTAAAATAATTCATAGATTCAATAGTTCCCGCCATGTTACTGATTGTCGTACCTATTTCTTCCTTTTTTGCACTTACTGCATCCCTTACACTTTTAAGTCTTTCAATTTTTTCTTCTAAACTTTCGATAGTTATTCTGTTATCTGCTATTTGCGCATTACATTTTGATATTCTTTGCTTACATTCAGCAATTTCTACCCCATTTTTATCCTTATCCATAAAATTCTCCCTAATATTTTGGAACCCGCACTTTAACATAAGCTCCATTATGGAACAATAAACCATCTTTAAACTGTGGAAGTTCCTTGGCTGAATTAATCGGGAATATTGCTGTTGTTCCCTGATTTCCAAGAAGTAAACCTTCTGTTGTGTTTTTCGCAAATTTCGTCACTTCGTCAAATCCTTTCATCTTTCCGGAATGTGCAGTCAAAATGATACTGATACCAACACCTGCTGCCTCATTCAGAATAGGAGCCAAAGTTATCGCCTGTGTTTTGGTCAATTCCACAAAATTATCCCAATCGTCTACAATCAAGCTAAACGGCTGCAATTCCCGGCAGATTTCCTTTGGATTTAACGTCGGATCCATTTCTAATGATTCCTTGACTTTTTGATTTCTTTCTGTGATCTCTGCCTTGAGTGCATCTATGAGCAGTGGCACCATTGCCTGATTTTCTATATAAACAACTTTTTCTGATGTTTTATAGGAATAAAGTTCCATAGCTTTGGAATCTACCAGATAGATTTTTCCTTTTCCTAGCATCTGATCGAGAATGACCTTCAATACGTTTGTCTTACCTCTTGCTGCTTCACCAAGAATCGTAAATGGTGTATTTCCAAGCTGGAATCCGCAGGCACACACAGCTTCTTTTTCGAGTCCAACATAAATATCCTGCTCTGTATGAGGATATTCTTTCATATCTGCAAAGAACAAGTTTTCTGGAAGAACCGGAATTCTTGGAGCTTGTTCACCTGGATACAGAGCATCAATATTCTGTATCAATTCTTTAATTTTATCCTTATATTCCAATTCTGTTTCAAACTTGACCATGCTGTAAAGCTGCATTACACTTATCATATTGTCATATTTCAAAAGAGCTCGTCCTTTTGTTTCTGATTGTTTATAAGTGCTTCTTCCAACAATTAAATTTACATCTGACTCATCAAACAGATATCCCGCCACTTTGTTTTTAAAATTGTTGTAGGTAGAATATTTCATGCCATTGCTTCTGGTAGCAGTTGCAATCACAAAAATCCCAAGTCCATAACCATCACGGGAAATCTTTTGGAAAAATTCTTCAGCCTCATATCCAAGTTCTTTTACTACATCAAAATTGTCAATCACAAGAACAATTGCTTTCATTTTCTCTGCAGAAACCTGATTGTAAACTTCAAAATTCTGTACTACTTCATCTGCCAGTTTTTTCTTTCTCTCTCTGATTTCTTTCTGCAAAATCCCCATTAACTTCTGGAATCTTTCCGAGTCATCAAATACAATATAATCTGCCACATGAGAAAGTTTGTTTAATGGCATCAGACCACTGTTTCCGAAATCCAAAATATAAAAATTCAAATCCTGCACGCTATTCTGCATAGCCAAGGACAAAACCGCAGTTGTCAAAAAGACGGTTTTCCCATATCCTGCTGAAGCAATATACAGCAAATTCCCATCTTTGATAAAATCAACATCATATGGAATCTGTTCCTGTTTTTCCGGAATATCAATGAGTCCCATAGCAATTTTCATGTTCAATTCTTTTGGGGTTGCACGAATCAGTTCCTGTGGGCTTACAAGTTGTTCCGGTAGTGGTGGAAGCCAAGGTTTTTTCACCTCTTTTACATCTTGTGTTTCATAATACTCGTGAATATAGCGTACTACTGCGTCCAACTGCGTTTTTACTACTTTGTTGTTTTCTTTCGTATCACTTAAATCTTGATTTACCAATTCCCCTTGTCCGATTTCATTGAGTACATAAACCCGGTCATCGACTTTTTCTTTCTGTTCTTCTTCATTATAAGCAGCTCCACTCCACGCAGATTGGAACAATTCATAGATTTCATTATTACCCACTTGCAGATAGGCACGTCCAGGCAGCGTAATGTTTGCTGCATCTGCCGTTTTTAAAATTTCTTTACTGTCTGCTTCGTTCTGTACTTTAAGTGCCAACTTAAATTTTGAGTTTGACCAAATCTGATCATCTACTACACCTGTAGGTTTCTGAGTTGCCAAAATCAAGTGTACACCAAGGCTTCGTCCAATACGGGCAGCAGATACCAGCTCTGACATGAATTCCGGCTGTTCCTTTTTTAATTCAGCGAATTCATCACTGATCAGGAATAAATGTGGAAGAGGTTCTTCTGCCTCTCCATTTTTAAATAACTTATTATAGTTATTGATATGGTTCACATCATATTGATTAAAGATACTTTGTCTTCTTGCTAGTTCACTTTTGATAGATGCCAACGCACGCATACTCTGGGAACCATCCAAGTTCGTAATCGTCCCCAATAAATGTGGAAGGGCTGTAAACATCTTAGACATACCGCCTCCCTTATAGTCAATCAAAAGGAAGGCAACCTCATAAGGATTGAAATTTACAGCAAGTGAAAGAATATACGATTGTAAGATTTCTGATTTTCCGGAACCTGTTGTACCTGCAACCAGACCATGCGGTCCATGAGCTTTCTCATGAAGATTCAAATACACATAATCTCCGGCTGCTCTTGCACCAAGCGGTACTGCCAGTGATTTTGAAGAATTATTTTTTCTCCATCTTTCTTCAATCCGAAGCTGTGATGGTCGTTCCACCTGATACATTTGGAAGAAAGTAATGCTGTTCGGTATCTGTGCGCTAATCCCCTGCATGTGTTCCAGCACACCCAGATTTCTTCCAAGCCACTCTAAAGGAATTTCCTGCATATTATGAAGCCTGAACTTTTCCTGCTTTTCTTCCCGTTCATCAATCAGCAGAAGTCCATCTTCTGAGTTTTTCAGCATTGCAATAGTTCCTATATTTTCTGGCAGATTTGCCCTTAAATGAGAGGTATAAATGATAGAAAATCCTAAATTATACCCTTCCTTTTCCAAATACTCCATGATGGAATGATCCATAATCCATTTTGGCTCATCAATCAGAAAGAGAAAGTGTGGTAGAAAAGTACTCTCTTTTTTGCTTTCCTCTTCTTTTTGCTTCCTGTCTTTTAAAATCTGATATAGACTTCCTAAAATCTGATCTCTTTTGTTTTCTGAATTGATCATTGCAACGCTGTTTACCGTATGGATTTTAAAATGCGGATACCAGCGCATCCACTGGAAATCTTCCTGATAAGCTTCATCATAGATTGCAATAATTTCCAAATCATGATAACTGTGAAAGAACGTGAGCTGGCAAATGAGTGCCTTTATTTGCTCATGTATTACACTTTTTTCTCCTACCAGGCCAAGATGAGCCTTTTTCAAATCGATAACTACCGGTTTTTCAATGACAGAAAATTCTTTTTGAATCGCTTTTGCCTCATCTTCCAATATATCTGGTTTCGTTTTTAATTCATCAAGTTTCAGCTGAATTTGAAGCTGTGGATGTGTTTTTTCTACTCCCAATGATACTTTTAGAAAATCTTCGTCATTATAATTTCGCTCATAAATTCTAGGGCTGTATTCTTCAATCATATTCCGGATTTCAGATACAGACGGATAATTATATTCATAGGCTTCTTTTTCTTTACAATAGGCATGATAGATTTCTTTTCGTTTCCGCAATAGATACTGCTTATAGGTTTTTTCTCTCAGAATTTTGTTTTCTTTTAATTCTTTCTTATCACTGAAAAAACGCATAATGGAAACAACTAAAGACATCCCCGTACCGGCAACCGCCATCACTACAAATAATCCACGCTTCATAATCACACTAATTGCAATGGTAATGCAAATCATAATCACAGGTGGCAATATTAGCTGAACAAGTCCGCCTTTTTTACGATCCATCAATTCTTTTGGCTTCTCTAATTGAATTTTTTCTTCCTGTACTCTTTTGATAATTCTTGGAGAACGTTTATACTTCGGAAAACCTTCAAAGGGAACTCTGGAATCTTTTATAACAGGAAGCTGTGTATGTATTTCAGCAATATTCCCTTCTATAAGAATTGCATTTTCCACTAAAATGACAGAAATATCTCCAATTGTTAAAACATCTCCATTTTCCAGAAATATCTTGTCTTGCTGTATCACCTTATCATTGATAAGCAAAACATCTTCCGTTTCTTTATGAATGGAAATTTCTTTCCCTTTTACAATAATATCGACCTTACACTGTGGAAAAACGATATCTGCTTTCCTTGAACCTATCGTAAAGTAATCGGGACGAAATAATCTTATTCTTCCTGTTTCCATTTTCATTCTCCATCCCCCTCAGTATCCCCTGTAGCTGTACCTTCATAATTGTTTGTAGCTTCCGTTTCATATTTTTCCATCAGGGGTTCCATTTTCTTTGTAATTTCATTCAGCTTATCGGATTTTTCTGCACCTGTTAATTCTGTATTTTCTTCTGTTATTGCTTTTTCTTTCATATATGCATATAAAAGTAATTGATCATCCGAAAGTCGTAGTGCAATATCAGCAGCCTGTTCTGTATCGCTTCTTCCCAGATAAATCCAGTAATCTAATTTCGACTCCGTATCATTCAATGTCATTTTAGCTAAAATATTATCTTTTTGCTCTTGTGTAAGGTTTTCACTACGGACATATGCATTCGCAAGCATAAATTTCTGTGGAGACGTCATCTTCTGTACCTTGACATTTCTCATACAGTCTATACATGCAACATAATCTGACTGCACATAGGCATCACTAAGCTCTATAACGGCTCTTTGATAAGGTTCTTTTACTATACGGTCATAGCCTATGTATCCAACTGTTCCCAACAATACAGCGCCTAGAATTGCTGCTGTTATTTTTAATGTTGTCACTTTGTTTTTTGGTATCAGAACTTTCTTCTCTCTCCGGTCTTTCTTAATTCGTTCATATTCTTCACAAAGTATCTTTTGTATGTCCTCTACTGATGTTCCTGACTGTACCTGTCCTAACACTCCTTCTTTCCCTAAAAGCTGCATACCTCCCTGCAAATAATCTTCAAATGTATATTTATTCTGCAAAGCAAATCCGATAACCGCTTTATAGGCATTTAAGAACTGTTCCTCCTGCTCTGTACTTGCAGACAGAACATCTCTGCTTTTCGCTTTCACACTTCCATGAAGATCGTAAAACAGATTTTGGGGCTGCAAAGAAAAAGAATATTTTTCTATGTATTTTTTAAGATTTCCAATATCGTCTAAAACTAAAAGGATATCAGGAAGGTCTTCTTTTCGAATCTCCGTGAACGATCTTCGGTTTTCTAAATCATACGTAATTTCTAATTCTTCTGTCTTTTCCTCTATATGTGACTGTAAAAAGCCATATTCCGGATAGGTAATCCATTGATATTCATATGCATCTTTTGCTGCAAGTTCTGATTTTTTAATAACTTCTTTTATTACTGTATCTTCCATAACCTTCCTCACCTTCAAGTTTCTTTTTTATTATATAAGAGCTACCGCCTGACAAAATTTCTCTACATTCTCTTTTTGATTCTGTATATCTGATCCAATCGCATTATTCATCAATGAAATTTTCATTTTTGTTTTTCCAAAATGAAGTAAAACTACTTTCCTTCCCGGAAGAAGTCCACCTTTCACTTCTGCTTTTGTAATACTGCTTTTCGGAATAGATATGCTGTTTTTAATTTTGCTTACATTTACTGAGTCCACAATTACAAAATTGATATTATTTTCTGTCATACCCAAATAGCAATAAGCATTACTTAAAGCACCTAAGGCCGCTGCTCCACTTCCAGCAATAAGTGATATCCCACCAATAGCTGCATATGTCTTCGCATCAGCCATAATAGTTCCCCATAATTTGCATTGATAAGTTTCTCCTTCAGCTAAAATTGCTCCTAACATTTCATTTTTGTCCTTTTCATTCATTGTCATCATAAACACAAACCTCCTATTTTAACATGTTCTATAAACCGCTTTCTTTCAAAAAGTCTTCTTTATTTATAACCCGTTTATAAAATTCTTGCTTTATTTCTTTTCTTAAAATTCTATTTTGAATTTTTCTCATATTATTAAAATCCAATGTAAACTCTTCAAAAATTTCTTGCAAAGAATTTATGATTTTTTCTGCTTCTTCAATATCAATCATGGCAAATACAATATTTTCTCCATTTTTTGTTGCTATTGATAATTTTTCAAATGATGAATATAAAGATTTGCGTTCTTCTATCAAATCCAAAACTAATTTTCTTGGTATATAAACTTCATCAGCATAAATCCATTTAGAGGAATAATATATTTCAATCTTTCCAGATTTCTTCTCGTCAATAACGACTTTTGAAAACGATTCATTATTAATTCGATTTTTCAATTCTCTGAAAGATAAATATTTTTTTACTACTGTCATACACCTAAAACTTTTAGGTATTAATAGTTTATATAAAAGGTAAAGGAAACAAATAAGCACAACAATGAAAAAAAATGCGACTCTAAAATCTCTTTGTAATTTATCTGTTCCCATAATACTTTTTTGCAATGAGATTGCGAAAATTATAGTACACATAAATATAATTATTGCTAATATAATTCTTTTAAATGTCCATATTCTTTTAATCATTTTCTTCTCCAAACTTTTTAATAAATTCTAAGTCTTCTTTTATCGCTGTATCCTTCAAAAATAACCTCTTCAATATCGTCATCATTAAAAAGGAATGTATATTCCGCGCCTATATTTCCTTCTGGATAAAGGCAGGCCACATAATCAAATAATTCACCTGTAGAAGCTAAAATTTGTTTTCTTCCATAAATCATAACTCTTTTTGTTCCATTTTTTAATAATACTACGCTACCCAATGGTTTATATTTTTTCATTTTTTTAATTCTCCTTTTTTCATTTTTTTTACCATGTACCTATTGCCTCACCTACTTTTGAGAAAAACCCACCAACACAATCTTTTATATATTCTGCACCTTCTTCCACAAATTCGCTAGCCATTTCTTTTAAATCCTCTGTAACTATACTATCATAAACTTTAGCTCCTATATATCCTATCCCAAAACCAGCTACTGCACCAACTACTGTACCAACCACCGGAATCGGAATAGCCGTTCCAAGTGCTGCTCCAACTTTCGCACATCCTGCACTAACAGCCATACTCCCAATGCCTGCTACACCTTCTACAACTGCGTCAGATATATATTCACTAACTTCTGTTTCACCTTCTAAATAATTATCATACATTTCCTCCCCAATATTACTAATAACAGAAAGGTATCCCACTGCACGTCCTGCATTACCCAGTATGTCTTTTTCTTGAAATGTAAAAGTTTCCTTTAAAAATCCAGTTCCTTTTAGCGTTGGAAATCCATTTTCCCGCAAATTAGACGTAGTTTTTGATATTATTTTTGAAAAATTTCTTTCATTTTTCGGCAAAAATTGATTTAGATGAGCATTAAAATACGCCGGACTATTAATTTTATATCTAGTGCCTTTAATATCTTTTAACACCTCAATATCCTTCCTCAAGCCAACTGTACCTTTTACAATGATATAGTCACCCTCTCTTACTAAATCACATTTTGTTGCTAAAGCTTTAATCGTCGTCCACAGTGTACTAGATGTGTCAATATTCAGTGAACTCATTGTTAAAAGTTCTGTTATGATGCTTGGCGTTACATACTTATTTTCTATATTTTCTTTCCTTTCCTTCCATTCGTTTCTGATTACATTCCGCCATTTTTTATTAATTTTAGACACATCAAATTGACCAGTGCTTGCATTCCATGCAGTTTGAATAGACAAAAGACCTGATTCAACTGCTTCATACAAACCTTTGCTTTCCGAATATAATGAATTTGTTTGTCCTTCAATTTGATACAACTTTTCAATTTTTCCTGTCAACTCATTAATTTTAAGTATGTTTGCCTGGATACAAGATTCATAATATGAAATAGAATTAAAATAATTAAAACTTTCTGTTCCTGATAAAATTGCATTATTCAAGCATAATTCTAAATTTTTAGTTATAGTTTCAAAACTATTATTTAAATTTTTAAGGCTTACTATTTGTGCATTTAACTCATCCTCATCTATATTTTCTTCTCCAATAGATACGCAAAGAGTTTCGCTATTTTGAATGACAATATCGTTTGCACAAATTAATCCCTGAATAACAGTTTCATGATCATCCATATGTGCTTTCATACTATCCCAAGCTTCGCTTTTTAAATTTGGGTTTCCTGTAAAATGGCCAATTACCTCCAAGATACAAACTAAGTTTTCATTATCATCTTTCAAACTATCAGCGATAGATTTTACCTGTTTTTTTAAAGCTGATGGATAAAGTTTTAATCCCATACTTTTACCACTCCTCGTTTTCCTGCTCTTTCTCTAGTTTTTTCAGATTACTTTTCAAATCACTTTCTATTTCTGAAAATTTTGAATCTTTAAATGTCTTTGCCTCCCATACCGATTGTTGAAGCTTAGAGATACTCTTGCAAAATTCTGTATCATGCTTAAATTGAAGAAACATATCTGAAAAAATATTTTCTATTATTTTATCCTGATAATTGATTTCATCTTTACTTTCTTCTAATGTTCTTATCGCTTTTTTATAGTCGTCAATTTTATCCTGTAACTGTCTTTTTTCATTATCTTCCATATTAATCACCTAATAAACCAGCAGTTAATATATTAGCAATACTCTGATCCACTTGCTCAAATGTCTTACCTAAAGTTTTTATATGTTGTGCATCTTGCTCTAACGCATATCTATAAGCTGATTTTTGAGTCTGGCTTGTTTCATATGCCGTAATAGAATTTCCTTTGGCAGTAATATTTGACTCTGTATCTTTTGATATTTCTTTCTCCTGTAAACTATTTGCATTTGCTGAAATTGTATCTGAACTGCTTGAAGCAACCTGCGTATTGCTTTGTATATTACTCATATTCTATTTCCCCTTTCCATTTCTTATTTTATAATATTTGCAATATATCACCATAGAATATCCCAGCTTCTTCATAAGTAAATTCTTTCGACACAAACATTCCTGTACGCATAGATCTTAATTTGTCTTCATCACCAACAGCTATATTTATTTGACCTGCTTCCTTTAAAATCTGTAAGGTTTCACAAATCTTTTGTTCAGAATTGACCATAATATCTTTGTTGATTTGATATTTAGTACTCGTAAGTGTAATTGTTAATTGCATCTTCACGTCTCCTTTTCCTTCTTTTGTCAAAAACCAGGAAGAAAATAAAAAAGAAAAGTATGAGCATAATACCTGTTATGGCAATATTTACGCCCAACGCATTATCCTCTTTCTCAATTTCTTCTTTCTTTACTTCTGAACCTGTATATAAAAACAGTTGATCCTGTATTCTTTCGTATTCATCTTTTCCACTTTCTAAATCTGTTTCAAACAACTTTTTTTCTATTTTCTGATAGGCATCATATTCTTTTAAATGCACCTTTTCAATTTTCTCTTCATATTGATCTGTAAACAAATCTATTCCATAAGTATCCGTTAAGGAAGAATAGGTTTCATTCTTTTCCTGTAATACAGAGGTATCGAACTCAATGTTGCTATTAATATTTTTTTCAAGTGCTTTTCCTGTGTCATCCATTTTTCCCATACATACGTTCCTCATATTTTCAAAAAGCCGTCGGGAAAATCCCGACGGCTCTCTGCTACTACATCGCTCCAATTTTCCCTGCGATTTCCTGGTCGATGCTCTGCATTGCTGCGGATACATCACGTAACTGCTGTGCAATTGATGTGATAAGATCTGATGTAGCTGTAAAACTTGGTTCTAAAGATTGGAACTGGTCATAAAATGCCTGGCTGCTGTGACCGGCCCATTCATCACATAAGGATGTTACCATGTTTCTCATCGTAGAAACCACTTGGTTGAACTCCTCACATCTGGTATTAAATTCTGCTGCCTTTGCCTCCATCTGTTCCGGGCTTAATTTAATGTTGTTTACATCTGCCATAATGTACCTCCTTTGAATGCTTCTCCTTTTTTTATATGCAATGCTGCCAAACAGCTTATTGCTCTGGTTTTTTATTTCTAAAGTATCTCAAAATCAAGAATATAATAAGTGCTGTTAAAAGTACTGCAAAAACAATATAAATGAAATACGATGTTATATTACTTTCCTTTTCTGTATTCGCAGAAACTGCTTTTGCCGAAGATTCTTTTACTTCTTCTCCGCCCACTATCTTTTCCTTTTCTTTTGAAACATCATTTAAAGCTACTGGCTTAGCGATAAATTGATAAGCCTGTGTATATTCCATACTTCCCAATCTTGTATATGGAAGCTTTGCTGAAAAGTCAGCTAATATATTTTGATTTTCTTTACTGGTGGTTGTCTTGGTATTTTTTGCTGCACTCAAGCCGTCTTCCACCGCTTGATTTGAGGCGTCTTTTGCATCCTGAATACCTTTCTGAAGAGTATTGATATTTTCTTCTGTTGTAGTATAGACTTTATTTGCATAATCCACATAAGACATATTATTTTCTATCAAACTCTTCTGAAGCAGTCCGTTATTCTGTTTTATTCCATTTACATTTTCTGCAATATATTCATCTTGTACAGATGGTGCAAATGACTTCAGCTTTTCATTAAACTCGTGGATATAGACTGATTCAGCCTCATATTTTTGTTGCAGGATACCATTGAAGTTTTCTTGGTTCTTCTGCATTGGATCTACATAAAAATCCTGGAATACATTTTTTATTTCCTGCCCATTTGTTGTCTGCTCATTCCCAAGTTCTGTTTCAAAGGCTTTCACCTGCTTTCCATAATGCTCCAGTCTCTCTTGAATTGTAGTAGGTTGATTTGTCCCTGGATCAATAATCATATTCCCTGCTTCATCATATCGATAATCTTTATATTCCTGCAATGCAGTCACCTCTCGCGGTACATTTTCAATCACGGAATTAATGTACTGCTGAAAAGCATTCAAATCACCATCAAACACAATTTCATGAGTTTTGTCAAGCGCCAAACTTCCATTTCCTGCGTCACTCACAAAAGCACTTATAGAAGAATACCCAAGACTATTACACATAGCTATCATATTCGGATCTTGCTCACATTCCGCAAGTGCTGTCTGCACCGATTTTGCAGTTGTATATACTTTCGGAATTTCTATACCCAAATCAGGATCTTTCTCTATAATTTCAATAGTTTCCTGCTCATTTGCTGCCGCTGCAAGTTTACTGGTAATAGCACTCCATAACTGTTTTGTCGTATCTGCCTTTTGATTTTCTTCGGAGTCGGGAACATCTGCAAGGGTTATAGATAATTTTGGTGAATCCGAAGTAGCGTAATGTAATTCAAAAACCCCTTCACTTTTTTCCTCTAAAATCAATCCCGGATTTGCTGCTTCAATTTTCTTTGCAAACTCAGCTAAGCGGTCAGTCAGCTGATTTGGTAATCCCTGATTATAAGTCTCTATCGATTTTCCTAATTCACCTGCTATAATATCCGGCTGCCGTTTCAAATCTTCAAGCATGTTTCCAACTGTATTTCCTGGTTTTTTATTCAAAACTTCGTCCAGTTTATTATTTGCAGTATCGACTACAGAATTTCCCTCTTCATCTTTAAATACATCTAGCTGTTTTGTATATTCAGCCAAGGATGTAAGCTGTTCTGAAAGACTTCCTCCTTCCGTCTGCATATTCTGCAGTTGTGATTGTGCCTCTTCTACACACTTTTTGTACTGTGAATCAAGATCAGTTGCTAAAGCCGTATTTTTCTCTACATATTCTTCTACATTTAATGGTTCTGTTGTATTTTCTTCTCTTTTTAATTCCGGAATCTCAACTAATTGTACCAAATCATGCGACTGTATACTCTCAATGGCATCTTTATCTTTTAAATCATTATTCATAACTGTAGCAGCACCATCTTGAGCCTTATGGAACTCAGAAAGAATATTGTTCAAATACATATAGCTCAAACTGTCATTCAAAGAATTTCCAAAACTCATCACATCATATAACAAATGATACTGAGACTCTCCTGAAAGATTTTTATTTAAAGCATATTCAAGTTGAGCTGCTTGTGGTGTTGTATTAAGACTAACAACATTTTGTGAAAATCCGGCTGGTATGATTATGTAAGCACCATATTTTCCGTTTGTTAATCCTGTTCTTGCTTCCTCTAATGATGAATATTCAAACGAAGAGCTGGGAAATTGAACAATCTTATCTGCATAATTTATTTTTTCCTCTGCTGATGTTGTCCCCTCATCCAGATTGACTACCGCAATTTTTCTTGACTCCTGTTTCGTGTTTTCTCTTTCAGCAACTGGGGCAACTACTTGTTTTACATCAGGTCCTTTTTGATTTGTTTGTCCAAGGAAATATCCCAAAGTTCCTACAAGCCCGATACATCCAACAGCAAGCAGAACTGCAACGACTTTTTTATATTTCATTACAAATCATTCCCCTCCTTATCTTTGGAATTACATTTCAAATGCTTTTAATGCATTTTTTATTTAGCCCATTTTACCATAATCTTCCATTTCTCACAATATTTTTTTGACAGAATGGATATTTTTTTCACAATAAAGGAAGGAATTCATTTACTTTTCTAGAAAACTGCACATCATCAAAAAAACTTAGTGATAAAATGGTTCTGCTCACATCCTGTCTATTTTGATTCATCGTTTTAATCTTTATAATTATCCGAAATAATTCTAATTGTTGGTAAAGTCAGTCCTGTTTTTGTTACTGCGTAAATACAACTACTTATTTTTTTAATGCCTCGATATCCAAAAAACTCCAGATATTCTTCATGTGATATTCCTTGAAAATCAAATTTTCTTGTATCAATTTCAATTAAATACACCTAGTATCCTCCTTTTCCAATCTGCTTTTTTAATATCTTGTTTCTGGTATCTTCATGATGTTTTTTCTTTCAAATATGCTTTTATAATAATTCTGACATTTGCTTTTGCACTACAGGTAGACAATATGATTTCATTTCCCTTATTATCCTCAACATATCCTCTTTCTATCTGATAAATCTCACTATCTGCCGACACCTGTTCACAAGTTGTAATCTGATAGTTCAAAGTTCTTCCATCCGGTAAATAAACCTCCATATCCGTGTGCTTCTGGAAAAAATCAATATCCTGATAATTTCTCAATACATGAAACATACTTCCATCTTTCATATTATGGCCATAGATAATATTCTTACTATCTGAAAAGTCCCGTTCATTCCGGTAATCTAAAAAAATACTGCCCGCAATATTGTAAGTTTTTTGCACCGTATGGTTCAAATAATAGGAATTGTCTCCCCCTCTTACCACTGGATATTCCAGTACCCCTGGAATTCTGATCCATGCTACAACATCTGGATTGATTTCCTGTAAAGCTGCAAAATCGACCGTTACAGTTTCTTCCTGCTTTTCTCCTTCCTTATCATCTTCTGCAACATTTGGTTTCGTATTTTCCGGATCCCTTGTATTCTTCTCTACTTTTACATATTCTTGTAACTGTTCATATTCCCGTTCTGCTTTTTGATATTCACTAATAATCTGATAAATCCAGACTCCTGCTGCCAGCAAGATCACGCTTAATATCCCAAGTAAAAAGTATTCTTTTTTCATCTGCTTACCTCCAACGTAAAAAAAGCGGCAGCATACCAAAACTGATATGCTACCGCCTGCACTTATGCCCCTTATTTTCTTAAATTACAGCAATCCAGTGGGTTTGGATTGATATGCTGTTTCCAATATTCATAATGTTCTGTGACATCTTCACAGACCGTCAACGGAAGATGAATTTTTTCCAATATCCTGATTTTTTCTTCCAATGGTAAATGCCAGTACCCACTCTGACGCAGAACATATTTCTGGTAATCCAAGTCCGGAAACCACTTTTTAATCCATCCATTCACCCGAAGAAATTCTACCAAAACTTTGTCTACCGGCAGCCTATTTAAGTAATCAAAATCCAAATACTCCTCAATCAGAGGGCTTAATCGTAATGTGACATCAAAGCCCTCTTCCTGTAATTTTAACAATGCCCTTAACCGCTTTGACGGACTACTTGCCTTTTCATAGGCAAGAGCCTTTTTATCATCAAAACAGGTAATGGTGATCTGGATATGTGCCAGCTTCGGATCATAAAGTTTCCGGTATCGTTCCTCTCCTGCCAGATGGGATTTTGTCACAATCAGATACCCAATACCATATTCATTTAACTGTTCTATGGTTTGATAGGTAATCTGTTCCTGACTTTCCAGCGGCTGAAAGCAATCTGTCATGCCTCCAAGTCTTAACATGGTTCCCGGTGGCACCTTTTCCAATTTTCTCCGGATTTTCTGGATATCTGCCACTCTTGGATTTTCTGCATTCCAAAGTCCGCGGAAATCCAAAAGGCTGCGTGCATAGCAGTAGGAACAATTATGCATACAGCCACAGCCATAAGTATCCAATCTGGTCGGATACCTGCATTTTTCTGCTTCGTTGCCGCTTACACTTTTATAAAAACTTTTAAATTCTTTTCTTTCGCTTCAGCATCACCTTTCCTTTCACTTGCGGGGTCCGGTACCGCCCCGAAATCTTCTGGTAAAGCATCCAGAAATGTTCTTTACACCACCCCGCAGGTCTAGTGTTCCATCATCTCCAAATGCTTTTTATCTCTTTGTGCGTCTGATCCGCCAAAGGACAATACCAATACCAAAGGCCGCTACTACTGCAATACCGATTGGCAGCAGGAGCATGGTATTATCCCCGGTTTTTACGTCCTCTGGTTTTTCCGGTGTCTGCGGAAGTTTCTTATTCTGGATTTCTTTTACCACTTCAATAACCTTTGTTTTTGCGTCTACATAACTAAATGTGATTTCATAGGTTTCCGTATGCTCTTCATATCCTTCCAACGGTTTCGTTTCCGATAATACATAAGTAATCGGTCCTACTGCTTTTCCGTCTTCGTATGTGGCAATCGGCAGCAGTTCACTGGTTGCAACTCCATCTTTATCTGTAGTAAGTTTTCCAACCACTTCCTCAGTCTCTTTGTTTTTCAATTCAAATTCCACATTCGCAAGTGGTGTCTGATCTTCTGCATCTGTTTTCTTAATAATTAACTGCCCCATTGGTACTTCATCTTTCATGGAAACTTTCTGTACTTCTCCGGTTTCCTCTACAGTAAATTCTACATCTTCTGCAATCAAAAATCCTTCCGGTGCAGCTTCTTCATGAAGGATATATGTTTTTCCCGGCTGTAGATACTCGATCCGGTAAGGTTCTTTGGTAGAGGTCCATTCTTCTATGATATTTCCCTCTTCGTCCAGTACCTGTAACTTGGCTCCTTCAATTTTCCCTGTTCTCCGGTGATATCCGTTTTTGTGATGTCAATCTTTGTATGATCGTCTTTCATGGAAACTTTCTGTACTTCTCCGGTTTCCTCTACAGTAAATTCTACATCTTCTGCTTTTCACATATCCGTTTTCTGTTGGAGCCTGTTCTTCGTGAAGTATGTACTTACCCGGTTTTAATGCATAAATGATATGCGATTTCCTTTGTAGAAGTCCACTCTTCCACTACAGTGCCTTCTTCATCTTGAATCTGTAGTCTGGCACCTTCCACTTCCTTTTCTCCAGTAATGTCTGTTTTGTAACTTCAACTTTCGTCGCTGGTTCTCCACTTCTTTTTGTATAGAAATCACTTCCAATTCCGGATCCGCATAAGAAGCATCAATTTCAACCTTCTCTTCATATGGTAGATATCCTGGCAGACCTTCCAGTTCCTTCAGATAATATTTCCCGTGTGGAATGGTATCCAAGTACTTCAATTTTCCTTCTTGATCTGTTTTTTCAACTGCTACCAGTTCATCTTTTTTCACCACAACTTTTCCTGCTGCATTTACAATATCTTCTCCTGCATACAATCCAAATGAAACCCCTTCCAGTGGCTCTTTTGTGGCTTCCGATTTTTTCAGCACTTCAATTTCCACTTTCTGCCTCTGATTCTTGATTTCCTTTGTTACATAGTCAACTGCCACTTCTTGTCCTTTATAGGTGATTTCAAAATCCTGTTCGGCTGGATCTAGCACAAAGGAATCTCCCGTTTTTGTTTCTTTAATATAAAATTTTCCAATCGGAAGATTATTTAAAGTCCCTTTTCCTTTTCCATCTGTTACAATCGTTCCAACCAATGCGCCTTTTTCAAAACGTATGATCCGATTACCCTCACTGTCTACCTGTCCATCTGGTGAGTAAATGGTTTCCCTTGCATAAATAGAGAATTCTGCTCCTGCAAGTCCCTGTTCTTCATACGCAAACTCATATCCTTTTTCTGTTTCCATAACATCTTCTCCGGTAAACAGATTAGACACTTGGTTTACTGCCTTCGCCAGACCATTCTTTAATTTTGTCAGTATCTGCTCTGTTACTTTTTCAGCACCAACAAGCACTTCTCCTGTTTTCTGGATCGTCAGGCTTCCTACCGCTTCATCGTTCTTTACTTCTACCACTACAATATATTTTCCGGTTTCCTCTTCCACCTCATGTGCAGTATTGCTGTCCACTTTGATCGTAATGGATTCCCTTGGTGCTTTCTCATAAGTTCCTTCCTTTGTCACCTCATTTAACGGAAGGATTTCTTCTCCCTTTTTTAACACCTGCTCAAATCCTGTCTGCACAAACAGTTCTGGGCTTTTTACTTCTTCAATCCGGTAGGTACCCATTTTTAACGGTTCTGGTGTCAGAAGATAGCCTTCCTCATTTGTTTCAAACACCTCAATGGTTTCCGGTTTTGGATACCGTACTTTCATCGTGACATATTTCTTTTTCTCCACATCATAGATTTTATAATGGGCACTATTCTTTAAAATCGGGAGATCAGTCTGAGCATCCTTTTTGATGATTTTAAAATAGAATTGCATTGGACGGTCATTAAAGACACGCCATACCTGTGGTTCTCTGCTGTCCTCATCAATGGTAACCAAAAACGGCTGAATCTCTTCCATATTTTCCGGAACGGTACTTTCGATACATACATATTTTCCATACGGAAGTTCCGGGGAACATAAATATCCCTTTTTGTCCGTAAACATTTCTTCTGTCTGTATCTTCTCTCCATTTTGATAATAAGAAGCAGTTTCCTCTTTACTAAAATCATATCCAATAAAATCCTGTGGAACAAATTCTGCTCCATTGTCTGGTTTTAGGGTACCATCTTTTACTTTTGAAAGCTCGCTGATCAGATACACTTTAAATCCGGCACCCTCCAGTAATTCTGTTTCTGTCTGGTTTCCGTCATCACTGATTTTAATCAATTGGAATGCCTGTTTTTTTATGGTCTCCAAAACCGTTACATTTTTCTTTACGATTTCCACATCCTGTCCTTCATACGCAAGTTCCACCGGATATTTCGTTTTATCCAATAGATATGCATTGGACGGCGGTGCAGATATTTCCTGTACATAGTATTTTCCAAGATACAAGTCTTTGAAATGCAGGACACCTTTTTCTATAGTTCCCTGCATGACTAACTGATCCTTTTTATAAAGCAGTCCTGTCTTTCCATTTGGATGTTGGATATCTTCTGCAGCATATAATCCATAAACTGCCCCATTTAAATCTCCGTCTCCCTGGCTTACTGAGTCCTGTGTATCTTTGTCTATTTTCTTGATATGGACTTCTCCACGTACCTCTTTATTTTGGAAGGTATGTGTAAAGGTGTATGTATACGTTTTGTCATTTTTATATTCATAAAAGAATTCATAACTGCCATTCCCTTTGAAGTACAACGAAGGAGCCTGAATTTCTTCTACTTCATAATGAAAACCGATTGGGATATCCGCAGTAAATATAGCCTTTCCATTCTCGCCGGACTCTGCTTTCTGGATCAAAGTTCCCTTTGTGACCAGAACAGAACCATCTGCACCGGTAATATCTTCTTTTGCATACAGACCAAAAATTGCCCCTTTCAGAGCCGCCTCATCATTGATTGATTGTTTCAGTACTTCCACAGATACCTTCGGTCTAGCATTCTCATACTGCGTTTCTTCCTCAACGACTTCTACTGTCTGCCCCGCATAAGAAATGGTTACTACATGGGTACGTTCTTCTTCCGTTTTCCCTATGGTCAGCGTATCTGGTGCCTGCTGTTCTACTACTTTATAAGTTCCAAGGTACAGCATACCCGAAGAACAGCTTCCATCTTCTTTCGTCTCCATTTCTGCTGCCAAATCTCCTGCTTGATAGATTTTTGTCTGTTTATCCTGACTGTAAATATCTTCAGCGGCATAAATCTTATATTTTGCTCCTGCAAATGCTGCATTTGTATAAAGGAACTGAAGGTTTCCTTCCTCTCCGGATACTCCAGTCAGTTTCTCTCCCTGCTTATGTACAACTATTTTCCCTTTCTGTTCCTCATTTTTCACAGTCAGCATCTGTGTTTTTGCCACTTCCAGATTGACATTATAAGAATTCGTATTCAGTTTATACCCTTTCGGTGCAGTGATTTCCTTGATATACACCGTATCCTGTGTCTTTGTCAGTTCCGCTTTGGTTGCTCCTTTTTCATTGGTAGGAGGCATCTTCAGTATCAGATCTGTACAAGCCTGATCTCTATAAATTCCAAAAACAGCCCCTGCAAGTTTTACACTGCTCTTTGCGTCTTCTTTGATCACTTCAACCCAAGCGATATCCATCCATTGAATGGAAAAGGAAACCGATGCACTCGGTTCTTCATAAAAATCCCCATATCCAATATCCTGATTTCCAGATCCAGTTGAAACAACCAACGTTTTCCATTGTGCCCCTACCTGGCCACCCAGATTACCGCTTTCCCATGTTCCATGTACCGTTTTTAAAGCTGTAAAATAAAAAGTGGTTCCTCCATGGATTTTGACTGTGCCACCTGTTTGTTCTTTTCCGGCTGTATCATGATAGGTAATTCCTTCTGGCAAAGGCAAGGTGATATAATTTCTATGGTCTCCATTCAATGTAATATTCTTTGTCTTCTGCATATCTCTTTCCAAAAAAGCTGTTTCTTTTGTGGAAGAAAGGCTGATGGCAGCACTTGGCGGTGCTTCCTGCCCGCAAAGGTAATTGATATATTCCATGACGCTATAGCGTTTCAATCCGTCCTGCGTGCAGCCCACGAATGCCACCTCCGCTCCGCCGTAACAATAACTTGCTGCTAAATGTGTCAGGACATATTTGATGTCATTGCTGTAGTTCTTTAGATATTCCCCAGTTAAATCTCCCGGTCCTCCATATCCGTAATACAAAACCTTCTGTAAGTTTAAATTGCTTTCATAAAGTTCAGCAACATAATCGGAAGAAGGCGGGGACTGTAAGTTTGATTCCAGACAGTATGCAATCCGGTCATTGACATAGAAATAACAGGTACTGTAAGAACCTAATCACTTGGATATACAATCTTCTTTCCTTTCACTAAAGAAGCTTTTTCTCTTGCCTGTTCTATGGAAGATGGTACAACAGAAAATAAAACCCCCGTTTCTTCCTTTAACGCACTGGTATCAATATTGGCGCCATCCGGCTCTGTATCTTCCTCCCCGCTTTTTTGTTCTTTCTTCTGTTTCCTGTCCTTTTTCGGACTCTCTCCTTCTTTTCCCGATTCCTTTACAATGATTTTTCGTGTAATCTCATAAGATTCCCCGGAAGGTTTATGCACCTGATAAATGCAGTCATACATTCCAGGTCTATCTGCATCAAACAATTTTCCATCTTTATCTGCTGCCAAACAAGGAAATTTTTCGCCTTCCTTTACAGAAATACCCGTAAAGTCTGAATCCGGGTCAAAAGTTTCCCCCTGCTTGATGGTAATGTCCTCTGCCTGTGTTTCCTCTTTACTCTCTGTCTGCTCTATTGATGCTGCCATAGTACTGCTTGCCCCTGTCAAAAGGGAAGAACACCCTAATAAAACTGCTAAAAACCTGCTGTGCATCGGTTTTTCCATGTTGTTTCAATAACAATCTCTCCTTTCTCTTTGTTGTTTTTTCAAATGGGCAGTTCCATTTTCGGGAATATGCTGCATATCAAAAACTGCCCTGCTTCCCATTTTTCTTTAAGGTCTATCCCGAATCATCCACTTCTCTCCTTTCTCATGGCACTTTAAACCATGCAAAAAAGGAACTGCTTTTGCAATTCCTCTTTTGCACATTTTAAAAATAGCTATTTTCTATTTTCCCTGATTTCCTTTGTCAGCCAGTCATCAATCCCTTTTTCATGTTCTGCCCATAAACCGTCCGGATCCAGGTCCCACTGATTACGGTTGCAGGATAGAGAAAGTTCCTCACAGATATGGTATGTATGGTTACAGCCTTTTCGTATAGTATCCCGTTTCAATCTTTTTTTCGGACATTCAAAATCCGGATTCCCTTTTTTCTTCCTGTCTTCACACTCCTCACAGATTTCACTATACTTTTGGTCGCAGACAAGCCTAAGCTGCTTATCCATGTCATATACTTCCTCCACATGAGAAAGTCCACGTTTTTTTAATACTTGCAAAACCTCATACAAATCTCTCCAATTTCCAATCCCCGGATTTCCAAGGAATGTTTTTCCGGATACCTGATGGGCTATCTCTGCTTTTAAAATTCCTTCCGTTACATAAATCTCACTGCCTTCAGTTTTTCCAGATACTCCTACAATACTGCTGATTCCACACCCTTTCTTCTGGTTTGCACTAGAAAGCCATACATATTTATTTTTTCCTTTGGGATGATCCAAACGTATCTGAAATCCTGCCAGATATTTATCTACCGTATAAACAGGGCAAAGATATCCTCTGTTTCCTTCATAAAAATTAAGATCCCAGTTTCCTTCCCAATTAATATAAAAACTTGGAACACCTTCCAATCGGAATCCTTCTTTTATCAGCCGTCTCGCGATCTGTTGCGAATCCTCCTCACTGGTACTTTTATATCCCTTTTCTTCCATGTGCAGGATCATCTCCCTATCTGCCCCTCTTCTCTCCAGATCTTTGCGATGATACTCCTTCAGTTCCAGATAAGAGAGCATTTTTTTATAAACCTGATGCCGCTGTTCCAGATTCACTGGTTCAGCCAGATATTCTTTCTGTTTTCTCGCCCGTTTCTTAATCCCCTGGCTTTCTTCCTGCATTGCCTGCCGCGTCTTTTTCTTTCTGCCGGGTTCTTCCTGCTTTCTTCTATAAATTTCCCGATATGCCTTTTTATACCGGTCTTTTCCTGTCAGATGACAAAGTTCCGCATAAAGTGTCAGCATATTATGGCCGGTTCCACAATCAAAACAATGAAAGACATTCATGATTTTTCCCTCTGCACAGATACAGATGCTTGCCTTTCCTCTTGCATCACCACAAAATGGACATACAACATTTGCTGCATTCTGGGTATCTTTTACCTGGTATCCACTTTTACAGTTTTCTAAAAATTCCATATCCAGCATCTTTGCTACATCAAAAATAGTGAACGGGGCAACCGGATCAGATTCTGTACACTTTCTTTTTTCATACCATTTTAACCTTTCTGGAAATATCCCCTTATAAAAACGGAAAAGGCATGACCTGCACGCCTCTTCCTTATTCTTTAACTTTCTAAGCAGCTTTTTGTTCACAGCTTTCCAATAAAAGCTGTGCAGCTTCTTTCATTTTAAAATCTGACCCCCTGTATTCCTTCGCAAACCATTGCAACTGCCGGTAACCCGCTTCTGTTTCAAGCATCTCCCCAAATGTTTTTCCTTCAAACAAAGCATAAGGGCAGATTACTTTTTTGGCTTCTTCTACCGTCAGAGGTTTCTTCTCTGTTTCACTTTCCATATCTCTTTGTAACTGCAAGAAAAAGTCATCTTCATCTACCTCTTCAAAGGGAACCTCTTCTTTTACCGCTTCAAAATCTTCTGACTGCTCGGAAATACCGATTCTTCTTTCCTGTCCTCTTCTTTATCAATTTCTTGAGATTCATCTGTCCAAAATCCTCCTCATTTTTTTGAGATTTTAAAGAAGAACTTTTTGTTTCTTTCTTCTTCTCTTCTTTTATCTTTTCTCCTGAAACATTTTCTTTTTTCTCAGGTTCCTGTACTGCTTTGTCGGCTTTCAAATCTTTTGTAGAAAGATGCTCAGATATGCCTTCTCCATCTTTCCCTAAAAATTCTGGCTGTATATCCCCTGCCTCTGATTTTTTTGTCTCTTCTTCTGTTTTCAAAGGTTCCAATGTTTCCGACAGTTCCAAGTATTGTTGTTCTTCCCTCTCCACCTCGTGATATTCTGCATCTTCTCCTGTATCTTCTGCTTCGTTTTCTTTCAAAAAATCTGCAGGATCTGGAAGGAAATCTACTTGTTTGATGTTTTCCTTCTTTTGATTCATATCTGTCACTGGTGGTTGTGATAAAGGGCTGTCTGCTATTACATCAGAAGACTCTTTCGCTGATTTCTGTGGTTTTACCGGCACTTCTATTTTTTTCTGTTCTGCATTTCCTTTCGATTTGTCCGGCCCATTTGGTGGTGTACCTTTCATATCTGGATCTTCTGTTTCCTGTTTCATACGGAATTTATATAAAAAGAAGTATTTAAACCCATACGTCCATGCTGCCCCTTTCGCTTTTGCAGGTGAATCCAGATGATCGCCTACCAATTGGATACTCACCCGTTCTTTTTCATTCAGACAATCTGCATTGACAATAAAGAAGGTAAGTTTTGCCGTATAAATCCAACTGCCATCAACTTTGCTGTAAGTTGCATCTGTTTCTTCCAATTCCTGCAAACAGATGTGATACTTTGTAAACGCTGGATTTAAAAGTTCAAAGATATCATCAATCTTTACAAAATCGTAATCTACTTCGTCTGAATAATGCTTTTTTAATAGTTTGGGCATTTCATTTGATATTGCAATCAATTTTTGCTGTAAATTCATCGTTTCTTTGTTTTCCATCCTTTGTCCTCCTATTCTTTTCATTAAGCAGCCTGTTTCTGCTCGGCCATAACATTGTAATACCAGATATTCCTTGCCCCTACCTGATAAATCTCTTCTACATCCCAGATTTTATCTACCCCATACTTTTCTTTCAGACGTTTCCTTTCTTGTCCGGATATCTGACTAAGCGGGTACTTTCCGTTTGTATTTTTTAACACCTCTGCATCGATATGGAAATATTCAAAAACACCTTGTTTCCCTCTAACAACTACGATTACGGTATGATGTACTTTTTCCAACGCATTTCTCAGCGTCCTGATTTTTTCAATCCGTTCTGGCTGTTTCTTCAATAAAAGTTGCACTTTACTGTTTACTTCTGTTTCAAAAATCCGGCGCATGGTTTCCCGATGCTGCAGTTCTCTCGCCCAGGCTTTTCCTAATTTTCGAATAACAGTCTTACGCTTTTTTAAATAACGAAAATACAGCCGGTTATCGAACACATACGTTTCTCCATTAAATGCAAATTCCGGTTGTGGAATCAGCTGGTCTGCCACAGATGTTTTTTCAAAGATCACATCTCCTGCAGCCTGTTCGATCAATTCCCGGTATTTCCATGCAACTGCTGCTCTTTCAACTGCGGTAATTGAAATCTCCTTGTTTTCCTTCTCCAGTTTCTTTTGTGCATACTCCTGAACTTTATGTTCCAAACAATGCATACAACCACGTTGGAAGCGGAATTTTTTCCCTTCTGGGATATTTAGCAAAGTACGCAGAGAATATGCAACATCTGTAAATTCAAAAGTCTTCTGGTTAAAAAGTCCGACAAAATCCATGCCCTGATATAAGTGACTAGCTCTATTTTCCATGTCTGGTCCCATATACACAAAAGTAAAACCTCGACTGGAAACCTTAGTAAACACCGCATCTCCTGTCAGAAGAGCTGGATTGTTCTTTTTTCTAAGCCATTTGAAAAATCGTTTTGCAAATGCATTGCCCTTTGCCCACTTTGGTACATTTCTCATATTCTTTTTCTCCTTTTCTGTTTGTTTTTTATACAAATGGAAGACAGTATGAAGATGCCCAATACCGTATCTTTTCCATTGTCTGCTCTTTCTCACATTCCACCCACAGCCACTCCAATAGAAATTCTGTGAGTATTTGCTGTTTCTCCTTATCCATAGTTACAAGTTCTAACCAGAAAGCTTTCATAAACCGATCTTTTTCAGAATCTGTCAATTGACCTAAAATGATTTCCAGCTGCTTTTCTGGTTCTCCTTTGATTTTCCGTATTCTGAAAATACGCTTTCTTCTGCATGTTGGAAGCGTCATAGGACAGGAGAATGCTTCTTTTGCCATATCTACTGCCCACAATTCTTCATCGTCCCATGGTGTGAATAACGACAGCCTGTAGATCCAGTGTGTAACCAGATAGGCCATATTTTTTTCTGACTGTCCCTCCACGCCTTTGCAAAGCAGAAAAGATTTTTCTGTATTCCCGCTTTCTCTTTACCGGCATTTTTAGCAGAAATCTCTTCTGCAATGGAAACCAGCGTCTTTGCATAATAAATGCCAAGTTCTTTCTTTCCCTTTTTGTAACCCATATTCTTTTCTCCTATATACATGGCAGCCAAATTTTAATTTCTCTAATCCAGGAAAGTTTCGGATTTTTCTTTCCTGCATCCCGAAGCCACCTCATTGCAAATCTGGTAAAATTCTGTTGTAAAGTACGATGTTCCTTCCGAAGTTTTAAGAGAAATTCCTGATACCCATTTACCGCATCTTCTTCCAGATATACGGAAAAAAACAGCAGCTACCTCATTTGCATTTAACCCGTTCAGTTCAGGATACTTTCTTGTTTCTCCTTGTTTTTCTTCTAGTACCGGAAACTCTATGTCATGTTCAAAAATTTTTTTCGCAAGTATGACTGATGCTTCGTTTCTTGCATCTGTTGTTGTAAAAGCAGATAATTCCTTCATCCAATTCAGACATAAAAATGTAAACCTGTCACAAACAGGGTATTCAAGTAAGTTCCTACCAACAGATTTTCTATTGTCTGCCCATTCCATTTTATTTCCATACAGTTCTTTCTCCTTTCTTCTGCTGACTCTTAATATACAAGATCACCTGGAATGTCATATTCTCTCCACTTCACACTCAGACATTTGGCAACTTTTTCTTCCAGTTCCACCATAGCTCTACCAGATACCCCTTTACTCTGAGCAAGAAAAAGAATTTCTCCAATCCCACAATACACTTCGTATGCCGTACATGGTACATCACCAAAGGTTGCTTTATAACGATCCACAATCTCTGCAACATTCTTTTTTCCAAACCCTTGTTTTGTCATGATTCCGATTATGGTATTGACCGGATACTCTATGGAAATAGCACACAATTTTTCCACAGTTCCTTTCAATGCATTTTTATAGCATTCGAAGGTCGAAAGCAGATTTTCTGTAAACTGTTGAAATTCTACGGAATTATTATGTCGCATCCGCATATCCGAACCCAATGCAATCTTTCGTTTTCCTTCCATCAGGCTGTAAAAGATATTCGCACCTGATGCTGCTACATCAGAAGATGTAATGCGTATAGTCGCTGTGAGCTTTTCCTTTACCTGCTTTCCATACTTTTCCATGATTTCTTCATACACCTCTTCCAACCGCTTGTCTTCAATCTGCCAAGTTGCTGATACCATAGTCTGGTCTGCATAGCCCTCTAAAAAGGTGCTCTTTTTATACTCTCCGCGTATGTAAACACTGGCAAGCATAAATACTTCTGGTAAGGGATATACTTGATACCCATTTTTTTCCGCAGAGTGTACTGCACGTACCTTTCCTTCTGAAACACGAAGTAATGCTTTCCCTTTAGCAACTTTCAGACACTGATTCAATATTTCTGCAAGTACGGCAGGCCTTACATTTGACAATGCTGCACCGCTGATTCGTGCCCTGTTTTCTAAAGTCGAGATTGCAGAACTTCCCAACTGGTAAACTTCTTCCTTATCCGTTTTCAGCAAAAGGTGTGAATGGTTTTTTGTATCTTTTAATACTTCCATACAGATACATTCATCCTCACCTTTAGGACTTTCTAATAGTTGTCCTACTTCATATACACGCAGTTTTTTACTTGGAACTTCAAACCATATTGCATGCTTTTCAACCTGTTCCAGATATCGATGCAGTTCCACTTCTTTCGAAAATGATTTTGAGAAACTGTCTGCAAACCATCGTCCCGTAGGTGTATTATGCAATTTCAGGCAAATCTTCCATCCACCGTCTACTGACCGGAACTGATAGCCTTCCCGTTTCATGTGTTCTATTTCCTCCTTACTTGGCAGACTCCCTTCCCATAGAATACTTGTCTGCATACATTCGCCTCCTTCCATTTGGCTGATATACAAAAATCTCTCTGTTCCGTATAAAATACAAACTGGTAATTTTCCAGACAAAGAAAAACATCAAGTTCCTGTCTGTTCCTTGTTACTTTCTGCATGCCTGTCGATTTCTTTCTCCATTCATTTAAAATCTTTTTTCATAGGAAAGATAGCCTTCCCCTTCTTTTTCTTCCTTCTTTCCCACTGGAAAAAGGTGCATTCCCTGATACAGCAGACACTCCTTCGAATTTGAAACTGCCTTATTTTTCTGTTCGAGAATTGTAGCAATGCATTTCTTCAGATAATCCGGTATTGTCCATCCTGTCAAGACTTCAAAACAAGTTTCCACTGATTCCCGGTCTTTACTGTTCTGATGTATCTTTAAAAGATCAGCTGCAATTCCGGTAATTTCAAAATCTGCTTCTTCTAAAATATCTGCCAGCACTGTGTCTGCATCCTGAATGACCGCTTCATCGTTCATCTGCTTTTCTAAAAAAGTAAGTGTTTCAAATAATCTTCCTGTTTTCTGTTGTTTTCTTAGCTGCTCTACATCGTTCCTTTGACACATTCCTTTTTCTCCTTTCTTTTCGTTTTTTTCATGTGTTCCTCCTTTCACGCACAAAAAAAGACACAAAGAAGAACCATTGTCTTTTTGTGTCTGTCTATCTATGCGTTTTAAAACGATTGTTAAAAGTTCTCTTCCGGAAACAAATCCGGAACAAAATTTGACTTATGGAAATCATTATATTGTTTCCATATAAAATGAAGTCACCTAAAGATTAACACAATATATAGTATGTGTCAATCTCTCTATGTGCATATTTAGTATTTAACATGAAACTTCTTTCTTATCCCATATACTTGCCTAATTTTTCCCATTCAGGAGCAGAGGCATTCAGCATCTGCTCCTTTTCGTTCAACTACTCTCGTAGTCTTCTGTGATATCATTTCTTTGAACCAATACAATCTTGTTCTCCTCATCATAATATCGACAGACAATCTCTTTTCTTCTATATCCGCCCATGTCATCTGACACTCCAAAAGAATTTTGATATTCACCGTCTTCTTTGTCAAAGGCGATTTATCATGTACTCCGGCTCCATACATGCGATTACCCAGTCCTGATCTTCTGAAACAACACATTCTTTGGAATACTCAATCATTGCGTTTCTATAATCCCATCCTTCTTCCGGTGGCAGCGTATGTTCATCTGCGTTTCCTGAATATCGGATAAAATAGTCATTTTTGCAATCCAAATAGTAGAACCAGTCGCTGTTTTTCGTATACAAACTTCTCTGCGATTGAATTTAATACATGTTCCTTATCACTGTTTCCAAATACAACATATATTTTGTCTTCTCGCCCTGGCAAGTATAAGATCTTAATCTGGATCCATTCAAACTGCTTATTTTCTTTTTCAAAACGTAAATCCAAACTCTGCTCCTTTTTTAGTGCTGCCATTTCTTTCAAATGTTTGATTTCAAAAAATTCAAGCAACTCCTGTCTTTCTGATTCTATATCCAACTGCTCTAACATTTTGGGCAACTGATCCGCTAGTTGAAGCGTATTGTCTTGATACAATTGTGTTTGAACGCCCATCGTCTTCAAAACCTGCACTTTTTCAGTGAGCAGATCAACTTCTAAAATTGCTTTATATAAATTAATAAAAGCATCTAAAATTGCATTTTTTTCTTTTGCAAGCAAAGACATTTGTTTCTTTGATTCAATATCATAAGTGATAAACAATATTTTTTTTAAATTTCCTGTCTTTACATAAAGAGCTTTTCCTTCCACCCATGTATACGTATCAAAACGTGTTTTCGTACGAAATTCTATTTTAACAATTTGATTCTCTTCTACAATCTGTGTAAGTCCTCTCTCAGAAAATACTGCCTCCACTTTCTGTATATCATCAGGATGCACGAATCTTGAAATGACAGAGAAGATATCTGTCTCCTCTGTTATTTCCGAATATTTATCTTTTCTATAAAAAATAGTGCGGATTGTGAGGTCGACTGCATCTATCTCAAATAGTTCATCACACATCTCTATGAAATAAGGAGAATACATTTTCAATTTTTTCAAATCAACAACCTTGTGTTTGTCATCCTCCCGGATTTCCAACTCCATCTGCTCTGTTACATCTTTATGAAATCCTTTTATTCTTACTCCCGCTTTATACGATTCATCCCTGAAAGCACCACATCGAACAAAAGTCCATCCTTTTTTCGGATGATACCAAGGATATCTCGCTTCTGTTGTATAATTTTTTTCAGATTATTTATAGCTTCTTCTATCATCTGAACGTAGGTAGAATCAATTCTTTCAAACCAAAATTGATGCATCTCTTCCGGTGACATTTCCTTGTCATTCCCCATGATCAAATGCATCATCGGATCTCCATACATTCTCGGCTGTCCTTCTTCGGGATACTCAATGACCCAGAAACCAACTTTCATCTTGCTGATAATATCTGTTTTATCAATGATATCCATCAGCATATCCTGATTCTTAAGAAATTCCATTTATCCTCCATTCTGTAAGTTATTTCTTTTCACTCACAAATTAAGACTTTCATCTTATAACTAACCTACCATATTATATACACTTCAAGAGAAAACTTCAAGTAAAGAAAAAGGACAGAACTTACACATTCCACCCTTTTCTCACAGTACTCTACAGCATCTCAATAAACGCTGCAATCCTTGTATTCAATTGACCAATATCTGCCTGTGAGTAATCTGTCTCCACGCTGATATATGGAATATTCTTTTTCTCGTTTACAAATCTGCGGATTCCAAGCGACTCCACATTATATGTGTGACAGGCCTGCAATATCATCTCCACAACACCGTCTACCTTGTATTCATCAATCAGTCTTCCGAGCAGCTCTAAACGATTTGGATTCGGTGTCATCACAGAACATCCTATATTTAGATATCGTCTTGCCAGAGCATCATAGATATCCGGATTCTCTTCATCTACCAGCTTATCAATAGATTTTGCACCTGTACAGCTTTCGTATGTAACAACGATTCCGCCATTCTCCTCGATTGCTTTGATGACCTTTTCTGTCGCTCCGCCAATTGGACATCCGGTCACAAGAATACGCGGTTTCTTTTCTTCCATCTTCCCTTCTGCATACTCCTGATTGATCTTAGCGACAAGTGCGTCAACTTCTGCCGGAATCTGAGAACGGTCAAACTTGAATGTACTTCCATACAATACCTTAAAAAGATCATGACCTTTGATCGGAGCCGGATCATGTTTCATTACTTCATACAGCCTTTTTAAAGAACGTCTTCCTGCATTATTCATCTTCACCGCATCACGAATCTGCTCTTCTGTAATCGTAGTGTTGAATTTTTTCTCTAAATATTCTTTGAATTTGATAATCTCTTTCTTCCAAAGCTCTAATGCATCCTCACTTTGCGAGTTTGGAAGTTCCATCAGGTATACATCTTTGAATTCTGACATATATTCATACATTTTCTTTTTCCCATCACAGGTTGTCTCCCCGACAACAACATCAGAAAAATAGAAGAACGGACATTTATCTGTCTTTGCAAAACCATAACTGGATTTGATCAATGGACATAAGTTTTTCGGCAAATCTTTTTCTGCTTCTGAAATAGTCTCGTCAGACGTAGAACATAATCCCACTGTTGCAGCGCCCATTGCAAGTGCAATCTCCTGCGGAAAATAGGTACAATAAGCCCCCACAACCGGAACACCTTTGTCTTTTAATTCTTTTACTGCCAAAAATGAATTTTTTCTCTGTTCTGCAAATTCCTCAAATACTTCTGGTAATTCTTTAATAATTTCCATGATTTTTTCCCTCTCTTGTGCTGAAATCTTATAAAATGATTGTAGCAAAACGGAATTTTCAAAGCAAATAGAATTTCCCGATAAATCTATAGGAATTTTGAATATATTTTTACATTCTCGTATTCATTTTTTCAGAATGACTTTCCATACAAAATATGTTAAAATAAAGAAAAACCAAAGAAAGGATTGCCTATTAAGGACAAAAGAGAAAATGATGTATCAATTATTTAACAACTATTTGAATACCACTCAGCTGATCATGACCGGTATTCTCTTTACGTTTTTCATTACATTTCTCGCGCTGAAGTTTCCACTTCCTTTTTTGCCGGTGGATCAGGGACGCGAGTTTGCAATCAACGGAAAACTTTCAAAAGGAAAGATTCGAGGCGTGGGATTGACTTTTGTACTCTGTTTTATCATCAGTAGTATATTGTTTCTGCCAATTGACCGTGAGTATATCATCTATCTGATATTACTTTTCTGCGTCATGTTAAGCGGATATCTGGATGATGCAGCGGACACCCCATGGAGTGATTACAAAAAGGGATTCATAGACCTGATCATCTCAATCGTGACTATGCTGACATTCGTAAATTATAATACTACGGTGATCCACTTTTTCGAGACAGAACTTGTCATTCCGAAAGCGGTGTATGTCATACTTGGAATTATTTTGATCTGGGTATCGATCAATGTGACAAACTGCTCTGACGGAGTGGACGGACTTTGCGCAAGTCTGTGTACTGTATCACTGATTTCTTTCAGTTTGATCTTTAAAGATGTACTTGGTATGTATACAAATGCAAACTTCTTATTTGTCGCAGTTTTACTTGCCTGGCATCATGCCATCGGCATCCTGATAGCACACGTCATCGAGAATGAGGAACAACGCATTGCCATCCACCGGCGCATACATCGCCGCCCGTGTGCCGATCACGCACCGCACCTGCCCTCCACTGATGG
>ENA-OQBV01000260-OQBV01000260.1-human-gut-metagenome-genome-assembly--contig:-NODE-260-length-31519-cov-4.317278_pt1 | contig 31519 bp, 37 predicted proteins | sample MGYA00242750_ERZ504559 | MGnify/ENA primary metagenome ERZ504559 (study PRJEB26092, sample SAMD00036230) | human gut metagenome | host: Homo sapiens | study: EMG produced TPA metagenomics assembly of... | reverse complement strand
CTTTCTTGAAAGGGCTTGCTTAATACTAATAAAATCAAAAGTGGGAAATAAAAGAGTTCGTTTGTGAATCAATAGTTTATGCTAATAAGTTTAATACCACTTTTGATTTTATTTTTCTTGTGATAAAAATAATTATCAAAAGGTTTTGATAACTACCTACACCAAAAGCGTCCAAGTGATAAAACAAAAATATTCGAACACCGTATCATGGTGGTGGAATTTCAATGATGATGATGTGACAGGCAAACATCACCGGCAGGCTGAAATAGAATTATCCGTTTCAGCCTTGCCCCGTTCCCTTTTTAATTTTCTCTTTTGGCTGCGCCACTTCCTTTTATAGACACCTGCCATTTACACAAAGCGACCTGACGCTTTGCGGACAAGCCCGGTTCCTGCCATTTTTCTCTATCTTTCCCTCATTTCCCTTTTTCGGTATGGGAATGACAGCCCCGATAGGTATCATCCGTCCCTGCCACTCTTGGCCAGAGCTATTCTTACAGTGACGAACCTTTGGGCGGATACTGTCCTGTTTGCTGTAACCTCGATTCAAGGCTGTCCATTGTATCGGCTCGGCTCTCCGTTTTTTGCGAACTTCCGGTCAGGTGTATCATTACTTGTGTCGGTGGACGGATCTGCTCTTTCACCTGTTGTGTCCCGGCTGCTTGCTTCCTATTTTTTTCATAACCGCTTTTTGCCGAAGTAATCATCATTTTCCGATGCAAAGATAGTATGCTGACGGGAACGACCTGCCAAGTCTTGCCCAATGGCGTAGCTACATCAATCTTCCTTTATCGGGTCTCACGTTTTTGCCTGCGGCCAAAATAAAGCGTATTGATGTGCTATCCTTGATTCATCCCTTAAACAGCATCTACTTTTTGAGGCAGCGTAAAATTGATTTAATACTTCTAAAAGCAATTCAAAATGAAAAGATCGAAACAATTTCGCAGTTAACCGGTTTACCTTGGTAAAGACGCTGAATCCGCAGTCACAATGCAGTGTCGCACGTTTCCCTCTGTCGGTAAGTCGCCAGGAGAAGAACGGAGAAGAACCAACCGTATTTCAGCCTTTATGAATATCGAGGCTTGGCGCAAGAACGAGAACACCGGGTCATTCGACATCCTGACCAAAGGTACGATGCTCACCGTTGAAGGCTACTTCAAGCCCGAAGAGTGGATCGACAAGGACGGCACGAAACGAAACCGTATCGTGATAGTGGCAGTCAAGTTTTATCCGACTGAAGAAAAAGAGGAAACTCCTGAAAATCGGGTAAAACCCACAGCAAAAAAAGGCAGGAAGTAATTCCAGCCTAACCACGATAAAAGCGGCCTTCAGGTCGCTTTTGTCTTACTCATGAATTATCATACTTATATGACCGGGATATGCCACATCTGATAAATGTGATCCTGCTTTTATATCCCGCGCTAATTCCACATGGACTATGCTGCGTTCATTGATTTTTATATGCAAAGTGACTTCTTTGTTCTCCCCGTTTTATTCTCATTCACTCACTTTCCTTACACTCCAATTCCGTAAGCCCGGTCATTTTCTCTGCAAAGTTCGATTGCCGGCTGTCCGTCCTGTCAAGGACTGCTTGCACTTGCTGCCGGAAAATCTTCCTTTCCAACAACATTGGAAAGCGTATTTTCCGCATCCTCCTTGCCCGGACTGACCGTCAATCCCGTGGGCAGAAAAATAATCAGCCTTTCGGTACTGGATGTATCAAAGGGAAAATAAAAAACAATTTAATCTTAAAATTTGAAGCGATATGACATTCAAAGAATTTATGTTAGAGAACGGTTATGAATTGCAAACAACCTTTTGGAATGATTTTTCCATTGCTGACCGATTTGGTCTTTCGGCGGTACAGGACACTTTCAACCGTGCTTTTAAGGAGTGGAAAGAGAATTACAAGTATCTCACGGAACTGGTTTTAGTGCTTAACCATAAGATATGGCAGTATTATGAAACAAGGCCGGAAATTGCGACATTGTATAATACCCTTTGGGCACAAGCCAGTCAATATGCAAGGGAGTATCTGAAAGATGACGAGCTAAGCTATTATTATGATGTAACGGATTGAATGCCCCAGCTCCTCCCACAGGAACAAAAGAAAGCCGGCTTTTGTCGGCTGCTCTTTGTGTCCATTCCCTTTTTTATTACTCCGTTTTACCCTTGTATAGAACGAAATTATTTCGTTTCAGGCTGCTGCCGGTCAGGACTTGTTTTTTCCTGTGCAAAGGTATTGCCACGGAAAAACATTCAAGTACCGCTGCGCTATTTGAACACAATTTTTCAGTAGCTTTCCCGATTTTCAATCGCTCAAATGTCGCATACGCTCCATACCGCAACTGTAAAAATTCTGTCCAAATTCCTTGCCTGCTTTTCCTTAAAGGCAATCTCGAATGCACGTAAAAATCAAATCCCGACTGGAGAAGCCTAAAGGCTTCCGAAAAAAGGGAAAAAATAACATGATGTTTAATAGCTAAATTCAAAAAGTATGGAAATTCAATTTGTAATTGTTCGTTCGGAAAATGCAGAGTATTTGTGCCACAATGTAGATGGAACATATGTGGATGTCAGCGACCCATCGAGAGCCTTTGTTACCGGAGAGGATGAATTTCACTTGGCAGAGCCGGACAATTCGCTAATGCAGAAAGAATACAAGTTCAGAGGAGAACGTTTCTATCTCGTACCTCAATTTTATGGCAATGGCTGGTTAGCACTTGTTTTGCAAAGTGTGGAGGATGAAACAGATTATATCGTATTATCCGTCAATTTGGAGAGAATGGATGCGCTCGGTTTGCCCGACCGTACATTTATTGATGTGAACCATTATCCGGAAGCAATGGAGTTTTTGAAGACAAACAATTTAGCGACCGATTCCGGTTACAAGCGTAGAAGCGGATTCGTGGATTATCCGATGGCCGTGTTGAATCTTCCATTACTTTATCAGCACGCCCCACAGATATTCCAAGAAGCGAACATCTAATATTTTTAAGAGGGTGTTTGAAAGTATCGTGCTAAAGAGATACCGTACCGATTAAATCCTATCGGTGTGGTATCTTCTTTTGTCCGAAGGCAGGTGATCTCTACTTTTTTTATAGACTGCCCCGTTCTCACTTTTTTAATTATCTTATTTCCCTTTTATAGCAATGCGACTGCCGTTCCCTCTTTTACAGCCCACTTATGTAATGAATACAAGATGTTTCCTGTCATTGTCCAAACCTTCACCCCGTCATGTTTTCGTGTGCAAAGGTACGGCGGACGAACGCTGTTTCAAGTACCGCTGCCGCTACCTGAAGTGAAATTTGACGAACCTTCCGAAATCAAAGATTCCGGCTTTCATAAAATTTTATTCCGGCTCCTTGCCCTGCGCTCTTACTTCCACCGTTTGATATGCACATGACAACAACCCTTCTGGCGAAGTTAAAAGACTTCAACATTAGGGGGAAATAAAAAACTAATTAAAATTAAAATGAAATGACAGTAAATGAAGTATTACAGCATGATTTGAGATTCAGAAATATGTTACTCGGACGTTTACAAGCTGATTGCGAGTATTATCTTAATTTTGGGAACAGAAATCCCAGACGTTTATGGGCTGGCAATGAAGCGCAACAAATCGAGTTTATGACAAAACTTCACGAGAGTTTCAAGGAAGATGAAAAAACCATGTGGCTGACGATGGAGCAGATTGAGGAATACAGCAAGGCAATGGGAGTAACAAAAGAATAATGACAGTGGAAACGCAAATGCCGCAATAACCATTTAACGGATATACGGCATTCGTGTTTTATCTTTTTTATTTTCAAATATATACGGTAGAAAATTACACACCACCCCACAATATAAAATTTGGACAGACGTTTCACGTCTTTTGCCCCTTGCCCTTTTTTATCTCATTTGGCAATGCCCTTGGCCGGCCTATTTATCATCCTTGAAGCTGCTCTTGCTGAAACCGCCAAACACACCTTTCAAGAGCTTGCCGACAACCCAGAATACCAAAAATATAATTATAATATCTCCCATAAGTCTTACTTTTTTATAGTTATTGTCAATATAAAGATACGAAAAACAGTCTATAAACAAATATATAGGCTTAAATATCAACAAATTCCATCAGGCATCACCTTCGGTTGCTCCGTCCTCTTTGGGTTTCTGTTTGACGCGCGGCCCGCTGGTCTGACCGCGGTCCAGTTTTACAGAATATTTGTTGAGTATGCGCCAGATTGAACTTTTGCTGCTGAAACCGCTTGCCGCCCAAATGTCGTCAAGTGAATGACCGTTGATATACATATCCACAATCATCTTTTCCCGATCTGCCTTAGATAAGACCTGCGGTGTCGCCGGGGCCTTGATGTTCTGCCGCAGTTTTTCAATATGGGCAGAATACTTGCGCAGCGCGGCAATCTCTTCGGGAAACGCCCCGATTAGCCACAGCACATCGGCAACAGTCGTATCCGGAAACAATTCACCGCGAGTATCAACCCTGTCATGGATGGATATGATGCGCACAATCTTGATCCGGCAAATCTCGATGAATGCCGCCAGCTCCCTCAAACCACGCGTGGCGTTGCTGAATTTGGACACGACAATCTCATCGCCCCTCCGGAGATTCGACATAAGCTGTTTCCATAAAGGTCGAAGTGTTTCGTGTTCAACCGTTTCCTCTATGATCTGTACACATCCGTGTTGCAGCATCCATTCCTTCTCCGTGTCAAAACTTTCATTATTCGCTCTGAATATGTAGCCTACTTTTGCCATTTGAATATACGTTACTTTGATAACAAGTGCAAATATAACACTTTCGTTTGGATATGAAATCATATCAGATAAAAAATATAGCAACCACTTTTCTATTATTCCTTTTCTTTCACTTGTTTTCATTGATAATCATATCGTTGAATATGAAGATGAAAAATATACAAAATCTGACATTAAGGCGTTTCTATCTTGAAAATAATATATAGTTTTGTGCTATTGAATATGAAATGCAAAATATGAAAATTATAAAATCATACTTGAAAACACCATTGTTTATGACCGGGGTATATGCCGTTTCGTTTGCCATTTTCACATTGGCATCATGCGGGGAAAGAAACGGCAAACCTTTGTCTGAAGTCCCAAACGACCCTGCCGGAACATATCGGAAGTTCCTGTCCGATATACGGCGCCAGGACAACCCCTCATTTAAGGATTTGACTGGGCACATTCGTCAGTGGCAAACCGTAAAAGATTCCGTTTTTACGTATATCCGGCAAGACATGCCCGGTCAGGCTCATTCCGGTCTTCGGGAAGAGTGCAACCGGTTACACGATTCCATCCGCATCGAGTTCTCACGCCTGGTTCTATCAAAGCCGCGTACCTATCAGGAACTATTGGTTCTCAAAGGGCAGTTTTCACCCTATAACAAAGACGAGGAACTGCATCATGCAGCCGAGGAGATCCGACCGTTCTTCGATTCATTGGATAACCGGACGGCTTACAGAGGCAGTAAACCACAAATCCTCTCGGCATACCGTGCGTTATTGGCCGAAACCATCCGCGACGGCATACACAGCCGCAATGATCTGACGGCATACATCACGAAGGAGGATGCCGTTTTTCGGGCATTTCTCACTTTCCTGCACGATTTCGACGATGCGAACATGTCCGATATCACACGTGATACCGAACGGTGCTGCTCGCAGATATTCCTTGCAGCCGAGCGCAAGGAGATAACATACCGGGAGGCCATGTTCTATCTGGCAATGCGCACCAACCGCCGACAGATACAGAATATGCAGACTTGCATCGACGACATCCGGAACAAGAAGGTCAATACGCCCGCACAGGCTCATGCCTACATCTGGATGCTCATACACCCCTTCACTTCACTGGACGGATTCTCCATGACGTTGCTTTCCGGCGAGGAACGGAAGCATCTCGACAAGATGGCGGCACAGACACCCACGGCGTTCAAGACTTTGAGCCAGGTCTTGCAGTCAGAAAACGAACGTCTGGCCGATCTGCCCGGAATGCTCATGGAAATCTTCATACACACGTTATAACCACAAAAAATATGAATATGCTACGACATTTTTTCGACGATTTTATGACATTCGTACCGTTGCAACTGCCGCAACTGCTTGACATTACGACAATGGAAGCCCCGCAGTTCTACGGTGACTACGCCCTGCTAACCTTCCCTTTACGTGATCCTTACGACTTGGAGGAAGTCATGGACATGTTCGAGGACGACATGGAGCTGATAACGCTCTATCACCACATACCCATGCAGGCAAACAAGTTCGGTCATAGCACCTGCGCGTACTCCAACCCGGCATTCGGACAGATGTTCAAGATGAACGCCAAGACGGATGCCGAGGGTAAGGTTAACAGTATCCTCGTTACCATCTATGATTCGCTTGAGCAGATGTACGGCGAATTATGCCTCGATTTGGATCTTCACACCAAAAGCGGCACATTCAAGTACAAGAAGAACAAAGATGACATCCTGATGAACTTTCTATAAAGCCACGTTATGCGAAGCACACTGTATCGACAAATGGTTCATTGGATTAAGGAATACCGGACATGGATAGAAGTCGTCGATGACAACTATTACAAAGAGTACGCCATTTCAAGAAACGGACATATCGACTATGTTGTTGTCCGCACGCTGGTATTGCGGGCGTACAAGGATAGAGGTGCATACGGCAAGGGAATGACATGGACGGTTCCGGAGCACGAACTGGACAAGGCTCTGGCTACCTACCGCAAGCAAGATGATACATTCAAACAGCGCATCAAGAAAGCGGCGATGTATCTCTCGCCCAAAGATACCGAAGCCATCATATTGTTGGCTACCCATAACATTATCCGGTTGGAGTTGGTGATACATCCCACTCCGGCCCGTGAAAAACCCTATTACCTATGATTTGGAATATACTACAATTTATCTTCTGCGTAATGCCTTTCGTTCTGTCGTTGGCATTGTACAAAAGTCGGCGTCCTTTCATGGCAAAGTTCTACACTGCCATGACACGCAGCGCAAAAGCGCGAAAGCTATACGTGCAGGTTTTGTTGATTGTATTGTTACTCTTCCACTACGTTTACATCAGTGGACGCGCCGGAGAGTTCGGTATCCTGCTATCTACCACTATATGTGCCGTCATGTTTTCGTCCAGACGGACCGACAAATGGCTGCGCGGGTTATGCGACCGGACACGTGCATTTGTCACGCTCGCACTGACGGCATTGGCCATCGTATTTGTACCGCATCTGTACACGACGGCAGTAACCGTCGCCTATCTTCTTTTGGCAGCTTTGTTCTATCCCTCTATTCGCGTTATAGCCGAATATAAACATGGCGGTATGCTGTCTGAATGGGCGAAACATCCGGAAATGCTGTCCGAATCTTATCACAGTAATCATCACGCAAAATTGCCGCATGATGCGGACAGCGGCAACCCTGATATATCCGCACAATAGTAATCATTAAAACAGAATAAAAATGAAAAATAAGCAAAAGATACCTGTTTCCATATTGGCAGACAAAGAGGTATTCGACTACCTCAAGGAGAAAGGCGGTGAACGCAAAACAAAGACGGAAGCCTACTGCGACCTGTTGGACAAAGCCCTGACAGGTTTTGTCTCCCCCCTTTTTTAAGAAAGCAGGAATACGAACTGCTGCCCAACCAGTGCCATTTGACCGTTTCCGACCTTGCCTCGGAGTGGCATTGGCACAGAGCTACCGTCCGTTCTTTTTTGGATGCGATAGAGGCGTTCGGCCTGCTGAACCGCATCCGACTACCCAAAAGTGTCATTATCACCATGACCGTGCAATCCGGCCAGCCCATACCGCCCCACAATGTACAGGAACAGCCAGGCCTTGCCGAACGGCTTCGTGATGTGTTGTCCGATTGGGTAACCGGCAAAACAACCGCTGCCGAGGTCGGCGTAACGTGTGGACAGTTCGTGAGTCAGGCGATGGCCGGAGTCGCCAATCGAGACACCGACCGGTGTCCGGACAGCCACCTTGACATGGCCGGCGCACATTCCGGCACTTCAGATGCGGACATTCGTGAGGTTGCCCTGGGTTGCATAGCCCACGCTTCCTTGCAAAAGATCCTGCGCAAGTCAAGATTCGATGACAGCTCGCCGCTTGTGGATTTCTTCCGGCTTGACCTCGGCGGAGAGTGGGCGGCTTTCATTGAGGCATCCAAAGACCTTGCGGGGCTTATTCTCGATACCGAGCAGCTTGAGATGACCATTGGCATGGATAAGGATAAAGAACGCCTCAAATACTTTGCAGGCCTTTTTTATCGCTTTCGGCGAAAGCGCAGGAGGCAATGGGTTAAACCGGGAATCAGAAACAGATTGTATAATCACGAACAATCCGCCCCTGTACCGATACAGGCATCCTGCCAGTTATAGGGAGGCATCCGGGCTTGCCCGTCTGCCACGAGCGAAGGGAAGGGGGAGCCTAATACCCCACCTGCCTGACGTCGGTGGGAAGGGTGTCCGGACAAGCAGCAAGCTGGGACACGACGGATTGTCCGAAATAGCATGAAAAGTGTATGGCAAATCAAAAACAGGTACTCGACGTACAGGTGTCGAAAGGAATCACCGCAGCCCAAAGCAACGAACATTTGCGCGACCGTAGTGAAAAGGCGGAGAAATATGCCATGAACAAGGGAAACTACGATCCCACGCGCAAACAACTGAATTTCGAGATTGCACCCGGAGGCAAGGTGGGCCCCATTGACACGAGCCGCAATATCCCCGAACGGATGGCGGACATATTGGAGAGGCGTGGAATCAAAGATCCCAACGAAGGACTGGCAGAACCGAAGTACCGCACGGTGGTAAACATCATCTTCGGCGGTTCGAGGGAGCGGATGCAGGAACTTGCGTTCGGCACGCAACAGGTGGATTTTGAAAAAGGTGCGGACAATACCCATATCGAACGGAAGCGTGACATCGAGCGTTGGGCAAAGGATGTCTATTCATTCGTCTGTGGCAAATATGGCGAGCAGAATGTCACCGCATTCATTGTACATCTGGACGAGTTGAACCCGCATATCCACTGTACGCTTCTGCCAATCAAAGACGGTCGCTTTGCGTACAAGGATATCTTTGCCGGTAAGGACAAGTTTGAATACAGTGCAAGGATGAAACAGCTGCATACGGACTTTTTCGCCGAGGTCAATACGAAGTGGGGAATGTCGAGAGGATCGAGCGTTTCCGAAACGGGTGCACGGCACAGGACGACCGAGGAGTACCGTCGTATGTTGTCAGAAGAGTGTACGACAATCGAGGAGAATATCAGCCGGCACCAGAAAGTGCTGGCCGAACTTCAATCGGACATACGGCTGGCAGAACGCAGGGTCAAAGGTCTTACGACAATGGTCGATAACCTTGAAAAATCGAAAGCTGAAAAAGAGGCTCTGTTATCGGCAGCCGAACGTGATTTGAAGACAAACAAAGGTAATGCGGCAGAATTGGCCGTACAGATTCAAACGCTGGAAAAAGAGCTGCAAGGAATCAGCGGGCAACTGGCAGACAAGCAGCAGAAGTTACAAGCCGCCGACCGACAGCTCACTGATCTTAAAAAGAATATGAATGCCATTGAAGAGCGTACCGGGGAACTCAAGGAGGAAGCCTACAAATACTCCCGTGATGTACATTCCAAAGTGGACACCCTGCTCAAGGATGTCCTGCTGGAAAATGTGGTCGGAGAGTATCGGAACATGTCGGCAAAAATGGATGCCTCGGAACGGCAGTTATTCGACGGCTCGCTCGTACAGTCCGTAGCCGAACAAGGCACGGAGGTCATGCACTGCGCAACGATGCTGTTTCTCGGAATGGTCGATGATGCCACAACGTTTGCCGAAACACATGGCGGCGGAGGTAGCGGGAGCAATCTCAAATGGGGGCGCGACGAGGACGAGGACAACCGTGCATGGGCACTACGTTGTATGAGGATGGCGAGTCGTATGATGCGCCCGGCCATCGGCAAAAAGCCCAAGCGATAAATGGCACATGCCGTATAGTAAATCAGAAGTATAACGAATAAAATCATTGGAATATGACGAAACAAATCTTTTTCATTTTCGCCGTGTTTTGCGCGTTGCAGGCACAGGCGAGTGTACGATCCATGCAAGAGGACACTGTACAACATACCGTTCATTATGAAGTCAGGGAACTGCTCCAGCCGATACAACCCGTCTATCTCGACGGAGTGGTACTTCCGGTATCCCGGACCGGCAACTGGTTTGTCAGCGTCGCCGGAGGTACGACCGCCTTTCTGGGTGCGCCACTCGGCTGTGAAGACCTTTTCGGACGTTTGAGACCCTCATACAGCCTCGCTGTCGGCAAGTGGTTTACACCGTCCGTCGGTGCACGTATAAATTATGGCGGCTTGCAGTTCAAGGATGCCATGCTATCTTCGCAGAATTATCACCATATCCATGCGGATCTGCTATGGAATGTCCTTGGCCAAAGATACGCCCGGCAGGAACAGGTGCGTTGGGGACTTGCGCCCTTTGCTGGTGTCGGACTGCTGCACAATGCCACCAATGGGAACAATTCCTTTGCCTTCTCTTACGGCATACAGGGACAATACCATATCTCCAAACGTGTAAGTGCTGTTTGGGAACTATCAGGTACGACCACCTTCCGGGATTTCGACGGTTATGGCCAACCGAACCGTCTTGGCGATCATCTGTTGTCACTTTCGGTCGGATTCACGTTCCATCTTGGCAAGGTCGGCTGGAAACGTGCGGTGGATGCGACACCTTACATCCGTCAGAATGAACGGCTCGTTGATTACGCCAACTTCCTGTCAGAAGAAAACAGACGTTATGCGGGCCGTCACGATCAGGACAGGCGGACGCTTGCCGAGCTGAAGAAAATATTGGAAATCGAGGGCCTGCTCGATACATACAGCCACCTGTTTGAGGACGACGATACCGCAGGATCTAAGTTTCCCGTAAATAATTACAGTGGTCTGAACTCTCTGCGTGCGCGATTGCGGCATAAGCATTGGGACGGAACATCACCTCTTGACACAATGGTTCTTCTGCCAGGGAACGAAAATCCGGCTTGCAAATATCCGGTTTCCCAAAGTATGTCATCCGGACATCAGGATAGCCTTTCTACGAATTCTACGTCCTTTTTATATACCGATAGTGAATGTATCGGTTCTCCCGTATATTTCTTTTTCTGTCTCAATACAGCACATCTGACGGACGTTTCACAAATGCTCAATCTTGACGAACTGGCTCGCGTGGCGAAGAAATACGGTTTGTCCGTAAGAGTTACCGGAGCAGCCGACAGTTCGACAGGTACGCCAGGAATCAACGATTCTTTGAGTGTATCGAGAGCCGGTTTTATTGCCACGGAACTGATACGGCGAGGCATATCTGACGAACGCATTACCCGAACAGGTAGAGGCGGAATCGCAGACCATACACCTATGGAAGCCAACAGACATACGAAAGTTGAGTTGTTTTTTTCAGAAGCGAAATAGTGTTTTCGCAATTGGTTAATTGTATTCGTGCATAATTGATAAAGCCTCTCCGCTTCACAGTGGGGAGGCTTTTTTAGACGTTACACTCAATGTTCTATCATTCCCGTACAGTCGGAACCGGAATAAAATTATTTCGATGCTTCGAGTGACTCCTTTCTGAACTGTTTGAGGAGTTTTTCAAGTTCGAGCGATGCTTTACGGGCACGGGTTCCGGCAGCCTTATTGCCTTTCTCTATTTGGAGTTTGGCATTTTCTGAAAATTGAGCGAATAATTCTCTGATTTGTGCAAATGAATTTTCCATTACGATGTCTTTTTTAAGATGATGCAATATCGTATGTGCAATAATATACGAAAAAAATATTGGTTCAATTTTACTTTTATTCCTTTGCAAGGTCTTTTATATAGAACGTCCATTCGAATGAGTTCATGGAGGCTTTTATTTTATATGAATGTATAACAAAATAATATAAATGACTATGTGTACAACGAGAAAATGGAAAGCAGGAATATTGGTAGTCGCAATGATATTGGTTTGCGGAGCCGTAAATGCACAACATTGGCATCGGCATTATCGCCCCAACCGGGTTGTTACCGTTGTAGTTCAACCTGACGTAAATATCCCATGTCAGTAACCGCTTCAACCAAAAAGGAACGATTGGCGATGGCTATAGCTTATTTGGAAACGCATAAGCACCTTACCATTAGGCAATATGCCAAAATGACTAAACTTAGCGTGGTATCGGCAGAAGCAGAACTGGATGCTTTCGCTATGGATAAAAAAAACGCCCATACAGCTTGTAATCAGAGGGAAAAAGAAAGTGTACATCAAAAGATAATGGGATATGAAAAAGAATTGGAAACTATTGATGTTGGGAGTAATCGCTATGTTTTTGCTACAATCCTGTGTGACCGTGCGCAAAGCTCGTCACCGTCATCACCATCACAGACATTGTATGGTCATCAGCCAACAGACTACAAATATAACTTTGTTTAATACGCTGGCCATCTATATGGCAATGGATCTCGTAACAGTTTATGAGTATAAAGGATGACAAGGAACTGGTGGAGCTAACGACTAAAGATCCGGAGAAAGGTTTTCGTTACCTGATGACAAAATATAAGGAAGTAGTCTACTGGCACATCCGAAGGTTGGTCGTTGCCCACGAAGACGCACAGGATGCAACGCAGGAAACGTTCGTCAGGGTATTCCGGTCTTTATCTGATTTCAAAGGTGAATGCACCTTTCGTTCTTGGGTGTACCGGATTGCGACCAACGAAGCCTTACGTTTGCTTGGGAAATATAAAAAAGAAGAACTGGTGTCATTGGATGACTCTTACAGCGAACTAAGCAACCTGATGGCTGATGAATATGTCGATTACAGTGATTTGGAAGCCGTTAAGTTGCAGAGAGCCATCTTGTCCTTACCTACCAAGCAACAACTGGCATTTAACCTACGGTACTATAATGAATTGGGATATGACGAGATTGCCGGAATTATCGGTTCAACAGTAGATGGGGCAAAATCCAACTACCATATCGCCAAAGATAAGATTGTCAAATATATGAATGCTAATAATTAGATGTATGAAAAGAGATTTTAATTTCGACCACATAGGCAAGCGTCTTCCCTATACCGCACCCGATGGTTTTTTGGACGATATGGAAAACAACGTATGGGAAACTGTAAGACAGGAGATGTTGCTTTCCAAACCCAAACGCCATTTTCGCCTTTGGTATTCTTTGACAGGAGGACTTGTGGCAGCAAGTATTGCATTGTTTGTTGTCTGCAATTTATTGCCGAATGATTCAAGAAGTAATTTTGAAGATGTTGAAAAGGCTTTTGCCAATCTGAGCAGCAACGATCAGGATTACCTGTTTGCAACTTATCAGGATGACTTATTTATGAAATTTTGAACGAGTAAAAAATAAAAAGACATGAAGAATATCATTAAAGTTCTTACACTTGCAATCGCAATGGTAACTATCAGCGCAAGTACCTATGCCCAAAAGAATGAACGGCAGCGCATGACCAGAGAACAGTTGGCTGAAACTCAAGCCCGTTTTATAGCCAATGAGATGGCTATGGATGATTCGACAGCCACGCGGTTTGTGGAAACTTTCTGCCAATTCCAGAAAGATATTTGGGCACTTGGCCCCCGCCCTAAAAGAGACACCTCTCATCTTTCGGATAAAGAGGCTGAACAGGCAATGAATGAAAGGTTCGCTCACAGCCAAAAGATACTTGACTTGAGGAAGAAGTATTATTTGAAATACTGCAAATTTTTAACCCCCAGCCAAATAGAGAGGGTGTATGAACTGGAAAGAGGAATGATGAACAGGCTATTCAACCGTTCCAAAAACAAAGAAAACCATAAATAGGACAAGATTATGAAAATAAAAGTATTTGGCATATTTTGCCTGTCGTTTCTGATGACAGCAGCTCTATCTTCTTGTGACAGTGAAGATATTATAGACCAACAGGAAGAAGTGTCCGGCAGTGGAAATCCAACCATGACCGTTCTTGCCGAACAAGTGGCAGGAAGTGATGGATATGATGAAAATGGGGTTACTGTGTTGAACTTTCCAAGTTCACAGGATTTGCACAGCATATCCAGTGGCTTGAAACTGAATTTTCAGTTGTCCGGAATCACAAAAATAGAGTTGGAAAGTGTAGATGGTTATGCCTTGGCCGGAGCTGTCGGTATCCAATGGGGCGAAACAGCGGAAACACTTGTCGGTGAAGTGGAAAACGCCAACTCTATTCTGGTGTTCAATGCCTCGGATGAAAACGGCTTGACTGCCGGAAAAGACTACTACATTTTTACCTTACCCTGCGACCTTTATGGAGGTTACCGCTTGTCAATCTATCGGGAAGGACTCGTGGCACATTATTTTGGTGTACACCAGACCGTAGAATTAGGCTCGTTCATAAGTCCCGTCGATTTGGGGGAGAATGAACTGGAATTTGACGATCCGGATGCACCGCTCGTGGAAGAAGAACGACCGGAACTGGATGCCACGACAACGGCACTTCTCCGTCAATACCAGCAAAACCCTACGGAAGAAAACAAGCAGGCTTTGTTGGATCAAATGGGTATTCGTTACGACAAGGTGGTAGCCCGCAAGAAAGCCAAGCTCCGCGAACTGGAGAGGGAAGCCTTGACTTTGGATGTGGTGGAAGAAATGCAGGAGATTGTGGATGAGATGGTAGAGAACCGTGACATCCGTCTCGAACAGCAGTTCTTGCGTCTTATCGACCCTCGGAATGATGACAACCCCAACGATGCGTGGATGGTACTGCGCGGTGCATCTGCCCCCAATGCCTACATCGGTTATGCCCCTGTAACCAATGCGGAATATGCAGCCTTCAAGCCGGATTTTACCTATGAATCCGGACAGGATAACTATCCGGTAGTGAATATTACGATTGCGGATGCCACGGCTTATTGCGATTGGCTTACGGCACAGGATAATTCGCATAGCTACCGTCTACCTACTGACGAGGAATGGATTCTCGGTGCAGGGCACATGCCGAAGGACGTTGTAATGAACGCTGGTCGTGTGAAGACGGGACTGACAGCAGTAGATGCTTACAGCCAGACAACAGGTGCTTGTGGAGGTATCGACTTTTGGGGCAACTGTTGGGAGTGGACTTCATCCACGGATGCAAACGGGCAGTATATAATTAAAGGCGGTAGTTGGGATTCAGAACGTGATGATTGCCGTAGCGAGAAATCGGATGTCGTAAGAATTGGTACGCAAGGATACGCCAATGTCGGTTTCAGAGTCGTAAGAACTGATTCTATTTAATTCTCCAAATAATATACAAATATGAAAAAATTGTTTTTAGCAATGGCTGTTGCCATTGTGACGGGTACCGCTGTGTCCGCACAAGACAGCAACAAAGAAGATAAAATCGTGGTTTCAACCCACCAGACGGATAAAGCGGATGGATACGAGGGCGATTCCGCCAACCGGTGCGGTATCAAATTCAATTTCCGGCTTACAGGCGTGACAAAGGTAGAACTGGAAAGTGTGGACGGGCTTCCATTGGCGGGTGCGGCAACCATTTGTAAGGATGTTCAGGGAAAAGCTGCAATCGGTGATATGGCACATACAAGCACTATCATTACATATAGCTCAAGCGACAAGTCCGGATTTATACCCGGAAAAGACTACTATATTTCCACCTTGCCTTGCGACCTTTATGGAGGATACAGGCTCTCCATTTATCGGGACGGACTTGTGGCCCATTATTTCGGTGTGCATCAGAAAGTGGATTTGGGAGAATTTATCAGTCCCGATGATTTGGTGGAAAGCGAATTGGAGTTTGACAAGCCCGGTGCCCCACTCGTGGAAGAAGGGCGCCCCAAAATGGATTCCAAGACACATAACCTGTTCGTCCAATACCGGAAGAATCCGACGGAAGCGGGCAGACAAGCACTTCTGGATCAGATGTCTGTACGGTATGACAAAGTAGTGGCAAGAAAGAAAAACAAACTCCGTGAACTGGAACGTGAAGCCCGGACTTACAGCATAGTGGAACACATGCAAGGTATTGTGGGAGAGATGGTGCAGAATAGAGATACCCGCATACAGCAGCAATTTCTTCGCTTTATAGACCCTCGCAGAGATGAGAATCCTAAAGATGCATGGATGGTTCTGCGTGGTGCATCTGCTCCCAATGCCTATATCGGCTACGCACCGGTAACTAATGCCGAATATGCCGCATTTAATCCTCAATTTGCCTATGATACAGGTAAAGAAAACTATCCGGTGGTAAATATCACCATTGCCGAAGCCAAGGCTTATTGCGATTGGCTTACAAAGCAAGATCGGAAGCACATCTACCGTTTGCCAAGCGAAGAAGAGTGGATTCTTGGTGCCGGACACATGCCCAAAGATGTCGCTATGAACTCCAACCACGTTGAATCTGGATTGACAGCAGTGGATGCTTACAAACAATCCACCGGAGCGTGTGGAGGCATTGACTTTTGGGGAAACTGCTGGGAATGGACTACCTCGACCAATGCCAACGGACAGCATATCATCAAAGGAGGCAGTTGGGACTCCAAACGCGACGATTGTCGTAGCGAGAAATCAGATGACGTAAGAACGGGTGCGCAGGGTTATGCTAATGTCGGCTTCCGAGTAGTAAGAACTGATATTTCAAATGCCCGATAAATCTACAGTATTGACAATATAAACTTATTAACTAATAAATAAAAAGGAGAATTTTGTATGAAAAGAATGTTTTTAATAATGACTATCGCCATCGTAACAACATTTCAAGTGTCTGCACAAGACAATAATAGGCAGCAAATGACAGTTCAACAGAGAACAGAGCAGCGCATCAAATTGCTGGACGAGAAACTTGTTTTAACAGATGAGCAGAAAACAAAAATTCGCAAGCTTTATGCTGATTTCAACAAACAGAAATATCCGCGTGAGAAACGTAAAGAAGCGATGGAAAAGTTGACGGCCGACATCTCTCTTCTACTGACAGCCGAACAACAAGCCACTTACAAACAAATGGTAGAGCAGGCTATTGCTGAAAAGAAGAACGGAAAACGCAATAAGTCCAAAGAATGAAGATTGCTAAAGTATGGCTTCAAGGGATAGCTATCTTCATCGTTGTTTTTTGTATGAGTATTCTTTCTGCTGCATCTCAAAATCAGATAACAGATTCTTGTTTTGGTTTTTATAAATGGGTTTACGATAATACGATTTTTCCTTATAGGAAAACGATAATAACAGTTGATGATATGCAGCAAAGACCAGCATTAGTAATTTACTTACATGGTGGGCCAAAGCGTGGCAGCGATAATACCAATCAAATGACAGAAGAAGCGATTTATATAATTACTGACTATCTTCGTAGAAACCGCATCCATACTATAATAATTGTACCTCAATGTCCTGACTCCCTCACATGGGGAGTCAAGACAAACGAGGCCCTCAAAGCTCTTATAGATGAATATGTAGAAAAAGATAAGGTTGATGAGAACCGTATCTATTTGTTTGGAGGTTCGATGGGAGGAACGGGAACATGGTTAATGACATCAGCTTATCCTCGTTTATTTGCTGCTGTGATGCCTGTGGCTGGCAATCCTGAAACCGCTGATGCTGACCTTGTGGCATATACTCCTGTTTGTACAGTAATGGGAAGCGATGATAATCTGATGACCATTCCGCGTGTCAGTACATTCGTGGAAAAATTACAAGAACGGAGTGGAAAAATATTGTTTGATATTGAACACGGTTGGTCACATGTGAAAACCTGCATTGATAGCTATACGGACGCACGTCTTGATTGGATCTTCGGACATAAACGCCTGAATCATTGATTTATAAGAAAATATAATAAAAGCAGAGGAGTTAACATTCGTAGGTATTATTTTACACCCTACTTTATTTAATTATAATGTAATTCCCTCTTTTATTTTTCCTTATATATTCAATCTGTATATGTCACCACCTCATTGCAGGGCATGGCAGGCCGAGCCTGCCTTTATTCTTGCATTCGATCGGTTGGGTATTCTGTTCTATCCCGTCCATTGTTTACTTGTCTTATCGTCCTTTCTCCCATTGTCAGTTTCGCATAAAAATCATTCCTTGACAAGAAGCCGAAAGAGCTTCCGGAAAAGGGAAAAAGTTTAACTATAAAAATTACAATTATGCCAGATTGATGCAGCACGGCGTATGAGACTAATGCTGAAACCAAAATGACTGTATGCATACAGCGTTCTGCATACAATCATTATCTGATAAGCCTCTCTAATTTGCATGCAGATTAAAGAGGCTTTATCTGTTTATCGGGCTACCCATCCTTTTATAAATCTTAGACTATTCCTCTTTTTATACTCCCCCGCTTCAGCCATTCTCTTATCGTGCTTCGGCAATTCTTGCCGGAGAGATTTTGTATGCAAAGGTACAGCGTCCGGACGGTCGCCAAGTACCACTATGCTAACGGTTCCCGAATCTTCACGGCAGCCTTCCGCAAATCGAAGATTGACTGCCAGTCACCGCCTCATTGCAGGGCATAGCCGTACAAGCCTGCTTCTGCTCTTACATTCGGAGGTTGGGTATTCCGCTTCATTCCGTCCACTGTTTACTTGCCTTGTCGTCCTTTTCCCACTGTCAATCCTGCATAAAAATCAATCCCGACGAGAAGCCGAAAGAGCTTCAAGAATGGGGAAATAAAAAAGTTAAACCAATTAAAATTCAGAATTATGCACAGCAGGATTTTTCAAATTTCGACGATGCAGATAGGCAAAGAGAACTATCTGAATGAAGACACGCTCCAACAGGGGGATGGCAGTTACTATGATTATTGCGCAGAGATAAGCGAAGAAGCCCGTAAACAAGATATTTGCTATTTGGCCAATACTGCCCTGCCAAAAGGCATGTTCGAGCTTGTAGGCGATGACACCATGCGCTACATTGGTGGTGCGGAACAATGGAAAGAGGGCTTTGTGGCTAACATTCGCAAGAAAGCTGAAGCTATTACTACCGAAAACATGTTAGATTTTATAGGCCCTGTTTATCAACTTGAAAAGGCTTTAGAAAATCCATTGGATATTGCGTATCATTTCTATTTGGATGGAGAGGGATACCAGTCCTTTGCCGAAAAATCTTTTGCATTTATGGAGTTTGTTTGCTCTCTTGAATCGGGCACGACACTCTATATCGGAGGAGTTATTGACTATCATTTTTGATACTATACGTGAATACCAAACAGCCACCTGTCATCAAAAACGGGTGGCTGTTTATTGCCCACTTACGCGTGTCCCGCCTACTTTTATAACTATGCTCTACCGAGTTCCAACCGGTTTTATCCGTGCCGCACACCTGTTCTAACGGTGTAACACCTTCGTTGCCCGGACATCACCGCAGGTTTGTTTTTGCGTGCAAAGGTACGGTGGACGAACACTGTTCAAGTACCGCTGTCGCTACCTGAAATGAAATTTGACGACAGCTTTCCACAATCACCGATTGTGGCTTTTCATAAAATTTCATCGCTGGTTCCTTGCCCGTCGTTCTTACATCCCCCGTTTGAAATGCACATGAAAACAACTCCTTTGAGTGAAGTCGAAAGGCTTCAAGAAGAGGGAAAAAGAAAAATTATCATAATTATGGCAAAGACAATAGACATTGAACTTCAAAAGCAGTTGAGCAAACCGCAGGCATGGTTTTGTAAGTATTTTCCTGCACGCATACGTAATGTAGGTGAACGTGAGATAGCAGACCGCAAGTTGGTCTTTGATTTCAAGGATGGGAGGGCATACGAAGAGGTTGCTCAACGCACGGCAGCCAACATGACCGAACGATACGGAGCATCATGTGCCAACATTGTATTTTCTCCTGTACCGGCATCTACCGACAAGAAAAACGAGATGCGTTACAAGGCGTTCTGTCAGAGAGTATGCGAATTGACCGGAGCTATCAACGGTTATGACCATGTATCAGTGAGTGGCGAGCGGCTCACCATTCACGAGAACCGTAAAGCGGAAAAGGAAGTCCGCAACGTAAACGTCATTGAGTTTGATTCGGCTTTTTTCAATGGCAAATCGGTAGTAGTCTTTGATGATGTGATAACCAAAGGACTAAGTTATGCTATCTATGCCAATCAGCTTGAAAGCCTTGGTGCCAATGTACTCGGAGGTATATTCCTCGCAAGAACCCATTACAAAGTGAACTGATATGACCCAAACAAAGGATAATAAGGCAATGTCCGTTTGCTTCAGCGGACATCGTAGCATTCCATTCCAATATTGGAAGCAACTGAAACAGCAACTAAAGGCAGAGATAGCCAAGACATACGCTGACGGCTACCGTTATTTTTTCTGTGGCATGGCAATGGGGTTTGATATGTTGGCGGCAGAAGTCGCCCTCTCGCTGAAATCTGAATTGCCAGACTTGCAAGTTATTGCCGTAATACCGCACCGTGGACAAGCCGAGCGGTGGAGCGATGCGATGAAGGCCAAATATGATGCCATTCTCCGTAGTGCGGATAAGGTTATCATCTTGAGCGAACACTATTATAATGGCTGTCTGCTCCGACGCAACGACTATATGGTTCTTCACTGTTCACGTCTTATTGCCTGGTATGACGGCCAGCCCAAGGGCGGTACGTTTTACACTTGCCGCAAGGCTACGGCGAATAGATTACAAGTGATAAATCTCTATGGCAGTTCAATCGTATGACAGACATCTTGTTTTTGTGTGTTCCGAACCATAACGGCAGTTTCTTCTTTGCCATATATAAATGACTGACAAAACGGCCTTTACATATATGGCAAAGTCCACTGCTGGTTCTGACGTATTGCACGTTTTTCCCTATGCGCCGGTCCGCCGGCGTGCTGTACTTTTCTATTGTCGGAATCTCCGTCCTTCTTATTTCTTTTCCTCCCTTTTTAGTATTCCTTTTCACTCTTCTTCTGTGCGACCTCTCGTGGACTTATTTTTCCGCAAAGGTAATCGGCTGCCCCAATCTTGCCAATGCCGGCATCCTGCCGCGAGTGAGCCGCCAAAATCTTCCTCTCCACTTGTCGAGCGTATTTTGTCGCATCAGCTTTGTCCGATTGTTTCCGCCACCTTCTGAAGGCAGCAAAATAAATCCCAGCGGTCGCAAACAGGCCGAATAAAGGGAAATAAAAAATCAATAAATCAAAAGACAATGAGTAAGTACGATTTTATCAAGCAAGGCAACCTCCTTTACTGGCATGACCCCGACAACGGTCTGTCCGACGGAGCTTACAGAGTTATTTCCGCACCGGAAAACATTGAAAAAGACAGTACCATCCTAATTGCAACAGCGTCTTCAGAAGCAGAGGTTTTGGCATCAGAGTTATCACCGATAAGCACATCGAGAAGCCACAAAGACGAGTTCCTACGCTGGAAAAAAGAACGTGAAGCCGAAGGTATGGAGTTTTTCAACTGCCTTTCCGAAGTAATGGACACGGAGAGCAGTTTGACCGTGGGCGATATGGTGGCGTTTACAAACGATTTTGGAGTAGTATTCGGTCCCAAAGAGGTACTGGCTTTCGGGAAGCCTTGGAATGGCGGCAGATGCGTATATATCGACAGTGATGCCTATTGGTTTCCCGACCGTCCCGACCAGCTCACCATCCTAAGCAAAGGAGGTACGGTATGACAAATGATAACAGCATCCTCAAACGACTTTGCGGCAATATTGTCGCAGGTCGTTTCAACTGGCGGAAATATACTACGCCGCAACTTTACTTCGGTCGGGAAATTTGTGTTACACCACTGCATTGCTCTTACGGGCAGATAGGCTATACCATTCATTTCCCTTATTCCGATATGCCGGAAATAGAGCACGATTGGGAACTTGAAAAGTTGACCATAGACGGCGAGAAGTGGAAAAGCTATTTACAGAATGAACAACAATAAAAAAATCAATATGGCAAAGAATTTTTATACTAAATGGCAAAACGCAATCCTTGCAGATGCAGGGGGATATGTTTCAAAAGAATACCGCAGTTTTCAAACAGCCTTAGTACGTGAGGTTTCACAGTATGCCACAGCCGTTGGCGCAAAGGTCATATCCAGTTTGAAAGGACATCACGATACCTCTTGCTTTATTGAGCGAAACGGCAAATTCGTGTACATCCGGCACTCTTCCGGTTTGTCCCGAATGGATAGTGGTATACGAATAGAACTCGATTCGTTCTTGATACGGACAGCCCGACACGCAAAGGACTACACCGGAGGCTGCAACCAACATTGCGATATAGCCAATTTGCAATCGAAGATAGACACTTTACTGACCTGACAACAAATAGAAAGATGCGGAGCAAAACTTCCTCCGCATCTTTCTTCCCGTTTTACCGACGCATTCCGCCACCGTACTCTGCCTCTTGCAATTCTTCCCGGTACTCCTCCATCTCGTTCAGCTTTTCGTTCACGGCTTGCAGGTTAGCATCCACCGAAGCATCGTGATCGTATGGGAAACGGTGCTGTGCGGCCATCCCCGCATTAGTAACCGGTCCGACATCCATCGTGTCGGATTCCTTGTTATAGCTGATATACAGCACATCACCGTTCGGCATTTCAAGAACGGGTGTCTTATCCTGCGCCAGTTCTGCAAACTGCTCCGCGGCCATGTCTTTGGCCACCTCTTTCACTGCATCGCTGACAAGACCGAGACCATAACGCCTGATATTGGCGCGTACTTCCTGCTCCGTATGCTTCAACATCAGCTCGTATGTGCCTCCCACGCTTCCGTTATATACCACGGCAAAGTCCTTATCCTCTATCAGCAGGTCGTCCCCTTTATGCTGCAAAGGAGATAACTGGGTGTATAGATCATCCACGCACTCCCCGTCATAATGCTCTTTGATAAGAGTCATTATCCCCTTGTAGTCTCCTTTGTCCTTGAGTTCATCGAGCCGGTTCGTGTCGTCTGCGAGCTGGAGATAAACCACGGAAGTGTAGAAAGTCTTTTCAGGCATGGAGTCCTTGTTCTCTTGCTTTTCACCGGCCTTTTGTTCCAACTCCTGTGCGATCTTATCCACTCTTTGAGTAATCATCGAAGCAGCCCTTTTAACATCCAACAGCGTTGTCTTAATGAATTGCGGCGACTCTTTCAGTTCGTCGAGCCAACCTTTAAGGTACGTGCAACTATCCTCTTTGATATGCTTGGTCATACCGTAGCGTTGAGCCACCAACGCACTGCCCAGTTCTGCCACCAATTCCTCACGTGCATACTCGGCCGAACCGAAATTCGTCGGCTTGATACGGTCAAGCACTCCCTCTGCACCGGTCGAGTGTGTCATTTCATGGAAAAGAGTTCCATAGAATGATTCTCCCGATTTGAACTGCTCCTTTTCCGGTACGATGATTTCATTCTTCGAAATGGAATAGTAGGCACTATCCTGATGCTTCGGTGTAATCGGGCAAATCCAAAGATTATCCCGAATCATCGCATCGACGGGGGCGAAGCTGAAATGTTCCCTGTCCTCAATCTTTGGTCCCGTGTTCTCCTGTTCCAGTCGTTCCCACAGTTTCGGCCTCGCTTCTTTCAAATTGGTCTGCGCCACATTGAACACCCGGAACACTTGCATTTTCGGATAGACATTGTACTGCTCCTTTTCTTTATCGGACAGTTTCTTGTAATCGTCATACTTGATTTTCTCTTTGGTTTCCTTATGAATGCATGTGAACGTGGTCAGCATGACCGGAAAGGACTTCTCTCCACGAAGTACGGAGACACGCGGCAGTTCCTCTCCATCCTTGCCGGATTTGTTGAGCCGCTGGACGCAATCGAACGTACAGAAACGAGGAATCTTGTACCCCTCTTTCTCGCAGTGCAGGAGCAGCATAAAAGCATTCATCCCGTTGTACTCGCGCCCGGAAAGATTGCGTGGCCACTGTAATGTTCCCTCGGTGAACCAAGGCTTTTTCCAATCTTGGTGAATACCCTCGATTTTCTCTATCATCATTTCGGCGAACAGGTCGAGAGCCTTATCCTCGCTGTTCGGCCCGTCGGTATTCCGTTTCCTATATCCGGCCATGACTGTTACTGGTTATAGTTAGACGAATCCGCCACATACTGCGTCAGTTCTTCCACCTTACAGGAAACATTCAGCTTCCCTTTGTGTGCCGAGAGGCTCATTTCACCTTTGGCATCCACCTTCACACCCGGTTCCAGCCAGACCTCTCTTTCCTTGCCGAAGCAGAAGAAACGCACCCACTGGTACTCAAAGCCGTCATTGACCTTCTCCGCGCTGAATGCCGAGAACATCGTGTACGGCTGCTCTTTCTTATCCCTCTTTTCCTCGATATTCTGACCGACCTTACCGCGAAACACGATGTCACCCTTGATGGTATCCTCCGCATTTGCCGCAGCTGTACGGATTTCGTCAGCAAACAAGTTGAAATAGAGTTTCTCTCCCCGGCGTTTAAGGTACATCGTCCCCGTGATCTCGACACGGGAGCCGTTCCGATAGCCGGCAGCATCTTCTCCGGCAGCATCCTTGCTGACATCCACTTCGACGGGCGTGTTTTGCCCGTCGGAGGTAGGGATCATGACCCGGAGCGGAAAAATCAAAAACGATTTTTCCTCCTTGTTCGTGCGTATCGACGCATCGCGACCGACAGCACCGCATACTGTAACATTACATTTTATCATCTTTATTGTCTTTTATGTGATACATCACCACCGACAAGTGTGATGCGATTGATTGTTTGAACGATTGGATTGCCGGTACTAATCAGGTGCGCGTATCATCGCCCAGACCAGCCATCCGGCGACGAGTAGTTGCACACCCACGATGATAAGCGTCGCTATCCAGCCCAACAGGGTGTAACAGAACAAGATGTACAACGCAAGGTAGGACAATCCGAACAGACATTTACATAGCTGTATCATCACGCATTTTATCATATCGCCATGCCTTTATCTTTTCAAATTCTCCGTCTGTCCCTGCTGCCGGGACATCTCTTGCTCGAAATTCTGCGATGCCGCCTCCGAGAGGATAACCGTATTCAGCATACCGGTAACACGTAGCCGTTTGGTTTCTTCCGTGAGAGAACTGTTTCCCAACGTTGCCGACAAACGGCTTAGTTCCGCAGCAGTTAGTTCACGCGACACATGCAGCTCGCCATTGTCCGCCCGCAGGGTCGCCTTACCGTTTTCACCGACCGTGAGGTCGCAGGTTTTCATACCCGGTAAAAGCGGCTTCAGGTCGATATACCTACCGTTCATCGATTCCGATATGGCTGCTTTTTGCTCCTCCTCGTTCTTGTTGTCAATCTGTACGGCCAGGAGCATAAGGGAGGTAAAGGCCGTCATAGCCATCTCAACTATCGGGTCGTTGCACCCTGACATTCCCACGCCGCTGTCTTCCGACGAAAGCAGTTTCTTCATCCAGCCATCGGGCGAAAGAGCCTTTTCAGAGCCGACCACTTCGGTACTCTTGTACCTGGCGAGCAGGTCGGTCCCGTTATGCAGCACTTGTAACTTGATCTTGCCTTTCTGTGCGATTTCGGTCAGATAGGCTGCCGGGTCGATGTCCCGCTTCGTACCGTCCGCATAGAGATTCGTCACGCCGAAATGCAGGTGTTCGCCCATTGTCCGTGTCCCCGTGTTGTCCGATGTACCGAACCGTTCACCAGCCTGTACCATATCACCGGCCTTCACGGAGATTTCGCCAAGGTGCATATAGGTACATTGTACCTTGCTGCCGTCTGTTCGGGCATATTCCACCGTCAGTGATTTACCGCCGGGCGTGTTTTTGTTCTGGTTCACCGCTACGACCTTGCCACCGTTCTCCGTAGCCAGCACCGCATCACCATTGCAGCGGATGTCGATTCCCTTGTGCATCTGTTGCTTCGCGCCGTCCGTCGGATCTTGCCGCATACCGAAAGGCGAGGTAACGAATAGAAACTCCTCACGCTTTACCGGGAACGAATACCCCACACCATGCTCCGTACTTTCGGACGTTCGGAGAGGATGATGCTCCACACCGAACTGCTTGCCTTGTGCCGCCATCTCCTGCATGACCTGCCTGTCATACTGCTGCAAACCGTTCTGCTCGATGACCTTTTGCAGGCTATCGGCATACTTGTCACCCGTAGCATAACCGGCCTGTGCGATGCCTTTTGTCCAGCCCTTATAGTCATCGGGTGACAGGGTGAAACATTGCGCATAGCGGCTGTTCTCTTTCAGAAAACGGGAGTGGTGTTCGTAGGAATCACCCACGCTGTCGTAACTGCAAAACTTCTCGTTCGGCCTGTCGTCGGTATATATGCCGTATCTTCCTCCTTCGGCAATCCATGCAGGCGTGGCCTTGATGCCAAAGTGGTTGTTCTCGTTCTGTGCCAAGCGGCTCTCACCATTGGAACTTTCCAGTATGCCCTGTGCCAATGTCACCGAGGCGGGTATTCCGTACCGGCGCATCTGCTCCATAGCATATTCCGCATACTGCTCTGCGTATTCTTGATTCTTGCCCATTTTCTTGTTTCTTATTATCTATGAATACTCCTATGCGTTTCCTGTTCAGCGTGCAGCTTCTCTTGTCCCTCCATGTCACTGATGGCAACCCGCGCCCCGGCACGGACGAGCTTCGACAGATAACTGTCGAGCTGCTCTCGTGGAAACTCCGTGGAAGCCGTAATGCCCCGTTCCGGATGTCCCGGATATTCCTTCAGGGCTATGCCCAATATCTTTGCACCCTGTACCGCATCTTCGTTATAGAGCCGGTATTCATCCTTCGTGCGAAGCAGTTGCAAGGCATCGGGATGATTCGCCTTGAGCTTGTCCCACAACTGCCGCTCTGGAAAAACACGCTCGTTGTCAGCTTCCGGCTCTTCCTGCGCTACCGTTTCTCCCTGCCACAGTTCCGCTTCCTTCTGTTGTTTCTCACCGGTGTGTTCCTCCTGCGATTGTCCCTTTTGCAGCACGTCTGCGAACAGGGTAGCTGCCAGATGACGCTTGTAGCCATCCCGGTCTTCCGCTATCCACATCCGCTGCCACTGTTGCGGTGTGACACTTCGGGCAGGCTGTTTCTGCCCGTCGATAGTTGCGACACACTGGATACCGTCCTGCTTGGTCTTGAAGACCGAAATACGCTGGATGCGGTTCAGGTCGATTTCCGGCGTTTCACTGCCGAACAAGTCCACTTTCAGGTCGGGCTTGACTTCCGCCAGCGCATAATACTTGTGCGCCAGTTCCATCCGCACCTTGCCGATGTTATCCATCGCCTGCTTGAGTGTCGAGAAAAAGCGGTTTACGTCCTCCTTATCGGGATAGATGCTATATCCGTTCTTGTTTTCGGGCTTGATGTAAAGTGCCCACCGCCTTTTATCATCCTGAATCATTTCCACCTGGTCAAAACCGATCTCATTCGCCCGTTTGACCGCTGAAGCCACGTCCAGTGTGGAGAGTTTCTCCATCGCCCAGTTCTTCAGCCGTGCCAGTGTAATCATCTTCTCGGCGAAGTAGCTGTCATCGGGTCGGTAACCCAGCGCACCGTCCGTATTGTAGAAGCGTACCTGTTCGATGCCCTCTTTCTGCAACGCCCGCATGATGCGTCCCTTGTTCATTCCCGGTATCTCGTTGTCCACTTCCGTCGAAGCTCCGGCAGGGAGAATCACATCCGCCGTTTTCCTTTGCGGGTCGATGACAAGCACGATTTTCTTTCCCTCCCGGTCCGGGTGTTGCCGGATTTCATTAGCAACAAAATAATGCTTGGGCATTTGCTCCTGCATCGTCGAGGTATCACGTCGGTTACGCAGGGTGGCATATTCGATTTTCTCACCCCGTTCCGCCTTGGCCATCACCTCAATGGCGTTGTTCACGTCGCTTTCGAGCGCGTCTATCAGGTTGGGGTTCTCTTTCAGTTCCCGGTTCCAATAATCCACCAACTTCAGGCTTTCGTCGGACAATCTTGCCGGCAGTCCCAACTCCAACATCTTGACACCCGAAGCCAATTCCACGACCAGCCGTTCCTGCTTCACGGCATCTTCCGAGGGTGCCACACCATTTTTCATTACCATGCCCTCACGAGCCAACCGCTGTTGGTGGCCGGTGGCACTCACAATCTGCCGCAAGGCTTCCTGTACATAGTCGTGGTAATGTTCGAAATCCTTCTGTCTCGGCATATAGACCGCATCCCGGTCGCTTTCATAGTGAGGCATACCACTGCCGTCCGAACGGACGGGCACGAGGTTATCCCGCATCTTCAGCAGGAAGTCGTTGAAACGGATGTGTAACTTACGGTTGTCGGCTTCCGTGTAACCTCTTTCCACTGCACTACCGTGCTGTTGTACGGCAGTCTCGTAGTTTTCCTTGTTCACGTATGGCAACGTTGTCTGGTCAATGTTGAACAGTGTGCGGATCTCCCGGTTGTGCACGCCCTTGTACAGTTTTTGTTCTTCCTCGTACAACTTCATATACGCATCCCGGCTGATAATCTGCTCCGGATTGTTGCGATGCACGTATTTATTCCAATTATAGAACAGGAACGGTACACCCTGTTCATGTTCGCGCACTGCCGCACCTTGTACCTTGGCATCGCCGAAAAGCGTGAACAGATTTGTCTTGCACCCGTTTTTGTCCGAGTGCAATGCCATGAACAGCGAGTTAAACGCACTGACCGAAACACCCTTCGGATAGAAACGTGGGTATCCTTTGCCCGATGCGTTGAGCCAGTGCCCTCCGACATTCGAGGCTTCGGCCAAAGCCGTAGAGAGTAGGGCGACTTGTTTCTGTTCGGCATTCTTTTCGATGGTAGATTTCTCTTTCATATCGTATGTTTTTTGGGATTACAGAATTATTGAATACCCCGTGGCCGCACGATGGTTTCCTGCTGCCCGTCCTCATAGTTCCGTGCGGCAGTCTGACGAATCTGGTCGTTCTTGGCGAGCACCGCATTCGCCAGCGTGTTCAGTGGCAATGCCCCGGCACGATAGGCTGCCGCTACGGTCGGCGAGAGCTGTATGGTGCAGGGTATGCGGTCAATCGTAACGATTAGCGTACCTCCTTGCAGCACCGGGTTCACGATGCGTGGATTCAGAGGTTCATCCGCATAGCGGCGATACTGCACATCGTTTCCATTATTTGCATTCGCATTTATTTTTCCCTCCGTACGCCCCTGTAAAGCCTCATGTCCGGCCTTGTTCAACAGGTTCATACCACCCAGACCCATCAGGAGCATTTTCAGTAACGGATTACGCACGAACATCCCTGCTACGATGCTTGCTATCGGTAGCAGATTGTCCCCCGGACGCAACGATTTAGTCTTGCCAGTGAAGATTCCCAACAGAACATCAGGAAGCATGGCCATTACATAACCGAGATTACCTGTAATATCACCCATGCCCTCCAGTCCCAGCGTACCGAGCAATTTATCCCATCCGTTCCCCTCTGTGCCTTGTATTGCCTGTTCATTCATCCTTATCGGATTGGCAGGGGCAACAACCTCACGATTCTCGTTTTCCACTGTTTCCTTCTGTTTTTTCTTCGGTTGCATCGTCTGTTCCGATTTGACCGTTCCCGTTTCATTTCCTTTTTTCAGACTTTGGAGGTAGGCCTCCTCTTGTCCGGGAGCGACAACCAGTGGCACATCCTTGTACCGCTCCTCGTGTTCGTCCGGTCCCGCCAGCCACGGCAGACCGCCGTGTCGTTCCTGCGTCCACTCCATAAAATTAAAATCCATGACGGGGATTTTATTCTTCAGTTGTCCGTTAGCCTCACTGATGGCCGTATTCTCTTTGGCAGGTATCTTTACCGCCTCCTTTCGGAAATCCTCGAACACGTTCCGTTCGCTGCCGAACACACCTTTGCTGATGCACTGCTCCACAGAGGGCGTTTCGGGCTTTTGGGATTCGAAATGATCTGCCACTACCGAGACAGTCACATCCGCTCCGACAAATTTCGCCAGTGTCGCCCATGAACCTGCACCGCCTAACATGACGGTATCTGCCGCTGCACCCAGTACCCGTCCCGTACCTTTTTCCCATCCGTTCGGACGGTAGGCGGCTTCGCCCCGTGCTTCGATTTCCTCGGCCAGCGGCGAACGGTTCAATGTCTGCGAGAGTCCGAACAGGCTCGACTCGGCGGCTTTGCGGATGATGTAATCGACAGACGATTTAGGCATACGCTCCCTGACCAGCCGGTCGATCATCAGTTCTTCTACACGATAATCCATATATGCGTAAGCGAGGTCACCGCCCAGTTGCTCCGACAGTTCGTCGTAACGTTCACGCCCAATCTCCTGCACGACGGTATCACGCCACTGTCCGGCCAGATATGCAAGATCTTGCTGCATCTCACTGGACCCGGTAATCTCCGTCTTGCACATCCCGATATAGTCCTCCGTTGTCTTCGAGTTCCATTCTCCCGTCAGCCTGACGACCTGATAAGGGTCGCCCAAAGGCTGCGCTGAAGACGCCATCATGCCCAGGATACCACCCGGCGAAGTGGAATACTCCTTCAGCTCCTCGCCCTGCTTCCGTGTGAGGTAAGCCTGCGTTTTCGACATGACAGGTGCGATGTGGTAGCTGAAATAGTCGCCCACAAGACGTTCCATCTCCGCAAACCGTCCGCTATGCTTGATTCCGTCCATAATGTATCACATATTTATCTTGTTCAGTAATAATTGCTCTTTCGTCTGTTCAATGGCATTGTGGTAAACCTCCATTTGTTTAGGGTAAAACTCTTCCAGCCATACGTCCTTCTCGATATTGTCGTGGATGAAACGTATCGCCTGTTCCCGTTCTATCTCCACCGATGCCTCGCCCTCTTCCCGGTTATTGAACCATGCTTTGGTCCACCATCTGACTCCCGCGCGGTCGGGATAGACCGTGACCGCCCTCGGTATGTCGAAACTCTGGATGTCGATGTCCAGTTCTGCCAGCGGGTCGATGACACCGCCGTAGTTCAGGGCTTCGTCATAAAGTTTTTTTTTACGTCACCGCCCATTGTGGAGAGGTACACGTCATGCCGTAGGGCGAGGTAATGCAGAAAATCCGCAATCAGCAGGTTTTGTACCTTGCAGGCCAACGGTATGGCCTTACGCCCCAGTCCGAGCGGATTGGCCATGCTCGGCATACGTTCATAGAAATATTCCTTTACGGCACCCATTGAGAAGGTGTGGCGAAGTGACTGCTCCGTGTGTTCGGGAAGCGTATAAGCTCCTCGTTGCAAGTCTTCCATGTAATGCGGCAGGAAACGGAGCATCAGTTCTTCTATCTCCCTCTTGTCCCGTTCATAATCGGTTTGCAACTCCATATCCATGTCGGGGAAGGGCACCGTTTCGTGCCCTCCGGTATGACGCAAGGCACGGATATTGCCGTAGAGCATGGTCAGGAACTCCAACGGGTTCAGTTCTTCTCCCTTGAAGCGTGTACCGATATGCAGCTTGTCGCCGCTTAATGCCACCGTCTGTCCCGCCTTGACGCGCTGTCCGAAATGGGCGAAGACATTCGACAGGTGTCCGTAAGTAACTTCGTACTCCCCGTAACGGATTGTCTG
>ENA-OQBV01000259-OQBV01000259.1-human-gut-metagenome-genome-assembly--contig:-NODE-259-length-31552-cov-4.324105_pt1 | contig 31552 bp, 27 predicted proteins | sample MGYA00242750_ERZ504559 | MGnify/ENA primary metagenome ERZ504559 (study PRJEB26092, sample SAMD00036230) | human gut metagenome | host: Homo sapiens | study: EMG produced TPA metagenomics assembly of... | reverse complement strand
CAACCATCCGACAAGATGAAGTGAGCACGTCTCCCATAGCGTATGAGGATATTTCCATTTTCAATCCGCAGAACGGTTTTGCCAGCTTCCTGATACCCGCCGTACTGATATTGATTATCCAACAAACTTTACTGCTAGGAGTAGGTCTATCTGCCGGAACTGCTCGTGAGAACAACCGTTTTCGAGACCTTATCCCCATGAGCCGCCATTATCATGGCACGCTGCGCATTGTTTTAGGCAAATCACTGACTTACCTTATGATATATGCTGTCATGGCTACCTATATGCTCTGCCTTGTTCCCAAAAATGTTCAGCCTGGTACAAATAGCTCAAGCCGGAACCCTAGCGGCATTCATGTTTCCTTACATACTGGCATGCATTTTTTTCGCGATGACTTGTTCTATCTTTATTCACCATCGGGAAGCCTGTATGATGATCTACGTATTTACCTCAGTGCCGTTACTATTTATCTCAGGTATCTCGTGGCCAGGTACTGCCATTCCTAAATTCTGGGAGGTGATTTCATGGCTGTTCCCTTCCACTTTCGGCATCAACGGTTTTGTACGCATCAACAATATGGGTGCCACACTGACCGATGTACTGACAGAGTACCGGATATTGTGGATACAAACAGGCGTTTATTTCCTTACCACCTGCATCGTATACCGTCGTCAGATCACCTTAAGCCGCAGACATGTATACGAAAGATTAAAAGAGATTAAGAAAAGACGCAAAACAAATATCGTCTGAATTTGTTTATAAATTAAAAACCAAATGAATTATTTAGGATGAAAAAACTTTTTATTCTGGCATGCGTATGCCTACTGATTACTTCATGTAACAGTAACCCCAAAAACACTAACGATTCTGCAACCTCCACCGAAACAACGGATATGCACAATGCAGAAAATTCATTGGATTATGACGGTACTTACACCGGAACCTTTCCAGCTGCCGACTGTCCGGGTATCAACATGGCCCTGACTATTAAAAAAGACAAGACTTTTGAGTTGATATCAGAATACATTGACCGGCAGGATGCTACTTTCAAAGAATATGGAACTTACTCCGTTGAAGGTAATATTATGACTTTAATTAATGGAGAGGATAAGCAATATTATAAAGTCGGTGAGAATACCTTGACCGCTCTCAATCAAGACAAACAGGCAATAACAGGAGAGTTAGCAGACCATTATATCCTACACAAAAAATAAACTTTACTTCATCTGTCATTTTCATGCCAAAGTGAAGAGTCCGCTTCAATCTATCACAGCTGGATTCTTCACTTTGTTCTTTTATTTGTCCACAATCTGTATTCACACTAATTAACTTCCATTCCTTTTGTTTATTACGAAAATTTCGTAGATTTGCGAAAACATCGTAATCAATTCATTTTCTTATGGAAAAGCTAACGATACAAGAAGAAGAAGTGATGCTTCATATTTGGAGCATGGGAGAATGTTTCGTGAAAGACATAGTTGCTAAATTTCCCGAACCTAAACCACCTTACACTACGGTAGCGTCTATAGTGACCAACCTGAAAAGAAAAGGTTATGTTACAGCCAAGCGCTTCGGTAACACCTATCAATACACCCCTGTAGTGAAACAAAGTGAATACAAACGCACATTTGTAAGTGGTGTGGTCCGAAACTATTTTGCCGACTCGTATAAGGAAATGGTATCTTTCTTCGCTAAAGAGCAAAAAATCTCCGCAACCGACTTGAAAGACATTATTGACCTGATAGAAAAAGAAGAAGATAAATAACCTTGCTAAATTCATAAATATTATGATAACTACAGCTCCCGAACTCATTTACATGCTGAAAGTAAATATAGGCATCGCCTTATTCTATGCTTTCTATAAGCTGTTCTGCTGTCGCGACACTTTCTTCCAATGGCGTCGTATCGCACTGCTGAGTTTTCTTGCACTCTCTTTTCTTTATCCGCTAATGGATATGCAAGCATGGGTGAAAGAACAACCTGCCATCAATGAACTGGCAGATTACTACACACTGATGATGCTAACAGAAACAAATACTTCCACTGCCACAGTAGTCACAACTCCTGTTGCTATTCCCACACCCGGCCTGCTTGATATAATAAAGTTCATCTATTGGATTGGAATCCTTTTATTATCCGCACGATTTATGATCCAACTAAGTAGTATTTTCCACCTTGTCTTAAAAAGCAAGAGTATAAATGTAGACCAAATATCCATACGCAGTCTATCAGAACCTGCCAATCCATTCTCTTTCTGGCAATGGATTTTCGTCTATCTGCCCGAACTGAAAGAAGATGAAAAACAAGAAATCCTGACGCACGAACAGACCCACGTCCGCCAATGGCATTCCATAGATGTCATTATCAGTGAAATAGTAAATATCATTTGCTGGATGAATCCTTTTGCATGGCTAATGAAAACAGAGATCAGACTCAATCTAGAATACCTTGCCGATCATAAAGTAATGGAATCCGGCACAAATAAGAAAGCATATCAATATCACCTTTTGGGATTAGCCAACCAGAACAGACAAACCGGTTTATATAATAATTTCAACTTATCACACTTAAAAAACAGAATTAAAATGATGAACAAAAAAAGAACCCGCACCACAGGGCATATCAAATATGCCTTGTTTGCACCGCTGACTGCTGCTCTACTCTTGGTCAGCAACATTGAAACCGTGGCACGGACAGCCGAAAGGTTAATCTATTCCACGGAAGAAAGCACCCCACGCCCCGAAAGGGAAGAAGTGGCATCTTTTGTCAACACAGTACAAGGTCTAGTGACTTTCACTATTACCGTAACCAATAGTGAAGGTAAGCCTCAACCTAATGTTACTCTGCAAATCAAACCGAGTGATGAAGTGAAAACTTTCAAAACCAATGCAGAAGGAAAAGCTACCATAGAAGTGGATATGACGACTCCCAAGTATGTTTCCCTAGACGTTTCCTCTCCTAAAAGTTCCAAACATCAATCACTTCTACTTTCAGCAAACAAACCAAATGTTACTGCCATCTTTGATACTGATGATGATATTGCCGCTTACATCAAAGCCGGCAAACAAATACGGGTCAAGTTACAAATATCTAATAATGATAACCAACAACTGGCAGGAGCAGAACTTATTTCTTCTTCAACAAATGCCAAAGCCACGACAAACGCTCATGGAGAAGCTCAGTTAACAGTAGGAGTAGGCGAAACCATTGCCATTAACCATAAAGGTTATCAGGAAGGAAAATTCACGGTAAAAGAACTCTGTCCCATCAAAGATATGGAAAATCCGGAACTAGTAAGATTACTTCTTGTCGGAGAAGATCCCGTATACCAGATAGCAGACAATATGCCTGAATTCCCCGGAGGTATGGCAGCTTGCTTACAACATTTGGCACGAAACATAAAATATCCCACAACAGCTCAAAAGGAGGGAACGCAAGGTAAAGTAATCGTACAGATGGTTATTGAAAAAGATGGTTCGGTAGATCATGTAAGCATTGTACGCAGCATTAGCCCCGAACTAGATGCTGAAGCAGCACGAGTTGTAAAATCCATGCCGAAATGGAAGCCGGCAACTGTAAAAGACAAAACAGTACGTTGCAGATATACTGTTCCTGTAACTTTCAAACTGCAATAAAGAGTATAAAAACAGAAAAGAGGCTGTTTCGAACAGCCTCTTTTCATCCCAAAAACATATTTCAAATTATTTCTTCATTTCCACAATGTGCGTCGGCGCTTGCTCCGCATTACGCTTCTCAGTCTGCTTCACAACATTTTCAGCCAACTCTATGAATGCACGTCCGGTAATGCTGTTCTCATTCAAAGCAGCGGGAGTACCCTTATCACCATTCTCACAAATACTCTGTACAATAGGGATTTGTCCCAACAAAGGCACATTCATTTCTTCCGCCAATTGCTTGGCTCCTTCTTTTCCAAAGATAAAATATTTATTTTCAGGAAGTTCGGCAGGAGTAAACCATGACATATTCTCCACCAGTCCCAAAATAGGTACATTTACTTTGTCATTGGTGTACATATTGATTCCTTTGCGTGCATCAGCCAAAGCTACCTGTTGGGGGGTGCTGACAATAACAGCTCCTGTAATAGCCAAAGTCTGCACCAAAGTAAGATGAATATCACTAGTACCCGGAGGAGTATCAAGAATAAAATAATCCAACTCGCCCCAGTCCGCATCTCCGATTAATTGCTTCAATGCATTACTAGCCATACCACCACGCCATAAAGTTGCTTGATCAGGATCAACAAAGAAACCAATGGAAAGCAATTTGATACCATATTTTTCAATCGGAATAATCAAATCACGACCATCAATCTGTTCGGCATAGGGACGAGCATCTTCCACTTGAAACATTTTAGGTACAGAAGGACCGAAAATATCAGCATCCAACAACCCCACTTTATAGCCCAATTTAGCCAGAGCCACTGCCAGATTAGCCGCCACAGTAGACTTTCCTACCCCACCCTTTCCGGATGAAACAGCAATCACATTTTTAACAAACGGGAGTAGCTTGCCCGGTTCGGGACGCGCCGCTTGGCGGCTCTCTGTCGCAATAGTTACCTGTACATCAGGTGAAACATAAGTATGAATAGCTGTTTCGGCAGCCTTTATCATAGATTTCATAAACGGATCGGTCGGTTTCTCAAAAATCAACGAAAAGCTTACCGACATGCCGTCAATGCGAAGATTATCGGCAACCATCTCCGCTTCCACCAAATTCTTTCCCGTTCCAGGATAACGCACTGTTGCCAAAGCGTCCAAAATCAATTTCGGATATAAAGTCATCATTCTGTTATTATTTACTTGTTTTCAACCCGCTTCGTTTACTGCGGTTGTAACTGCGATACTCATCCAATTCTATTTCCACATCGGGTTCATGCAACTCCTTCTCATGCGGCAGACGGAACTTCATATATTTTATATTCAAACCACGATCCAACCATTGTTGTTCATAATAGGTACGGATGCCTAGTATGTCATCCACCAAACCGGAATGATACAAATCTTCGGTCATAAACTCTACCGGCAATTTGTTTTCCTCTACCATATAGCGGGTGTAAGTAAACATAAAATTACTGTCGGTCTTCAAGTGAATTAGCCCATCCGGCTTCAAAAACTTGCGATAACGTTCCATAAAGTATGTGGAAGTAAGACGTTTAGTCACTTTCTTCATCTGTGGATCAGAGAAAGTCAGCCATATCTCACTCACCTCGCTCGGAGCAAAAAAACGATCGATGATTTCGATATTGGTACGCAAAAAAGCCACATTCTTCATGCCATTTTTCAGCGCTTCCGTCGCACCGGTCCACATACGGGCCCCTTTTATATCTACACCGATAAAGTTTTTATCGGAATACATACCTCCCAGCCCTACGGTATATTCACCTCGTCCACATCCCAGTTCCAGAACTATCGGATTATCGTTCTTAAAAAAGTCACGGTTCCAATTCCCCTTCATATCGAACGTAACGTTATCGGCCACCGAATAAGGGTATTCAAACACGTGCGGATACTCCCGCATATCAGCAAATTTCTCCAGTTTTCCTTTTCCCATGAAAATTAGTCTATCATTATTTGTTTCCACAGGCAAAGGTAGGAATATCCTGTGAAAGAGAAAAAAAATAGACCTGCAATTCACTTGCAGGTCTATTTTTCTTCTCTTTCTATTTTCTATATTATTCAGAAATTGCCTCAACGGACTCTCCCAATTCTTTCTTCAAATCTTCATAGAAGGCAGCATGTGATGCTTCTACATAGGGAGCCAAGAACAAGAAACCGATACCCAAAGTAAAACAGCACAAAATAGCCCAACCAATGAAGCTCAAATCCAACAAGAACATCTTCATCTTATGACCGGACATCATCGCCATACTTTTCTCTATGGCAGCATTGTACTGCAACTCCGGATAATCTTTCAGAATAAAGAGCGTCATGGCATATGAATAGGACTTCATGATGCCCGGAATGACAAGCAGCAACGTCCACAGGAATGTATAGACTGTAGTCAGCAGCATTGTACCCAATATCCGTCCGTAGTCTTTAAACCCGTCGAAAAGACGGGCAAAATCCAGCTTTATTCCACGAATCACATCCAAAAAAAAGGACAGTATAGCCGAATCCCAAGGGTAGGAGCAACAAAGCAATGAGACTAAAGAGGACGAAGCCACCGACTCCATAATACGATAGGGCAGCGTAGGGGTATTCATCACCAGTCCATAAACCAAGGTAATAACCGCACCCAATCCCCAATTACCGGTCAACGCATCGATTGCCCGATTCTTCAATTCTGAATTTGTTTTCATAAGAATCTATTTTTCTATTAGTCTAAAACTGTCACCCAATTATGTGTATCAGGTTCATCACCATACTGGATAGCACGCAGTTTGTTATACAGTTTTGTACAAACAGGACCCGGCTTTCCATCTTTAGAGATAATGTACGATTTCTTGTTTTCCAAATCATCAATACGCTGGATAGGACTGATAACAGCCGCCGTACCGCAAGCCCCTGCTTCCTCGAAGGTTTCCAGTTCTTCTTCAGGAACCGGACGACATTCCACCTTTATACCCAAATCCTCGGCCAGCTGCATCAAACTCTTATTCGTTATAGAAGGCAGAATAGAAGATGATTTTGGTGTAATGTAAGTATTATTTTTAATGCCGAAGAAATTAGCCGCACCACACTCGTCAATGTACTTCTTTTCTTTGGCGTCTAGATAGAATTCGCACGAATATCCCAAATCATGGGCTTTCTTATTGGCACGCAGGCTGGCAGCATAGTTACCGCCCACCTTAAAGCGTCCGGTTCCATAAGGCGCGGCACGGTCGAACTCACGGATAATAACATAAGGATTAGTAGAAAAACCACCTTTGAAATAAGGACCTACCGGAGTTACGAATACCACAAACAGATATTCATTGGCAGGGTGAACCCCCACCTGAGCACCTGTACCAATCAGTAAAGGACGAATATAAAGAGCCGCACCACTTTCGTATGGAGGAATGAAACGCTCGTTGGCTTTCACCACCTTCTTTATAGCGGCCACAAACTTTTCTGTAGGAAGTTCCGGCATCAGGATACCGTCACAAGTACTTTGCAAACGCTCCGCGTTGGCTTCAGGACGGAAAATACGAATTTTACCGTCTTTTCCACGATAAGCTTTCAACCCTTCAAACGCTTCTTGTCCATAGTGTAGACAAGTGGCAGCCATGTGAATATTCAACGTTTCCTCCGAACAAAGTTCCAACTCTCCCCATGCACCATCACGATAGTAGCAACGTACATTATAGTCTGTCTTCATATAGCCGAAGGACAGATTTGCCCAATCAATCTCTTTCATAGTGTATCTTAATTATGTTATTATTTACGAATGAGAGCAAAATTACGTTTTATATTTGCAAATTCCAATCAAAATAGCTTTTTTATTTATAGCTTTTATAATTTGCCTATATGTCTCAATGTGCTAATGTGCAAATATGCCATGCGGAATATAACGCAGCCAATTGGCACATTAGCATATTGTCACATTGAAACATTATTATCCAACATTTTCTTTATCTCCTCATCGGCTTTATAAAGTTTATCCCGGCAAAACTTGATTAATTCCTGTGCCTCTTTCAGGTTCACACCTAAACTGTCTATGTCCAACTCATTACTGTCTATGCGTGATACGATTTCTTCCAGACGTTTCATAGCCTGTTCATAGGTTTGTTTCTTTGCTGCCATACTTCGTTTTATTTTTTTAGTTACTATACTCTTTATTTCTCCTTTGGCAAAACGGGTGGTAAGTTCATCACCCGGCTGCAATACAGAAGCATCGATCACCGCCTTGCCATTTTTCAGCGTGATACTATATCCCCTTTTCAACAAATTTTCGGGAGATGCCGCCTTCAATTCCTGCTCCAAAAGTTGGAGCCGATGCTTTTCCTTTACCAGACGACGCTGTGAAACGATGCCCAACCGAGTTTCCATCATTTTTAAACAATGGGTTTCTTTTGTCAGACGGGATTGCAGGCCTACTTCCAAATATTTCATGATTCGTTCCTGGCGATAATGTTCCTCTTTCAGCCTCATCCGCGTCTGCATGGGAATACGTTCTACCATCCGGTTCAACCGGGTATTTTCCCGTTCCATACGGGTAGAGATAGTATGAAGTACAGCCGATGCATAATCTTCAAGAACCTTGGCAGTTTCATGCAAATGATTTATAAGATACTCGGCAGCAGCAGTAGGTGTCTTGACACGAGTATGAGAAACAAAGTCCAACACCGTATCGTCACGCTCATGCCCTATACCGGTTATAATAGGTATAGGAAACTGGGCACAATTAGCAGCCAACTCATATGTATCGAACCCCGAAAGGTCGGACGTGGCGCCTCCGCCACGGATAATAACCACGACATCCCAATCATCACGACAGGCATGGATAGCATCCAATGCAGTAATGACAGATTGTTCTACCCGTTCCCCCTGCATAATAGCAGGAAACAAATGCGGATAAAAAACAAAACCGTAGGGATTCTGTTCCAGTTGATTACAAAAATCACCATAACCGGCAGCCGTAGCCGAGGAAATAACGGCTATGCGTTGCGCCAGCAAAGGAATCTCTAGTTCCTTATTCAAAGTCAGCACACCTTCTTCTTCCAATTGCTTCAAGATTTCGCGACGGCGACGCGCCATATCCCCCAATGTATAAGTAGGATCTATATCCTGCACAGTAAGCGAGTAACCATACAATTCATGAAACTCCACAGCCACTTTCACCATCACTTTAATACCTGCAACAAAAGCCTGCCCGGTTTCCTCTTCAAAATAAGGCTTCAGCAGACGGTAGACATTGCTCCAAATAGTCCCCCTTGCCTTAGCTATCAGATTATTCCCCCGTGGCTCTTTCTGTACAAATTCCAAATAGCAATGACCGGAATAATTGGAACGTACATCACTCAGCTCTGCCTGAACCCAATAAGTATCGGGCAGACAAGCATGAATGCTGCGCTTAACCAACGCATTCAGTTCATATAAAGAAAGAGGATGTTCTTCCATTATTTTTTCTTCTCTAATTCTATTTGACAAGCTTTCCAGATATCAGGCACACCATAACCGTAAATATTATCCGGATACTCTTTACGGTCTCCTGCATTCCGCACTGCCTCCACCACCTGCTTGGCAGTAAGCCAGGGACAAGCCTGCCAGAAACAGGCTACCAACCCGCACAATGTAGGCGATGCGAAAGAAGTACCATTGGCATGAGAAACCGTTCCATCATTACCCGCTACGGCCGAAGCAACTCCCACCGCCATCACATCCGGTTTTACACGGCCATCTGTAGTATTTCCCACAGAAGAGAAATCAGCATTAACCAGATTCCGGTATGCCGCCCCCACTGTAATAACATTTTCCGCATCTCCCGGAGGTGTGATTTTTTTCCATGTGCCACGCCCCGAATTTCCGGCACTGCATACCAACACCAATCCTTTATCGGCAGCCAAAGAAGCGGAATGAGACATCAATGAATAATGCCCGTCCAAATCACGGTACCGGTAATTCATGGTCGTATCATCAAACTCATAATATCCCAATGAAGTATTAACCACATCCACTCCCACACTATCGGCAAATTCCAAAGCTTCCGCCCAATAATCCTCTTCCACTGGCTGTTCCGTATCATCATCCTCACTACGGAGAAGCCAATACGAAGCTTCAGGAGCTGTGCCGACCAATACATTCGGCTTATTGGCAGCCATACAAGATAACACTTTCATGCCATGATAGTTCTCGGCATAAATATCCGAGTGAGAATTTACAAAATCGCGTGTTCCCAACAAGTCCATTCCCTTGAAAACACTGATCTCATCAGCATTATAAAAACCGGCATCAATGACCGCTATTTGCATCCCCTTCCCACGAAAACCTGCAGCGTGAAGACTGTCCCCATGATGAACAGCAATCTGCCGCCACGCATCCCCATAATAGTTATTACTCTTTGTCACCTTATTGGTCACCTCTTTTTTACGGTCGGCATTGCGGGCAGGGATACTGTCGGGAGCTGTCCACACTTTCCGGACAGCTGCCACAAAAGGCAATGCCGCCACTTTATCAATAACCGATGTGTCGGATACCTGCACCACCACTGTATTGTTCCACTTACTTTTGGATACAGGACATACTCCTTTTCCGACCAGCATATCTATATAGCTCTGACATACAGGAAGATCTGTAGAATCAACGGGCAATCTCTGCCTCATGCGACGCTCCAAAGCACGTTCGGACAAATAAGCCGAAGGATTGTCCAATGTATAGGTTGTTTCTGCCTTATCGCGAAAGTTTACACGATACTTATACGTTTTTACTTGTGCCGGCATTTGTAAGGTGCATGCCAATAGCAAGCAGCCCACTATTCCTTTTTGACTATTCATTAATTCTATTCCGTTTATTTTTTAGATGCAAAGATAAACAAACTTTTCCCTCACACTCATTTTTTGTGTACCTTTGCAGCCAAATTCAGTTTAAACAGGTAAAAAGACAGAAAATAAAGTATGGCAAAAACAGGAACCCCCACAGAATTGGGAACACAACCAATCGGAAAATTACTTTTACAATATGCAATTCCCGCCATTATCGCTATGACGGCATCTTCCCTATACAATATGGTAGACAGCATCTTCATCGGTCACGGTGTAGGTCCTTTGGCTATTTCAGGACTGGCTATTACCTTCCCACTGATGAATCTGGCGGCTGCATTCGGTTCACTGGTCGGTGTGGGTGCCTCCACATTAGTTTCCGTAAAATTAGGACAGAAAGATTATGCCACCGCCCAAAATATTTTGGGCAATGTAGTTACGCTGAACTTTATTATAGGTATAGGATTCAGTATATTAACCTTGCTTTTCCTCGATCCTATTCTCTACTTCTTCGGAGCAAGCCCGGATACCATCTCCTATGCACGAGACTACATGGTCATTATCCTGCTGGGCAATGTTATAACCCATATGTATTTGGGACTGAATGCCTTACTACGCGCTTCGGGGCATCCACAAAAAGCAATGATAGCCACCATCACCACAGTAATTATCAATACCATCCTTGACCCTATTTTTATCTATCTATTCCATTGGGGTATTCAGGGAGCCGCCATTGCCACCATTCTGGCTCAAATCATCGCACTGGTGTGGCAATTCAAAACCTTCACAAACAAGAACGAATTGCTCCATCTCCACCGAGGCATTTACAAACTGCGCGGTACAATTGTAAAAAACACCATCGCTATCGGTATGTCTCCGTTCCTGATGAATCTGGCAGCATGCTTCATTGTAATTTTCATTAACAAAGGTTTGAAAGAATATGATGGCGATCTGGCCATTGGCGCATTTGGTATTGTAAACCGGATTGTTTTCCTATTCGTCATGATCGTGATGGGGCTGAATCAAGGTATGCAACCCATAGCCGGTTATAATTTTGGCGCCCAACAATATCATCGTGTAAACCAAGTATTAAAACTTACCATTTATGGTGCCACCACCGTTACAACAACCGGTTTTCTAGTAGGTGAACTGATGCCCGAATTGGCCGTATCCGCTTTTACCACTCATGAGGGACTGATACAGCTATCAGCTACCGGTTTACGCATTGTGGTCATATTTTTTCCCATTATCGGGTTTCAGATGGTAACGTCCAATTTTTTTCAAAGTATCGGCATGGCTGGTAAAGCCATCTTCCTATCATTAACCCGGCAGTTATTATTCTTGCTCCCCTGCATCATCCTGCTCCCTCTTTTCTGGGGATCGGCAGGAATTTGGTGGAGTATGCCAATATCAGACTTGGCGGCAAGTATTGTCGCAGGAGTCATGCTTTACCGCCAGTTCAAGATTTTTAATACCCACGGTAACAAATTAAAAGTTGAAAATTAAGAATTAAAAATTAGTTTCCTTATATTTGTCCACATAATCAATAGACAACGACTATGAACGAGCATTATGTTATCAACCTAGGACGCCAACTAGGCAGCGGAGGAAAAGAGATAGGCGAAAAACTGGCTCAAGAGTTTGGTATCGCCTTTTACGATAAAGAATTAATCAAGCTAGCTTCAGAAGAGAGCGGCCTGTGCAAGGAATTCTTTGAAAAAGCAGATGAAAAAGCTTCTCAAAGCATCATCGGCGGTCTATTCGGAACACGTTTTCCTTTTATCAGCGACGGAGCCATTCCCTATGGCAGTTGTCTGAGCAATGACGCTTTGTTCAAAATACAAAGCGATGTAATACGTGAACTGGCAGAAAAACAATCGTGTCTGTTTGTCGGCCGATGTGCCGACTACATTTTGCGTGACCATCCCCGTTGCGTCAATATATTCGTTTCTGCTTCCAAAGAAGCACGCATAGAAAGATTGATGCATATCCATCATATTTCTACAGAAGCCGCTGAGGAATTGATGGAAAAAGCAGATAAAAAACGGTCAGCTTACTATAATTATTATAGTTACAAAACGTGGGGAGCTGCCGAAACTTATCACTTATGTATTGATTCGTCCGTATTGGGGATTGACGGAACAGTACAATTCATCAAACAGTTTGTAAAATTAAAGTTAGGATTTTAACTACTTTTAAAATGGTATACCGGCAATTCAAAGGGTTACCTCAACTGTAATGAAGGGATATGTCTGATTTTTTTAATTCTATATTTCAAATAATTCAGACACATTCCTTTATATTATCCCATGGCAGGATAAATCAAAAAATATCAACCTTCAAACTTTTCCTATAAAATCAACAAATTCATTCACTTACGCAACATATCCTATAAGATTCCTATCACCAATAATATAGAAATGATTACTATGAGCAGCTTCAAACATGCAGGGCTAATAATTAGCATAATTACCAGTCTGATATCCTGTACACACAATAAGAACTACACCACAACCTTCCAACCCGAATTGGCAAAAGCAGAAGCAATAATGTACAGATATCCCGACAGCGCACTGCATATATTACAGGGCATACAACCTGACAATCCTTCTGACAATGAACAATATGCCACATGGGCATTATTGATGACACAAGCTCAATATAAAAACCAAATTGAACAATCCGATTCTTTAATAAATATCGCTTATTCTTATTTCATTAATCAAGATAATGCACAAAGAAAGGCATTGGCGCTATATTATAAAGGTATCTTGTGCCATGAAAGTCATCATGCCGAAGATGCATTGTCATTTTATCTAGAAGCAACAGCTGAAATAGAGAAAACAAATGATTATCAATTAGGCTTTCTTATCAATTCAGAGATAGGGCTAATGTATCTATATCGAAAACTAAATGATTATGCTATGGAATATTTTGAAAAAGCACATCATAATGCCGAATTATCCAACAACCAAACATACATAGCTTTCTCTTTCATCTATATCGCTAGAGCATTTTCACAGAAAAAACAATATAATAAAGCGATAGAATATTATGAAAAAGCCATAAAAATAGGACAAGTGAATAACTATCCTACCATATTGGCAAGCGCCATGAACGAAACCAGTTTTTTATTTCTTAAAACAGGAGAAAATAAAAAGGCTCTTCAGTATGCAAAAGATTGTATTAAAATAAAAAAGACTGATCAAAGGATATTTTCATTGGGAGATACTTATCGCTATTTAAAAATGTACGATTCTGCATAATTTTTTACCTAAACCAAGCTTGCCTGTCACCTAATATCCATACAGCCCGTAGCGCCTATCAAGCACTATTTTATATTAGTCAAGAAGAAAAAGATTACAAAAAGGCAGTAGAGTACAGTAATAAACTATGGTTCTATCAAGATTCAATAGGTAAAACTGATCGCAATAAAGCATTAATAGAGATGCAAGAAAAATATGATCAGCAAAAAATAATTAATGAAAATAATCTGTCACAAATAAAGAAAGACCGGATCATACGCAATGTGCTCATCGCCTTAATCATTTTGTCTTTCATCATAGCAATAACAAACTATCTATACCAACGAAAAATAGTCTCTCAAAAACAAGAGATATTGGAGAAAGAAGAAAAAATTCGTTATTTCACTATGAAAATACATGAAAATGAGACATTGATAAACCGCAACAAAATGCGGATAGAAGAACTTACGATCCAAATGGAAGGAAGCCAAGAGATAAAAGAACAATGGAAAGAACAAAATAAAATACGACAAGAAATACAACAACAGAATGAAATGCTGAAACTGGAGAACAATAAACTGCAAAATCATATAAGCAATTATGCCCAATCATTAAAAGAAAAGTCGAAAGAACTGGAAGCAATGGAACATCTATCAGAGGAAAACCAGTATCTACATAAACGCGAGGCTTTTTTATGTAACCAACTCATTAATCAGACAGAATTATTCAATAAACTAAAAACAACAAAGTATATAGACGACCAACTATGGCAAGAAATAAAAGAAAAAATAGATTTATTATTCGATAACTATACTAAAAGACTATACCATCAAATACCTTCCTTAACAGATGGTGATATACAAATATGCTGTTTGATAAAACTACGATTCAGCAACGGTGACATCGCCAACATGTTAGCCATCTCGCCCACATCTGTGTCCAAAAGGAAGTTAAGATTAAAAGAACGCATCGTACAAGAAATAGGTTCATTAGGCGAAAATCAAAGCCTTGATTTATGGCTTATGGAATACTAAAAATAAACAATTGTCTATATCACCTCCCTATAAAAAAGGTAATAAGCTAGTTATTAACTTATTACCTTTTTCATTTGTCCACATGATATCTGCACGTTTTTAAAATTTATCCTCTAACTTTGCCTCAAACAAAACAATTAAAACATAAAATTATGAAGTTAAAAAGTATAAAGAAAAGGATATGGAGTATAGTTATTATCATAACTACATTAATAGGTATTTTGCCTGCACAGGCCAATACAACAGAAACTCCTGTTAAAGATGTAGAATTGGATGGCAGATGGGATGATCCTATTAGAAGTGCGACTACCAATTGCCCCATAACTGTATTTACCGATGGCTATCTCCTTACTGTCAAGAACGTATCACCCGACCGTGATATGACCATCCGCATTACAGATATGGCAAAAGGGAGCGTCGTTTATGAAAATAATATTCCTGAAGTACAGAGCGCTTACATCACAATTTCTATTGCAAATTTCCCTGCAGGAGAATATAAACTAGAAATAACAGGTACACCTTCCGGACATTTAACGGGATATTTCACTCAAGAGTGACAGACCTGTTTTCATAACCCGACTAAAATATACCTAAACCGCTAACTTGATTCATTAGAAATTGGAACTTTCATGTTCCAATTTCTATGAATATAATTTGTCCAAAAAGTTCATTAAACAAATCCATATTAGCGCAATAATATATGCTGAATTTCCTTCTTGACATAACACCAGACAAAAGCCAGCTATTGATAACCATCAAATTAGCAGGGATATTGCGGGAAAAGAAACAAGAGGTATACTATACCTATACCTCAAACCCTGCTTTTACGCCTGTACTATATAATAAAGGAATAAGCAACTGCGTACTTTATCCAGATGATTTCCGTTGGTTAAAGCCCGACCTAACGCTTCTAGATTGTCGGCATGCAGCACATGCCTCCCTTTATCGGCAGCTAGCCATTGACTATATTTTCATAGCCATGCAGTTGCCGAACCAAAAAAACATACAGGACAAAGATATTTCTGTACTTTATCTGCCACCCACTCCCTACCTGTCATCTGGTTCCGGACCACGTGTGGAATCGTTGGCAAAGAGATTGCAGGATATAAAAAAAAGACAAAGGAAGAATATTATTGTCGGATTATTGGGAAAAGGAAATAAAAATTCAAAGATACTAGAAGATTTTTATAGAGTTATAAAAAGAAGTTCCATCAGAAATCCCCGGTACCAATTCATATTATTGACCGACATACCAAATGTATATCAATCGTCTGAATTGCCCGACAACATGGAATTATTCCGCACGCTGAACCTTAACACCATATTACCATTATGCGATTTGGCTTTGACCGACTCACATTCTGACGCATGGCTGGATTGTACCTTTGCTCAAATACCGGTACTGAAATATTCGCCTAAAGATATGATAAACATAACTCCGATGAAATTGGAGCAACAAATAGAATATGCATTACAAAATAAAACAACACTAACACAAAAGGCGAAAGAGTTATGCGATTTCTTTGAGCGTAAGAATCGGGAAATAAACAAAATAGCCGATATGTTAATAGAAAGAGCAGGACGTAACAGATATAACTCATGCAGACTCCGGCCGCACACTTATTAAAGTAATTCAGCGTTCATACCTACTTCCACGTCCAAATGAACGTTAATCGCTCCAATGAATTTCTTTTTTTAAGTGATTGCGGCCGCTCCATGAGTTTTCTCTTATAAAACAAACCGGGTTATGACAGAATACGAACTTGATAAAATAAAGAAATCATTTGTCCGTTCCAATGCTAAGTGCCCTGTAGAGGTAGCTTGCCTGCTCACTGTTATAAAATATTACAACGGAAAAGAAACGGACATACATACATTGACCGAATGGTGCAAAATAAATGGAAAGCTTACCTTGGCAGGAATGAAACAAGGGGCTATATATTCCGGCATGAAAGCCGAAATATGTTTGCAAAACATTCATCAATTAACACAAAGAAAACTTCCCATCATCCTTTTCACTCTCAATGATTTCAATGTACCAGGATATGTAGTCTGTTACGGCATTCATGAATCCCGATTCATTATCTGGGAACCGGAATTCGGACTCATGCAATATTGGGCGGACGAAATGAAAACATTATGGATAAAAGGAATAGCCCTGACCCTCTTTCCCACACAAGATTTTATGAATTCGGCAAATCTCCATCTAAAATGGTGGGAAATATATAGCTGGAGCAAACTATGGAAAAGAAAGGTAGAACATTGGTACGAATATATATGGTTAAACGTACCTTTATTCCGCCAAATGGTATATAAGCTGGGTAAGAACAAATGAGATGTGAAAAGTAGGCACTCATAATCTTTCCTTCTCACTCTCTCCGGCACCACTACCCTTATATTTATTACGCGTAGCATTAAATTTATGCGTACCGTCAGCATCACTTTCCTACTATCATAATTATTAATTTGCAAAGAAGATGCCCGGTTATAATACATACGGTTTCCAGACTTCATACCATGGAACAAATCCGTACCACTCAGTTTCACAGACATCCTATCCCCCCAAAAGAACTTTGTAACCCCGGCATCCACATAAAAAATATTCTTGGTTTCCGAGCAATTCTCCATATCGCCTTTACTTTGATAATTCATTTCCACCGAAGCCATCCAGCCGTGATTAAAATTAAACGTATTATTAAAAGCCCCGTAAACATCGGTTTGTTCATCTTCAGCAATCCATCGGTAGTCTCCAGATCCAGCCATTGTTTCTGTACTCCCCAATTCAATTGCGGCGACCAGATTCCAAACTTAGGCGCCAATGACAAGAATGCCGAAACAGACTTCAAGCTATGGAGATTTTTGAAAGAAATAAGCGTTACCGCCGGATTATACTCCATTTGTTCCCCCCAGTAAATGATTGCATTTCTTCTGTCATTATAATCCATACTGAACTGCATAAACTTCCATGCCCCCATCAAAGAAACGTTATGCACCACCTCATGTTCCAATAACGGATTGCCGGACTGAAGCGTGAACCTATTGGCATACGTCACATTATTGCTCAACTGCTGGTAGGACGGACGACGCGTCTTCGCCGCATAACTAAGCTGCAACTGCACTCCGCCTATTTCAGAACCCAATGAAACACTCGGAAAGAAATTACTGAAATTCCGGCTTTGTCCTTCCATATATTTCCCATCCTCATAATAATCAAAGTTCACCCACTCATAACGTCCCCCCACGGAGAGTTGCCCTATGGGGGTATTGCGGCTATACTCTAAAAACGGACTGATATTCTGCTCTTTCAGTTCACTGAATGAAGTCGGCACATAACCTTCCGGATTCACATAATCATCCTGCCGCTCCGTATGACTGTATTCAGCCCCTATCATGACATTTCCTCCAAGCAGCGGACGGCTCAGCACCAGTTTGGCAGCAAAGAGTTCACTTCTCAATGTATTGGTAGAAGTGACAACCCTATCTTCCTTATTGCTGCTTTCTTCACGTTGTATCGTATTGTCTCCGTTTTTGTCAAACAGATAATCCGCATTAAAATCAATCTCCGTTTTTCCCGCCATCCCCTTATAATAAACATTTACCGAATGCGAGGGATTATAATACGCAGTGGCATTGATATCATTCGCCAGATAGTCATAATGCGTGCCGTCGGCATATACATCCGAATTAAATATAGTGTGATAGCGGGCATCCGGATTGGCTTTCAATGTATATTTTACTCCGATTGAATTATTTTCATCGAATGCATAGTTCACACCTGCGATATTGGTAAATGCCTGTTGATTCGTTTTTGCGAACTGATAATTGTCCTGATGCCAAAGCGTATCAACATGCACATCTTGAGTAAACCGACTTTCGTCAAACCCTTCACTTTTTCTATAATACACGGTGCCGAACACATCCAATTTATCACGCCGGTAATTCCAGTTCAACTGTTCCACGAAACCAGCATACTCCCACTGATTATAACCGGAACGCACATCAAATCCAAATCTTTCCCCTTTTATGGGGCGGGTAGTAATCTTCACCACTGCTTTCACAGACGCATCATATCTTGCACCGGGGCTGGTAATCAGTTCTACATTCTTAATATCTTCTGACTTCAGCTGGTCCAGTTCCGACAAATCACGCAGCAATCTTCCATTCACATAGATTATCGGGCTCCCTTTTCCAAATACCTCATACGCATCATTTTTCTTCTGAAGTCCCGGTATATGCTTCAACACATCCTTCCGCCGTACCCATTTTGCTAAGCACTGTTCCTTGCACATGGGTCTGCAATCCTTCGGCAGTAAGTTTATATGACGGGCGATTCCCCTTTACCACGACTTCCCCCAACAGATTAACATCTTCATGCATCACAATCGTTACCGGAAATTGAGCATAGGCTTTTGTCACCGGAATAAAGCCAAGACAAGAAATTCTGAGTATATTGTTACCGCTTGTTTGGTCTATGCTGAAAAATTCCTTGTTCATTGCTAATTGTACCTTGCACAAAAGATGAATCTTTGGAAGATAGCAATACCACATTAGCAAAACTGACAGGATTTCCTTTTTCATCAACTAATAAGCCGGAAACACTCTGTGCGTCAATAACAATAGAATTTAATAATAATCCGAGCAATAAAATCAGTGTCCTCATAGCATTTTCTTTTTACGATTATTTATCCGGCATATTTCCTATCTTATTCATCTTGCAATACCAGTTTCACGATCCACATTATTCATTAACTTTTCCTCTGTCTTATGTTTTAGTCCAGAATTAAAATTCCAAGAGAATGTCAGCACCACCATGTTTGCATTATTTTTGATGTAAGTCCAACTCTTTTTCTGCACCCGTTCACTCATCAGTTTCCAACCGGCACTCCAACCAGCAGGAGTAAAAGGATACAGCACTCCAATACCGGCACTCATATTTTTCCATTTATAAGAACATTGTATAACAGAATTTTTTTCTCCATAATCTATTGATTCTCCGTACAGTGAATTATATCGGTTTCCTATAGACCCATATAAAGAAAAATTCTTATAGTTCAAAGAAGCGTCTCCACCAACATACCAAGCTGTATAGTGATGTAAATAAGAATTTCCTTTGCTCTCAAAACTGTTGAACCCACCATACAAACTAATAGATAATAAATCCGGTATCACATTTATATTAGTATAAAGTCTTCCATTCCATTGAGTAAAGCGTTTCTGATTGTCTATTCCATACTCAATAATATAGCTCCCGTCCGGTTGAGATACACACTCTATCTGTTCCATGATAGGATTTTTGCTAATGCGATGTCCTCCACTTAGCTGGAAACTTACTCTCTTGTTCCCCCATGATAATTGCAGACGATTAATGTATGAACGATAAGGCTTCAAATTCCGGTTTCCTCTGTTTACCTCCAAATCCGTTGTTTGCTGGCGAATATCACTCAATGCTGACAGGCTGGGGACAGAAGGTGAGCAAGTGAAATTATATCGCAGACTTGCCCCTTTAAAAACAGGATAAGAAAGTGACAACATAGGACGAAACATATAGAAAGTAAACCCTTCCTCCGATTCATCAAAATCCTGACGAGATGCACCTATACCCAATGAATAATTTAATTTTGCCCATTTCCCTTGCGCCTGTACGTAACCGTAAAGACTTGAATTATGCATTTCCGCAGATTCATTTACATCACCTGTATAACGATTATGGGTATATGCCTGCATATATTTAATCCCACCTGTCAAAGTTATTTTATCAAATGTTTTTTGATAGATGCCCTCACCAATTAATGAATATCTGGAGCCGTCCGTACCATAATCATAAGAAGACACAGGCGCACCGGCCTCACTATGTGCTTCACTATATTCACGTTCATAATCAGAGCCTATATAAGTCCCTACCACATTTAAGGCAAGAAACTGGTCGTGAGGCAAAAACTTTTTATAATATAAATCAAGTGAAGGAGAATGATAATTATATTCGGAACGTGTGTAATTATATAAATCCTTCTGCTCCGTTTCTTTTATCAATTGTCCATAATCTCCATGAGGTGAATTATAAATATTTTCCGTAAAGACAGCATTAAATATATACTTTTCTGGTTTTGTAAGATTATAACTTGCCTCAATCGAATGGTCTTGGTAACTGAAAGGAGTGGAGATACCAATCAGTTCACGCCGACGTTCCTTTGCTTCGGTAAAAGAAAACATTTGCTCTTCATCCACCTTTCGGTCATCATAATCCCGATAACTTAAATAATAATTCAGCCCGAATTGTGACAATTTATGAGTTGCACGAATATACACATTATCATCCCCAAACCCAGTAGTCACAGCATTTGTAAAGCTAACACCCCCGGATATGCCCGACTCTGCCCGACGGACTATATAGTTAATCACAGCCTCAACTTCAGTATCTGCATAACGCACTCCTGGATTATCAATATACTCCACTCTTAAGACTTCGTCCGGTCTTAATGCTTGTACCTGAGCTGTGCTTGCTACAATATCATTAATGCGCAGCTGCACACTTCCTCCGCTGACCGTAGTAATTTTTCGTTCAATACTATTCACTTTCAATCCCGCCAGTTGCATGTGGCTCAACAATTCATACCCCGAAGTAGATGATTTTACCTGTTTGTCGGTAGGCAAAATTATCTGTCGGTCTACCCGTTTCATCACATTCGATGCTTTTACAGTAACCCCTTGCAGCATTATTGCCTCATCAGCAAGTTGGATAGTACCTATATCCAACGGGCGGCTCAAATTATCCAGTCTGATTACTTGGGTGATGTAGCCCACAAAAGAGATTTGAAGCAAGTAATTGTCTGCTTCCAGCTTACTTATGACAAACTTACCTTTCTCATCTGAAGTACATCCGGTGACAAATGTAGAATCAACGCGCTGCAATGTGATATTGGCATAAGAAACAGGCTGTCCTTTGACATCTGATACCTTACCGGAAATTCCTGCTTCTCCCTGAGCATACAGAGTTAAAAAGCTACCTAGAATAAAGGTTATGCAAACAAGTATTTTCATATATCTAAAATTATAATTTAATTACAATATTTTTTCTTCAAACAACCAAGATATTGGCATAGTTTATTCTATCCGCATAGCATGATATTCCACTAAATTCATTATAATTTGTATTAACAGACAAATTAAACCCTTCTTTTTTCAATTAAAAAAAATTCTCATCAAGATATCTTTTAACTATTTCATCATTACTTTCATTCTGATATGTTTGCCATATTCTTTGAGATAGTCCCAGCCACAAAAGAGGAATCTTTAGAAGATAACAATACCACATTAGCAAAACTGACAGGATTTCCTTTTTCATCAACTAATGAGCCGGAAACACTCTGTGCATTAACAATAATCACTTGTAACACTAATCCGAGTAGTAAAATCAATTTCCTCATGTTCTATACTTTTTATTTTTTTGAAATTATCACAAACGTCTTAGCTCATCATTTGCCGCTCCTGTCCCTTTATACTTGCTCTTTGTTGTATTAAACTTATAGCGCAAAGTAATAGAAAATTCACGAGTATCCCATTGATTAGTCTGCTCCCAAATAATACTGCCAAAATATGTTTGCCAATAATTACGTGAACCATGAAAAAGATCGTTCCCTCGAAGTTCCAGACTTAAGGCATCCCTTAAAAATGACTTACGGACAGAGATGTCAACTGTACCATAATTTTTGAACTGATACAAATTCTGATAATTTCCTTTTCCCATAAAAAGCCCATCCAAACTGACAAGAAAATCACCAGGAAGTTCAAATGTATTGTTGAACCTTATTGTAGGACGAGGCTTATTAAACTCTATGCCATCTATTGTCATCCATTGTTTCTTCACGCCGATATTTAGGTTAGGATGCCAAAAGCCAATAGCCGGTGAAATAGAGAAAGAAACATTCAAAGTCGGACGATTATGATAATTGAGGTAAGTCATCATCATTGAATTGCCATTATCTATCGGATCTCCCCAATAAATGATTTCCTTACGCCACTGCTGATAGCTGACAAGTAACTGTAAAAAACGCCATGTACCGACCAATGAAATATCGTGAATGGTGCACGGCTCCAGCAATGGGTTACCACGTTGCATAGTGAAACGGTCTACATAGGTGACATTGTTGCTTAACTGGCTATAAGTAGGTCGTTGCGTTTTAGCAGTATAACTCAACTGTGCCCGGACAGAACCTAGTTTTCTTGAAAAAGAAAGATTAGGAAACCAGTTTCCATACATACGGCTCTGTTCATCCATGTGCACACCATCCTTATAATAATCAAAAGTTACATGCTCATATCTTACACCCAATGAAAGGTTACCTATCGGGAACTGACGGCTGTATTCGGCAAAGCCACTCAATCCATCTTCCTCTACACGACTGATGGTACTTTCCACATATTTCTCCGGATTACGGTACTCGTCATTGCGACGGGTATCCGTATATTCTCCGCCTACCGAAAGATTACCTCCAAACAACGGATAAGAAAGTACCAATTTAGAAGCTAGCAATTTATTTCTGATGTAACTCTGTGTATGCACATCCCGACTTTCTTGCTCTTGACTGACTTCGTGATAAAGACCTTTTCCTGTAGAAGTATTAGTATAATAGTCTGTATTAAAATCAATATTCAAATCTCCCACAGTACCATTATAATAAACATTTAGTTGATGAGTAGGCTTACCGGAAGTAGAAGAATACTCTTGATTTTCCAAGTGGTCATAAAACTGATTGTTGGCTGTAATATCATTAGAGGTAAATACATCCGACTTCGTATTTGGACGGGAAGTAAGAGTATAGCGGAATCCCAGTGAATGTTTATCATTCAGGCTATAATTAGCTCCTATTTCACCTCGTAAAGACTTGTCTACTACAGTTCCATCCAATAGATTCTGATATTTCCATAAAGAATCAGACTCCAAGGTATGTACAATATCATTTTTCATGATATATTCGTTCTTTAAATAACGGAATATACCAAAAATATCAAGTCCATTATGGCGGTAGTTTACATTCAATTGCTCTATCAAGTCTACATTCTGGCTCTGATAGTAACTGGAACGGAGATCGAAGCCGAAACCATCTCCGGCACGCCGGATAGTCTGTATACGGATAACGGCAGTTACAGTTGCATCATAACGTGCACCGGGATTAGTAACAACTTCTACGCTCTTAATATCTTCCGAATTTAGTTGATCCAATTCCGAATCATCACGTACCTGCCGCCCATTGATATAAATAAGAGGTGTTCCTTTGCCAAGTACTTCATAGGAATTCCTCTCTTTTATTACACCCGGTACTTTTCCCAATACATCGCTTGCTGATCCGGCTTTAGAGAGTACACTATTTTGTATATTAGTCACCAGTGCGTCGCCTCTCATGCGAGTAACAGGCATATCAGCTTTTACCACAACTTCAGCCAATATCTGTGTGTCTGAAGCGAGACAGATAATTCCAAGATCTGTACTTCTGTTATCTAATGGACGATAAACAGTAGCATAGCCAATAGATGAGATGCGAAGCACATCCTTTGTTTCTTTGACATTGAGACTAAACGCACCTTCTTCATTACTGATACTTCCTGCCACGAAAGTAGAATCGGGCAAAGAAAGTAACACTATATTGGCATAAGGGACAGGTTGTTGTTGCTCATCAATTACTTTACCTGTTACCGTAACCTGTGCTTGCAGCTGCACTGCCACCCCCATAAAGAAGTATAAACAAAAAAGTATATTCGCTCTCATATTCTATATTTTTAAAGTTTCAAAAGTACATTATATTACAAAGCTATAGAATAATCAACGGTCACATTCTATCGGTTTATTATAGAAGCTATTACCTTGATCATAATTCCTTAGACGACAAGTCATTCAGTGAACACTTTTTGTTTAATGTACAAGTAGAACAAGTATCTATATTTTCCAAACTAAATCCTCCTCGGAACATTCTCCATTTATCTCTATTTTCCCAAAGTTCTTTCAAATTTTCTTTTGTAAGATCTCCTACAAGCAATTCTTCATGTCCAAAGCATAAGAGCCTGTTAAAAAATGGCTGAAATCCTTTTCTAACAAAGTTTCCTATATCAGTCGGATAAGTTTCTTTCTTTTAAATGATGACCAAACTTAAAAAAAAAAGATATATCAGACTAATTTAATGGAAACAGAGTGGAATATATAGCAAGAGTGTTGAGTCTGCAAAAAAGAAAGCAGAAATATGATTTACATTAAAGTCAGGATCTAATCTTACTCTGCATTTCATTCTATAAACACAGTTTCCCTACAAGCGCCTCAACTCATCATTGGCCGCCCCTGTACCTTTATACTTGCTCTTTGTTGTATTAAACCTATAGCGCAATGAAATAGAGAACTCGCGCGAGTCATATCTATGATCTTTTGAGAAGGAATATGCTCCACTGCGAAGAAGCGTTTTACTTTTTTGCTGGCGGAACAAATCATCTCCCCTTACCTCTATACTCAAAGCATCATTCAAGAATGATTTTCGCAGTGAAATATCAACATAGCTATTAAAACGATCAAAATATACATTGCGCAAATCCCCCTTACTCCTGAATTGCATATCCAAACTAAGAAGGAAATTTTCTGGCAATGTAAATGAATTAGACAGCACACCCGTAAATCTGGGTTCATTCAATTTTAATTGTTGCCCATCACTATCAATAGTCAGCCATTGTTTAGTTATTCCAAGACTTAAACGGGATTCCCATATACCAATATGAGGCGAAGCCGAAATAAAGGCATTCAGCATAGGCAGACTTTTATTCAAATTAATACTTTTCAGTAAAATGGTATATTCATTCGGATTCAATGGCTCACCCCAATAGATTATAGCATTTTTAGTCTGCTGATAACCTAAGCTGAGTTGCAGAAACTTCCAAGAAGCAATCCAGTTAAGATTATGAGTGATTTCGGACTTCAATGTAGGATTTCCCTGCTGTATGCTGAAACGGTCTATATATAATGAACTATTGCTCAACAGCCTGTATGAAGGACGTTGCGTCTTTACCGTATAACTAATTTGCGTCTTAACCTTTCCAATCCGAGTATTGAAGGAAACATTCGGATAGATATTATCATAGCTACGGCTCTGGTCATCTATATGCAGATCATCTTTATAATAATCAAATTTTATTTGCTCATAGCGTGCACCAAGTATAAAGTCGCCTATGGAAATAGATCTGCTATATTCGGCAAAAGCCGTTATATTCATTTCATTCATCTTGCTGTTGGATGAAGGCACATAATTTTCAACATTCAGATAATTGTCTTTGCGATGGGTATAAGTCCATTCTCCGCCTACTGAAAATTTTCCTTTCCACACAGGATAGGACAACACCAGTTTGGCTGCTGCCAAATTATTTGCCACATCACTTGCAGCATGTACATCCCGGTCCTCCTGCTCTTCACTTTCCTCGCCAGTAATGTCCTCCTGTAAATAACCGCTTTGATAGTAGTCGGCATTGAAGTCTATTTCCAGATTACCCACGCGCCCCGTATAGTAAGCATTCAACTGATGATTTAATTCATTATCTGTTTCTGAGCTTGTAAAATTCTGTAAACGATCAAATACCTTACCGTCTAAACTGACTTTACTAGTTGTATAAAGCTTACTATCATATCTGGGGCTTCCCTGAATAGAGTATTTTATTCCGATAGAATTATTTTCATCAAACATATAGTTCATTCCGATATTTCCTCGCAGCCATTGCTTATTATCATTATATTTCAATTGATTTTCCAAGTCCAGCTGTTTCTTTGAAATTAAAGTCTGATGTACATTGGTGCGTTCACGAAATTCCATCTTATCATATCTGAACATGGCAAACATATCCAGCCCATTATGGCGATAGTTCACATCTGCCTGTTCCACTAAGTCTACATTTTCACTTTGATAATAACTGGAATTTAGATTGAATCCGAATCCATCGCCAGTGCGGCGGATAGTCTGAATGCGCACCACAGCATTTACAGTGGCATCATAGCGCGCACCGGGATTAGTTATCAATTCTACATGCTTAATATCTTCCGAACTGAGTTGCTCCAGCTCAGACTTGTCGCGTACTTCCCTGCCATTGATATAGATAAGAGGCGTTCCTTTGCCGAATACTTCAAAGGAATCTTTATCCTTCAATATACCGGGCACTTTTCCCAGTACATCGTTTGCCGATCCTGCCTTTGCTAATACGCTGTTCTGCACACTTGTTACCAATGCATCGCCTTTCATGCGAGTTACAGGCAAATTGCCTTTCACTACTACTTCACCCAGCAGTTGTGTATCCGAGTGCAACAAGATAGTGCCTATATTCCTGTCCTTACATTCCTTATATGTTGTAGCATAACCTACAGATGAATGCGTAATATCCTTTAGAGAATTTTCTGGGATGTGAAATTTTCCATCCTGGTCACTGATAGTTCCATATATAAAAGTAGAATCAGGCAATGATAAACATACGATATTAGCAAATTCTATCGGCTGATTACTTTCATCAACAATTTTTCCAGCTACTGTCTGTGAATATATAGAAGTAGTAGAAACTACCCAAATCAACATAATATAAAGTAACTTTTCCATAATATATAATTTTAATTATTCATTTTCTGAATGAGTAAAGACCATAATTGAGGGTCCTTGCGGATAGATGCAATTATTAATAATATTTGTTCTATACAAAGAAGCGTTATTTTACAAAAGTCTTCATTAGGGTATGCTTCAAATTGATTTATTTTATGATTGAAAAATCTATGTACAGTACATCCTCCACATAATCTTTGTGCCCAACATTTTTCACACTTTTCATTTGATCTAAAATCTATTTCATGATCAAATGGTTTATATAATTCTGGATGATTATAAACATTATAGCCATCAATACTACCTAACTTACATTCTTTAATACCATTTATTGTATGACATGCGTATATAGTTCCATCAGTGCTTACAGCTAAATACTGATCTATAACAGGGCATATATTAGTAGATGTATTATGAACAATAGCATGTAGAAGTAACCAAAAATCTTTAGGCAAATATTTCAGTTCTGTCTTTTTAAATATTCCAAATCAATGGAGTTTCCATAAATCAAGCAATAAATTGCAGACTAAGTTCTTGATCATTGACCACTACACCTTTCAAATTTCCAAAAAGTCGATCCATAAATTTTGAAATATCTTCATGACTATAATTATGATCAATATGTAACTGCGTATAGGTTGCTTCGTACTGTATTTTTACATTGGTTTTTTCTTGTATAGTATGGATAAAATGAGCTATCCTTTCATAACTTCCTTTTCCATTTTTATATATTCTCTGAATATCATTAATTTCTTTAGGACCATCTATACTGATAGTCATTGCTGAAATATTTCTCTTGATAAATGCCAGCATCCTATCTGTTAATATTGTCCCATTAGTAATAATTACGAAATTAGGCAAAATATCTATTTTCCCTTCTTCTTTATAATATTTAAAGCGATTGCACACTATCTCCATTCCTTTAAGATTAAGCATCGGTTCGCCTCCAAAAAAGACAATCTTTTCAACTCTTTCAAATTGTTCTACACAAAAATCTACAAACTCTATTGCTGTTTGCTCTGTCATTAGGTTACGTTCTTGATTATAACTTCCACCTCCACCAAAACAATACTTACATCTTAAATTACAATCATTAGATATATGTAAAGTGATTCGCTTTATCACTTTTCTTTTACTTCCATTTTGAATATTTGTGCTATGCTCGCCTTTATTTGAAGCATATATAGATCTAATTAATGAAACCACTTGTTCTTCATCTCTATATAATTCTAAGGCTTCATGAATATCTTTATATTCTTTCAATGCCGATAATATATCATATGTTTCCTTATTTATTACCCTAATATCTGCTGTAGGATAATAATATGACAAGCACATATCTTTGCTTTTTATCAAGTGTATTTTTTCCAAATTCATATAATAAGGTATTAATTAGACCATAAAAATATAAAAAAGTATCAGAAGAGGATGTTTATAGATTATAAAATACCGCTTCTGATACAATTGTTAGGAGATACAGCAACCGTTATTAGCAAACGCAGCCAACACCTTACATTACCACCTTCACTTTTAAGATGCTCATCATCTTTGAAGTCTTTTACAGTACCACCTTCTACATTTTCCAAATCTGAGAAATCAAGTTTTTCATTTAGTGTAGTAACATTCTGTTTTTCACTTTCAGCATTTACTACTTCCTGCTTTTTTAATTCGTCGTCTTTCATGATCGTTAAATTTTAAAATTAACAAACTAGTAAACTATTGTGATTTCTTAATTACATTGCAAATGTAATCTCCCACAGTCCGACGCCTCCGGACTGAACAAAAAAAGATTTTCATTTAACATTCTTTCGTATTCTCATAGAAAGACTGCCTTAAATAAAAGTAACCACACTTTTATTTAAGGCAGTCTTATAGAATCACTTATACAAGTAGCAGATCAATTCATTGCCGCACCTTAGTTATTGATAACCAATTGATAAGATTCAGCCACAGCATTCAGTTCATCGGCAAAGGCAATAAACAGTTCATTATCATAATAAAAGAACATATCATTTACCAATGAATATAGCTGATTCAATAATCCATTACAGTTCTTATGCAGACTAGTAGCCGAAAGACCTTTCTGTTCTTTCACAATACCACGCTGTGTATCTAAGTCCAAATAAAGATTATTTGCCTTTTCCACTTCAGTGATGCGATCAGCCAGATTCAGTCGTTCTACTGAATCATGGTTTTTCTCTGATTGCAGAATCAAAATGTAACCTGCAATACGGGCAGACATATCGGAACGGGTAATTATCTTATTCATTTTATAATTTCCAGTCTGATCAATAAGGCTTTTTGCAGCATCTTGATCTTCTTTTGTTCCTATATCTCTTGCTCTTGATGTTCATCTGTAATGCGCTGAAACATTTGCGACGAATATCATGGGCTTCGGACAGACCGACTGTTTCAGAATAAAGATGGCTTTTATTTAACTTTTGACCATATTCAGCTAATATAGCCTGTAATGCCAAATGCTTGTTGGTTAAATCCACTTTATCGTTTGCTGATTCAGGTATCTTTCCAGATCCGTCTTTTACAACTGCATCCGACGAACCTTTCAATAGCTTTGCATATTTATCATATACACCTAACCAACGTGACATAAAATCATAGTTTTCTGACAAATTCAGAAAATTAATAGAAACTAATGCTCTTGCTTCAATCATTTGTTACAAATATTTATAAGTTTAATCCTCATTTTTATTTGCGAATTATAATTTTCTTATCAATCTGACCACAGATTGGATTAAGAATACTCAAACATTTGCTTCACATTATCTATATAGTCTTCTTTTACACGTACCATTGTCTGTAATGTAGAGGTAAATATAGAATCCAATGAAAACTGCAAGAATTTAATTCCAGACTCTTTTAAAAAGTAAATATCATCCTCTTTTAGCGGTATTTTTGTACTCAATAAAGGTGTGAATCCATATTGCCCCACTTTTCGTATCACCTCTTTCCAATCAGGGAAAGCAAAAATATCACCTCCTGTCAAAGCCAGATTCCCCCCCCATATCATGAGCTTCATCTATCACCTTTATAATTTGCCAACTTGTCAAATCGTTCTTCCTGTTTCTATCCGCATAGTAATACATACAATCCGTCCTGCATTGGGTTGTAATCATAAAGTTAAGATTCAGCGGAACAGAAGGACGTTTAGGTATAAAGTCTGTAGTATAAAATAATTCATTATCCGTATAAACACTTCCCTCCGATTCTTCCTTAACAGAAATCAGCAGATACGGGGAAAAAGAAATCGTCACTCCTTTATAATTCCATCCTACTTTTACTGGATTGCCGATTATTTTTCGAATAAACTTATCTATCAGGTCTGGTTTTATATTTAGGGTATTTGCTATATTTTCTATTGAAGCATTTAATTCTCCTTCTCCAATATGTGACAAGATATATCCAATAGAAGGTGGAACTACGCTTGCAAAAGCCATGGCATGTTCTAGCTTAGCAGTAATTAAAGCTGATTTAGCAATGATATAAGAACAATTATTTTCGTTTCTAATCACATATTGTGGATTCAAATAGATATACATAATACAGCCGTTTTTATACATAAAATAGTAAGGAGGGCATGCCTCCTTACTAAATTGAATATTTAAGATCCATAATACTTCTATCAACACTGGATGCAAACTATAATCAATCACTCTTTTTTTGTAAATAGTGATATAAAATCTTTTCAATATCGTTTTTAATTTCTACATTTGTTTGCTATACATAAATGCAAATACTATGACTATGAAAAAAACAATTGGAATAAAAAGAAACTCTATTATTATAATAATAGGTATACTCCTTTCTGCCTGCACACAAAAAGAAAATGCTTCTCAACAAGCGTTGTTGCTTGAATTGGTTCAAGCGGAAGCGGTGATGTATGAACATCCGGATAGTGCACTGGGTGTATTGCAAGGGATGAAAGTTCCGGCATCATCGGACAAATTGCAAAATGCTACTTGGGCGTTGCTAACAGTGCAAGCCAAGTATAAGAATTATAAAGAAGAGCTTGCTGACTCTACCTTAATTAATATAGCCTATGATTACTTTATGAAGCAGGATGATGCGCGGCGGAAAGCGATAGTTCTATATTATAAAGGTGTATTATATGGAAAAGCAGATAAAACGCAAGAGCGCAAGAATCCTATTTAAAGGCGATAGAGGAAGTAGAAAAGACGAAAGACTATCAACTGGCACATTTGATTTATAGCTGTATAGGAAATATATACC
>ENA-OQBV01000254-OQBV01000254.1-human-gut-metagenome-genome-assembly--contig:-NODE-254-length-31698-cov-4.595800_pt1 | contig 31698 bp, 29 predicted proteins | sample MGYA00242750_ERZ504559 | MGnify/ENA primary metagenome ERZ504559 (study PRJEB26092, sample SAMD00036230) | human gut metagenome | host: Homo sapiens | study: EMG produced TPA metagenomics assembly of... | reverse complement strand
GGTCCTTGAGATCCTTGAATCGCTTGCGCAGGAATTCCGGTGTGATCTTGAGTGTGCGGCAGAGATCGGCAGTATCCAGAGACGTGATCTCTTTCATGATGACTGTGATGTCGTAAGCCGGCTGGTTATAAACCAGTAACTTTCCGTTGCGGTCGTAGATGACTCCCCGGCTTGGATATTGTATCTTTTTCAGGAATGCATTACTGTCAGCATTCTTCTTATAGTCTTCGCTCATGATTTGCAGGGAGAGCAGGCGTATAAGGAAGATGAGCACAATAAAGATTACTGCGCCGCCAATTGCATATTTTCGTTTTTCGAGATCGTAATTCCGTTCCACTAGTGTTTCCTCCTTATAGCTTCTATGCACAGGATACATACAATGGTTGCCAGCGTGTCACTGATGGACTTCAGCAGGATCATGCCTATACGATGGAATGAAAAGTAGTCTGTCAGATTCAGTACGGTGGCATGCAAAAGGACGGCAACAAGCAGGTAACGTAAGAAAGGAGAGAATCCCATGGTCCGGATACCCGGCTCAAAATCACCGGTTGCGTCGCGGGTTGTTTGAGCTTGCAGAAGAGGCTGCCGGAAGAAAGCCAGTAACACCGAGGCTGTAGCGTTCAGTCCAGGCGTGTTGCTGAGTATATCGATACAGAGGCCCAGTGCGAACGACCAGAGCATGGTCTGATTACGTCCGGTATTCGAGTCTAGTTTCAGAATGAAATATACATATAGCAGCGGTTTGGCAAACTGATGGATATGTACATAGTTCAGTACCAATACCTGTAACAGGATTAATCCTGCAAACCATAATATGCGAGCCATCTTCTTTGTTTTTTGTCAATCGGGAAAGACTTTTCTTTCCCGGTTTAAAGATTGTTCATAAGGATCGAATCCTCCAATGCGGTTTGTTCTCCGTTGTCTGCCGGTACGATGACACATACATCGTTCAGGCGGGCAAAGTCAGTAAAGAGTTTGACGCGTAACAGATAAGACAATCCGTCGTGGCTGTCTGTCATGTCATCAACGGTTCCTACCGGAATACCTGCCGGGAATACGGCACTGTGTCCGCTGGTAACGATCGTATCACCCAGTGAAAACTCGGAGTGCCGGGGCATGTCCTTTACGAGTGCATAACGTGAAGATCCTCCGTCCCATTTCAGAAAACCGAAATAGGAGGTGCGTCTGATTTTACAGCTTATACTGCTTTTAGAGTTAAGTACAGGCAACACAACCGAATAATGCTCGCCTGCCAGGTAAACGATGCCGACTACTCCATAGCCGGATATAACTCCCATTTCAGGACGTATGCCATCCGCTCTTCCCTTATCAATCGTGATGTAGTTGTCGGCCTGTGTCAGGCTGTTGTTTACAACTTGAGCATCAATCAACTGACAACCGAGAAGAGCGTCCTCGCGTAAGGACGCTATCTGAGTTGTATCTTTGTTGAAGCGTTCCAGTGCACGTGAAAGCTGTTCCACCTGCAGCTCCAAAGCAATATTGCGGTTCGTCAGTTGTCTGTTCACCTCCGTCAGGCCAAAATACTGGCTTACCTGTTCAGCCGTCTTGTGTACGAATCCGGCAGCTCCGTTGGCGCATGTAAAGAACACGCTGCCCTGGTAACTGTTAAAGCGGAACAGCAGCGTGATGCTGAATATTTCCAACAGTACGAAGAGCAGCCAGTGATCATGGCGGAGGAGAAAGTCAATCAAATGCCTCATCGCATCAAGAACGAGAAACGATCCACGTTTTTGAGGGCGATGCCTGTTCCTTTTGCTACGCTGAGCAGGGGATCTTCTGCCACATGGAACGGAATGTTGATCTTGTCAGTGAGACGTTTGTCCAGTCCGCGTAACAACGCTCCACCGCCTGCCAGATAGATACCATTATTGACGATATCGGCATACAGTTCAGGCGGAGTGTTCTCAAGAGCGCTAAGAATTGCTGTTTCAATCTTAGCAATACTTTTCTCCAGACAGTGCGCAATTTCCTGATAGCATACAGGAACCTCCATCGGAAGTGCTGTGATGCGGTTCGGACCGCGTACGATATAATCTTCAGGTGCATCGTCGCCCAGGTCTGTCAGTGCAGCGCCTACATGGATCTTGATACGTTCTGCCATACGTTCGCTGACTTTGACATTGTGCTGACGGCTCATGTATTCCTGAATATCGGCAGTCAGATCATCGCCTGCAATGCGGATGGAGTTGTTGGAAACAATACCACCCAAAGAGATAACGGCGATTTCAGTGGAACCTCCACCTATGTCAACGATCATGTTTCCTTCCGGTGCTTCCACATCGAGTCCGATACCGATGGCTGCTGCCATCGGTTCGAATACCAGATATACATCGCGTCCTCCGGCGTGTTCTGCACTGTCACGTACGGCACGCAGTTCTACTTCAGTAGAGCCCGACGGAACGCCGATGACCATACGTAATGAAGGTGTGAACAAGCGTCTTCCGGTATTTACCTTCTTGATCAGACCGCGCATCATCTGTTCGCAGGCATTGAAGTCGGCGATCACCCCGTCACGAAGGGGTCTGACCGTGCGGATATTGGGATTTTCTTTTTCGTACATCATCTTTGCACGTTCTCCCACGGCGATCATTTTGTCGGTACGCCGGTCAAGCGCAACGACGGAAGGCTCGTCTACCACGATCTTGTCATTACTGATAATGATGGTATTGGCTGTGCCAAGGTCCATCGCTATTTCTTGTGTGAATGAGAATAAGCCCATTTTTTACGTTAAAGATTAATGTTTGAAGTGTCTGAAGCCTGTCACAACCATTGCTATTCCATGCTCATTGCAGTATTGGAAAGAAAGTTCGTCCTTGATGGAACCACCCGGCTGAATAACGGCTTTGACACCTTCGTTTCCTGCTATTTCCACGCAGTCAGGGAAGGGGAAGAATGCATCACTTGCCATGACAGCTCCTTCCAGCTGGAAGCCGAATCCTTTAGCTTTTTCAATGGCATGTTTCAGTGCATCTACACGACTGGTCTGTCCCACTCCGGCAGCCAGCAGCTGTTTTCCGCGAGCAAGTACGATGGCATTGCTCTTGCAGTGCTTCACGATCTTATTGGCAAAGAGCAGGTCTTCCACTTCCTGTTCTGTAGGAGCGAGAGTTGTTACCTGCTTCAGATCTTCGCGGGTTTCAGTGTGTGTATCTTTATCCTGTGCGAGAACGCCTCCCAGCATGGAACGGAACTTGAGGTTGCTGGTCTTTCCATTCTTGCGGGCCAGGATGATACGGTTCTTCTTCTGACGGAGAACTTCGAGTGCTTCTACGTCGTAGTCAGGAGCAACGATCACTTCGAAGAAGATTTTGTTGATTTCTTCTGCCGTAGCGAGATCGATCTTCTGATTGGTTGCAAGCACACCTCCGAATGCAGATACCGGGTCGCCTGCCAGTGCGTCTTTCCATGCATCAAGCAATGTAGAACGGGAAGCCAGTCCGCACGGATTGTTATGTTTGATGATTGCGAAGGTCGGCTGAGCGTCGAATTCGTCGATCAGATCCAGTGCAGCTTCGATGTCGAGCAGGTTGTTGTAGGAAATTTCCTTTCCGTTCAACTGTTCGAACATATCTTCCAGGCGGCCGTAGAAATTAGCTTTCTGGTGAGGATTTTCTCCGTAACGCAACGGATGAGCCTCGTCCATGGCATAGCGGAATGCAGATCCTTCGCCTCCGTCAAACCATTGCCAGATGGCTGAATCATAGTGGCTGGATACGCCGAATGCCTGACGTGCAAACCATCTTCTTTCGTCCAGAGTGGTTTGTGCTCCGCGCTGTGTCAGGATATCGAGCAGCGGTTTGTACTGATGCTTGCTGGCAACAATGACTACATCGTTGAAGTTTTTGGCAGCGGCACGTATCAGAGAAATACCGCCTATATCGATTTTTTCAATGATAGCTTGTGTATCTGCACCCGAAGCAACGGTGTCTTCAAACGGATACAAATCTACAATGACCAGGTCTATTTCAGGAATACCATATTGAATGGTCTGCTGGCGGTCCTGTTCCAGTGCGCGACGGCAAAGGATACCACCGAATATTTTAGGATGCAGGGTCTTCACTCTTCCTCCCAGGATGCTAGGATAAGAAGTGAGATCTTCCACTGCCTGGCAGGGATATCCCAGACTTTCAATAAACTGGCGTGTACCTCCGGTTGAGAGGAACTGTACTCCTTCTTCGTGCAGACGACTGATAATGGCATCCAGTCCGTCTTTGTGATAGACCGATATAAGGGCGGTTTTGATTTTCTTTGACTCTGACATGGCTATAAATTTTAAATTTGGGTACAAAGTTACGAATTTTCAACTGATAAAAAGCTTCCTGTGTCTATGAATTTATTTTTTTTAATAAGGGATTGTTTTGTAACAGGAATGTAACATGTATGACATTTGAATATAACATGAACCGGATAATTTTGCACGCAGAAAAATATTATTACAAGTCAAACGTATGGAAACAATTTACCTGGGAATTGTGATATTCCTGTTCATGCTGGCAGTGTTCGACTTGCTGGTGGGTGTCAGTAACGATGCCGTGAATTTTATGAATTCGGCCGTTGGTGCAAAGGTCGCTAACTTCAAGACAATTGTAATTGTAGCTGCGATCGGTGTGTTTGCGGGAGCTGTGTTAAGTAATGGTATGATGGATATTGCCCGTCATGGTATCTTTCAGCCCGTTAATTTCAGCTTTTATGAAATAATGTGTATCCTGTTGGCCGTTATGGTGACGGATGTGGTGTTACTGGACGTATTCAACACACTGGGACTTCCTACTTCTACCACCGTATCCATGGTATTCGAGCTGTTGGGAGGTACTTTCATTCTGGCTATCCTGAAGATTGTAGGTGATGAAACAGGTCTGCTCACGCTGGGTGACATGATGAACACGGAAAAGGCTCTGTCAGTGATCATGGGTATTTTCCTTTCCGTGGCGATTGCATTCATTGCAGGTACTTTTGTACAGTATATATCCCGTCTGATCTTCAGCTTTAATTATAAAAAGAATCTTTCCTGGACCATCGGTATCTTCGGCGGTATTGCAGTAACTTCTCTTTCTTACTTTATGCTGATCAAGGGATTGAAGAGTGCGCCGTTCATGACTCCGGAATCACTGGCATGGATTTCTGAAAATACCACCTTGCTTGTTGTCGGCTGCTTCATCACGTTTACGCTGCTGATGCAGATTCTGCACTGGTGCCGGGTAAATGTATTCAAGATTATTGTATTGCTGGGTACATTCTCGCTGGCTCTTGCTTTTGCCGGAAACGACCTGGTTAACTTTATCGGTGTGCCTCTGGCCGGATTCTCTGCTTATACAGACTATGTAGCCAATTCAAACGGAGTAGGCATCCACGACTTCATGATGACATCGCTGATGTCTTCAGCCAAGACTCCTGCCATCTTCCTGTTTGCTTCCGGACTGATTATGGTTTACGCGCTGGCTACTTCTAAGAAAGCCAAGAATGTGATCAAGACTTCAGTCGATCTAGCCCGTCAGGAAGAAGGTGATGAAATGTTCGGTTCATCTGCACTGGCCCGTACGATTGTACGCCGTGCGAACAATATCAATGATTTCCTGAAACGTGTAATTCCTGTCGGAAATGCGCCGCTGGATTGACAGCCGTTTCAATAAGGACGAGGTGATTCTTGAAAACGGAGCAGCTTTCGACCTTGTACGTGCTGCCGTTAACCTGGTACTGTCTGGTTTGCTGATCATCATCGGTACGACGATGAAACTTCCGCTTTCCACTACTTATGTTACCTTTATCGTAGCAATGGGTACTTCGCTTGCTGACCGTGCCTGGAGCCGTGAAAGTGCCGTATATCGTATCACCGGTATGTTGTCAGTAATCGGCGGATGGTTTATCACAGCCTTCGTAGCATTTACAATCTGTGCACTGGTTACCTTCATCATGTTCTATACCAGCTTCGTGGGTATGTTCATCTTTATCGTGGTAGCAGTGGTACTTCTGGTTCGCAGCAACATCAAGTACAGCAAGAAAGAAAAGGCTGAACAGCAGGATGATATCTTCAAACGGATGATGGCATCGAAGGACAAGAACGAAATCCTGGCCTTGCTTCGCCAGCATGTGAAGGAAACTCTGACCAGCTACATTACTTTCAGCGAAGATACTTACGTGAAGGTGACCGACGGATTTATCCACGAAGATCTGAAGAGCCTGCGTAAAGCAATGAACGCGACTGACGATCAGAAGAAGATGCTGAAGAAGCGCCGTCGTAAGGAACTGCTCGGTCTGCGCCGTATTCCTATTACCATTGCCATCGAGAAGAATACCTGGTTCCACTTGGGAAGCAACAGTTGTGAAGAGATGCTTTACTGTTTGAAGCGTATCTGTGAGCCCTGTAAGGAACATGTGGACAACAACTTCAATCCGATCTCCAAGGATTGTGTAACCGAATTCCTGCCTGTCCGTGAAGAACTGTGCCGTCTGATGGAACGTACCCGTACGGCTATCGAGAACAACAATTACGAAGAGGCAGACGATATCCTGGCTAAGGGTGATGCACTGAAGAACTCCATTTCTTCTTTGCGCAAGCAGATGATGAACCGCATGCAGGAAGCAGACAATGCCAGCCTGAAAGCTTCCATGGTTTATCTGAACATTCTTCAGGAGTCTCAGGAGTTGGTAAGTATCTGGCGTCACCTGCTGCGTGCGAGCCGTTTCTTCCAGGGAGACTATGTACCTCAGGAGTCTGTTCTGCTGAATCTGGCAGAATCTCCCCGTACAGTGTAACGGAAACTGATTCCATTTGTTAATCATTATACTGCCGTTGTTTTTCTGAGTCCGCCGGACGGATAAGGAAAAGCAGCGGCAGCTTTTTTATTGTCTGCCGGCAAGCCCTGGAAATGAGTTGTTTACATCGTGCGTTCGATGGAGCCGAATTATGCGGTCGTTGCGGCCTGATCGTGCGGTCGATTGGGCTGAATCGAGCGGTCGTTGCAGCCTGATTGTGCGGTCGCCTCCGGCGCATCGGAAAGACATCCTGGAAACAGTGTACAGGGGAGTTCAGCCCTGTCGGCAGAAGGCCTCGGGCTTTTGGGCAAAACGTCTCGGGCTTTTTTCGGCAGGTTCAGAATGTTTGCCGTCAGTTGAGTTCTGTTATTCCGGGCATGCCGGTCCGGCTGGCGGGAAGCACAGAGCGGGGAGAGAAGGGAAAAAGAAAATCCTCACCGGACAGAAGTCCAGTGAGGATTTTTATGTTGTCAGAGGAAAGGATTAGAATCCTGCCAGTTCGATGACTTTGTCAACGGCTGCACTCAGACCGTCCGGATTCTTTCCACCTGCAGTTGCAAAGTGAGGCTGACCGCCACCGCCACCCTGAATCAGTTTGGCTGCTTCGCGTACCAGCTGGCCTGCATTCAGTCCGGCTTTCACCTGATCTTCGCTCATGGTTACAGTCAGCAGCGGTTTGTTGTCGAATACGCTTCCGATAACTACGAACAGGTTTTCAGTGAACTGTCCTTTCAGCTGGAAGGCAATGTTCTTCACGGCGTCTGCCGGCATCGGGAGTACAGCCTTGATGACTTTCACTCCGTTGATATCCTTTGCGCCTTCGATCAGTTTGTTCTTCACGCTGGCTTCTTTTTCCTTCATGAATTCTTCTACCTGCTTCTTCAGGCCTGCATTCTCGTCAATGTACTTAGAGATGGCAGCCTTCAGATCGGGAGCATTGTTGAACAGTGCTTTCAGATCAGAAAGAGTATCCTGAACGGTGTCGAACATTTCTTCTACCTTGGCACCGGTTACAGCTTCGATACGGCGTACGCCGGCTGCAACAGAGCTTTCAGAAATGATCTTGACCATACCGATTTTTCCGGTAGCCGATACGTGAGTACCTCCACAGAATTCGATGGAAGATCCGAACTGTACGACGCGTACTTCGTCACCATATTTTTCACCGAACAGGGCGATAGCTCCCAGTTCTCTGGCCTTTTCGATCGGCAGGTTGCGGTATTCGGTCAAAGGAACGTTTTCGCGGATCTTGGCGTTGACCAGATGTTCCACTTCGCGGAGCTGTTCCGGAGTGACTTTCTGGAAGTGAGAGAAGTCGAAACGCAGAGAGTCCGGAGTTACGAGCGATCCTTTCTGTTCTACGTGTGTGCCGAGAACCTGACGCAATGCTTCGTCGAGCAGGTGCGTACAAGAGTGGTTGGCAGCACAAGCCGCACGCTTGTCGGTGTCCACACAAGCCATCATCGGAGCATCCAGGTGTTCCGGAAGCTTCTTGGTGATGTGGATCGGAAGGTTGTTTTCCTTCTTGGTATCGATGATGTCGATGGTTTCAAATTCGCTGACCAGCACACCAGTGTCACCCACCTGACCACCGCTTTCTGCATAGAACGGAGTGTCGCTCAGAACGATCTGATACAAGGTCTGGTTCTTCTGTTTTACCTGACGGTAACGCAGAATGCTGGTTTCATATTCAGTATAGTCGTAACCGACGAAAGTGGTTTCACCTTCTTTCAAGGTAACCCAGTCGCCCGTTTCTACGGCAGCGGCGTTACGTGCACGTTCTTTCTGCTTCTGCATTTCAGCTTCGAAACCTTTCACATCGGCTGTCAGACCGTTTTCACGCAGAATCAGTTCAGTCAGGTCGAACGGGAATCCGAAGGTATCATACAGCGTAAAGGCATCTACACCGCTGATTTCTGTCTTGCCGGCAGCCTTGGCTTCGTTCATGGTCTTTTCGAGCAGACGGATACCGGTTTCCAGTGTACGGAGGAATGATTCCTCTTCTTCCTTCATTACTTTTTCAATCAGAGCCTGTTGAGCTTTCAGTTCAGGATAAGCACCTCCCATGTTTTCAATCAGTACCGGAACCAGCTTGTACATGAAGGCCTGCTTCTGTCCGAGGAATGTGTAAGCATAACGGACTGCACGGCGCAGGATACGGCGGATAACGTAACCGGCCTTGGCATTGGAAGGCAGCTGGCCGTCAGTGATAGAGAAAGCAATGGTACGGATGTGGTCGGCAACGACACGCATGGCAACGTCCACTTTTTCGTCATCACCATATTTCTTGCCTGACAGGTCGCCGATCACTTTGATGATTGGCTGGAATACGTCAGTGTCGTAATTGGAAGTCTTGCCCTGCAGGGTGCGTACCAGACGTTCAAATCCCATACCGGTATCAATAACCTTTGCAGGAAGCGGTTCCAGGCTTCCGTCAGCCTTACGGTTATATTGCATGAACACGAGGTTCCAGATTTCGATAACCTGCGGATGATCCTTGTTCACCAGTTCACGTCCCGGAACAGCAGCTTTTTCTTCTTCAGAACGGGAGTCGATGTGAATCTCGGAACAGGGACCGCAAGGACCTGTATCGCCCATTTCCCAGAAGTTGTCATGCTTGTTTCCGTTGATGATGTGATCTTCCGGGAAGAACTGTCCCCAGTAGCCTGCAGCTTCGTCATCGCGTGAGATTCCTTCGCTCGGGCTTCCTTCGAATACGGTAACATACAAATCTTTCGGATCAAGCTTCAATACGCTTACCAGGTATTCGTATGCCCAACTGATTGCTTCTTTCTTGAAGTAGTCGCCGAATGACCAGTTACCCAGCATTTCGAACATGGTGTGATGGTATGTGTCGTGACCTACTTCTTCCAGGTCATTATGCTTTCCGCTTACACGCAGACACTTCTGTGAATCGGTTACGCGTCTGTATTTGGCAGGATGGTTGCCGAGGATAATATCTTTAAACTGGTTCATCCCTGCATTGGTAAACATCAGGGTCGGGTCATCCTTGATGACCATAGGTGCTGAGGGCACAATTCTGGTGTCCTTTTCGACTCAAAGAACTTTGACGAATGAGTCGCGGATTTCATTTGCTGTCAACATAGTTGTTTATTATTATGTTAGTTAATTTCTTAAAATCGGTTTGCAAATGAATAATCTGTTTTATTATTTTTGTCCGTATGTTTGGTGCAAAACTTGAATGTTTGTACGATAAAAAAATCAAAACCAGATTTGAATGCGTAAAGTCTACTATATTTATAATCCGAAAACGCGTACTTACGACCGTATTTATCCCACTATGCGCCAACGCGTAATGAGTTACCTGCGCCGTTTGTTCGTGGGGATGGGACTGGGAGCCGGAAGTTTCATTGTTCTGTTGTTGATCTTCGGTTCTCCATCCGAAAAAGACTTGCGTATGGAAAACTCCCGTCTGCAGGCTCAGTATCACATTTTGTCCAGCCGGCTGGACGAATCCTTGCAGGTGATGAAAGGCTTGCAGCAGCGTGATGACAACCTGTATCGTGTCATGATGCAGGCCGATCCGGTAGCAGATGCTTTGCGAACTCCCAGTTATAACAAGACGAACCGTTACGAAGACCTGATGGAGCTGCCCAGTGCCAAACTGGTGGTGAACACTACCCAGAAAATGGACTTGCTGGAACGTCAGTTGTATATTCAGTCGAAGTCATTTGATGAAGTTCTTGCACTCTGCAAGAAGCACGATGAGATGCTGGAGTGTATTCCGGCCATCCAGCCTGTTTCGAATAAGGATCTGAAGCAGACAGCCTCGGGATATGGAACACGGATTGACCCTATTTACAAGACTGTGAAGTTTCATTCCGGAATGGATTTCTCGGCTAACGTAGGAACTCCGGTTTATGCAACCGGAAACGGTGTGGTCAGAAAAGCAGGATGGGAGGGACTTTACGGCAATTGCATCCAGATTGATCATGGTTTCGGATATGTGACCCGCTATGCCCATCTCAGTAAGATTGATGTACGTGTGGGGCAAAAGGTCGTGAGAGGGGAGACTATCGGAAAAGTGGGAACCACCGGAAAGAGTACAGGACCACATCTGCATTATGAGGTGATGGTGAAGGGACAGATCGTGAATCCGGTGAACTATTATTTCATGGATTTGAATGCTGATGATTATGACCGGATGGTAGAGATTGCGGCAAATCACGGTAAGGTATTCGATTAATTAAAACTGAAAACGTATGGCTTTACGAACCGATAAAGAACTGAAATTATATTACTCCATCAGCGAGGTGGCGCGTATGTTCGATGTGAATGAGTCATTGTTGCGCTATTGGGAAAAGGAATTTCCGATGATTGCTCCCAAGAAGACAGGAGGAAATGTCCGGCAATACCGTAAGGAAGACATTGAAAACATCCGGCTGGTTTATCATCTGGTGAAGGAGAAGGGGATGACTCTGGCTGGAGCCAAGCAGCGCCTGAAGCAGAACCGTGAGTCAGCGGCCAGTTCGGCAGAAATCATAGAAAGGCTTAAGAAAGTGAGGGAAGAACTGGTAAGTATGCGGAAAGAACTTGATTATCTCACTTGAAAAAGAAATTCCGGACAATCTCAGGAGATGTTGCTCTCTTTGGAAGATTGTCCGGAATTTCTTTCTGTTGTCAGTCGGTAATCGTGTCGTCGAAGTTCTCGATACGGGTTACACGTTTTAGGTTTTCCAGTTTTTTCAGGTTGTTGCAGATCGTATTTACATCATCCACATCGTGTACAAACAGCTGGATACGTCCTTCAAAGATTCCATCGTTTGATTCTATATTCAACTTGTGGATATTTACATTCAGTTGCTGGGAGATAACTTGCGTTACCTGATTCAGCACACCGATACCGTCTATTCCTTTGATGTAAACATTGACCGGGAAGTTGAGGGCTTTTCCGATCTCCCATTGTACGGCTAGCAGCCGGTTGCCGAAACTGGTCTTCAGCTGGTTGGCAATGGGACAATGACGTTTATGGATGATAATGCGGTTGTTGTCGTCAATATATCCCAGTACATCATCTCCCGGAATCGGTTTGCAGCAGTCGGCAATAATATAGTTCTTCTGAATGGCATCCGGAGTCAGCTTGATGATTTTCTTTTTGTCAATTTCCAAAGGCTGAGGCTCTGGTTGCTTTTCTTCCTGCTTCTTGCTTCCGCCAAAAGCAAAAGCGATATATTTCTTCCAGCTTGTAGGAGTCGGTTTCTCTTTCAGTTCATTCCGGTCTGTTTCTCCGAGGGTAATGACACGCTGTCCGATCTGTAAAGCCAGTTCGTCTGCATTTTTCAGTTTATGCAGATCGCAAAGTTTTTTGATATTTTCTTCACTGGCAGCCAGCCCTTCCTGCTGAAGGAAATCATGCAACATGTCTTCGCCTTTCATCTGCATTTCCTTACGTTCCCGTTTCAGGATGGACAGGATTTTGGCTTTGGCCTTGGCTGTAGTTGCAAAGTTGATCCAGGAAGGCTGTACGCGCTGTGATTTGGAAGTCAGAATCTCTACCTGATCTCCACTCTGCAGCTTGTGGCTGAGCGGTACGAGTTTGTGATTGACTTTCGCACCGATACAATGGCTTCCCAGGAAAGTATGGATCGAGAAGGCGAAGTCAAGTGCCGTACAGTTCTGTGGCATTGTCTTGATTTCACCTTTGGGTGTGAATACGAATATTTCAGAGGCAAAAAGATTCAGCTTGATGGTGTCCAGAAAGTCAAGAGCATCCGGTTGTGGATCGTCCAGAATCTCCTTGATTGTCTTCAGCCATTTGCTCAGTTCTCCTTCGTCTTCACTGCCTCCTCCTGCCTTGTATTTCCAATGAGCCGCAAATCCCTGTTCGGCAACGTCGTTCATGCGTTCGCTTCGAATCTGCACTTCGATCCATTGTCCCTTGTTGCTCATCAGGGTGACATGCAAAGCCTGGTATCCGTTGGCTTTCGGATGGCTGACCCAGTCTCTCAGACGGTCGGGATGTGGCTTATAGAGTTTGGAGATGCAGACGTAGATGTTGAAGCAGTCGTTCAGTTCTTCATCTTCGTTGCGCGGGGTAAATATAATTCTTACAGCCAGGATATCATAGATCTCTTCGAATGTGATATGCTTGGTCTGCATTTTGTTCCAGATGGAATAGGGTGATTTACGCGTGCCAGAATCCGGTATGGAAGTCCCATCTTATCCAGCTGTTCCCGGATCGGAGCGGTAAATTCTTCGAAAACGTTGTCACGTTCAGCCTGGGTTGCCTTCAGCTTATCCTGTATCTGCTGGTAAGTTTCGGGAGTTCATATTTGAAACTCAGGTCTTCCAGCTCAGTCTTGATGCGGTTGAGGCCCAGACGGTTTGCTAAAGGAGCATAAATATAGAGCGTTTCACCGGCAATCTTGTATTGTTTGCTGGGGAGCATGGAGCCTAGTGTACGCATGTTGTGTAACCGGTCGGCAATCTTGATCAGGATAACCCGTATATCATCGTTCATGGTCAGCAGCAGTTTCTTGAAGTTTTCTGCCTGTGCTGACGCACGGTCTCCAAAAATACCTCCGGAGATTTTGGTCAGACCGTCTACAATCTGGGCGATCTTCGGGCCGAACAGATTTTCAATGTCTTCAACGGTATAATCCGTATCTTCCACAACATCATGGAGCAATGCGGAACAGATGGAAGTAGATCCCAGGCCGATTTCCACACATGCAATGCGTGCCACGGCAATAGGATGCAAGATATATGGCTCACCGGAGCGTCTGCGCACTCCTTTATGAGCTTGTCTGGCAAAATTAAAAGCCTTGGTTATTATTTCGACCTTTTTGCGATGCTTACTTTCCAGATATCTGTCGAGCAATTCCTGAAAGGCATCGTTGATCAGCTTTTCATCGTTTTGTTCTTGAACTTGTCTTTCGTCCGTCATACTCCTCCCTCCCTTTCTTGAAAACGGTTCTGCAAAAATATGAAAAATGCAGAAATATGCAAGTCTTTTAGGGGAATAGAATCAAAAGACCTGCATATTTTTGCTTTCTTATCGGATACGGATGGACTTTCCGGCACGGATGCTGCTGCCTTTTATGCCGTTCAACCGTCGAAGCTGGTTGACACTGACACCATATTTAGCGGCAATTCCTCCCAGGGTATCTCCATTTTTGATGCGGTAGTAAACGGCTTTTCCTGTGGAGGTTCCTGCCGGATCCTTGACTTCTACCGTACTGCGGCGGGTTTGATATACTTCGGGCTTGTAATTGTAGATACTGTCTTCGTGTTCAATAAAACAACTGATCATGTTATTGGGCAGACGAAGCGCATAGGGTTCCTCGTTGCCGGGAATAATATCTTTCTTGAATTCCGGATTCAGTGCCCGAAGCTGGTCGATATTGATGTTGCAGACACCGGCAACCTGATTGAGATTCAGATTGCGGGATATATGGATCGTATCTGTTCCTTCCGGCATGTTCATATCCATCGGGCTGATGTTATGCTCACAATAGTAAGTCATGATATAGTTTGCAGCAATGAAGGCAGGTACATATCCTCTGGTTTCTTTAGGCAAGTAATTGTAAATAGTCCAGAAGTCGGTAGCTCCTCCGGCGCGGCGGATAGCCTTGTTGATGGTTCCGGGACCGCAATTGTATGCTGCCAGCACAAGATTCCAGTCATGATAGATTTCGTACAGGTCCTTCAAGTAACGGACAGCAGCCCAGGTTGATTTGATCGGATCACGCCGTTCGTCAACCAGACTGGTTGTCTTGAGGCCGTACACTTTTCCGGTGCGTAGCATGAATTGCCAGAGGCCGACAGCTCCCTGGCTGGATGTAGCAGTGGGGTTAAGTGCTGATTCGATAACCGGAAGATATTTCAGTTCCAGGGGAAGATCGTATAAGTCAAGTGCTTCTTCGAAGATAGGCATGTAAAGATTGTTGGCGCTAAGCATGAATGCCACCTTTTGCCGAAGGCGGGTTGCGTACATGTCTATGAATTTTCGAACGATGTCGTTGTACGGCATTTCAATGATAGCAGGGATCCGCTGCAGGCGGCTCATATAGATGGAATCACTTACGACCGGATTTTCGGAAGTCATGGTACAGTTTTCCGACATGTTGATGTAGTGTTTGGACACCCAGTCAAGGTATAGGCTGTCCGTTTCGGAAAGCATTCCTTCCGGCAGGTCGATTACGTCTACTTTTCCTTCAGCAGACTGTATCGTAATGCTTTTTTCCGTTTGTTGTGCATAAAGTGCTGTTGCACTGAGAAAGGTCATAAGACCAATTACAAATTTCTTCATGGATTTAGAATTTGATACTGCATTGCAGGCCGACTCCTTGTGGCCGGTTGCGGAATGCGTCGTTAAATACTGCGGGTTCCAGTTTCATACCCAAATCTTTAGAAATGTCGAAATCCGACAACTCAGCATCTACATATGCATCAATGACTGATAATAGATAGACACCGATAAATGCAAATATACTTAAGTCGCGATAACGGCGATAAGTGTCTTTCTTTTTCTTGAATCTTTCTTGATAGCTGGCCAGGTTCTTCTGAACTTCTTCAGGAGTGGTACTGGCTGGGAGGAAATCCATGTAACTGTTGTTGTTCGGATTGTCGCTCATAATGTCTTGATAAGCCTGCGAATAGTCTTTGTACATTTTCCCATTCCAGGTCAGTGCATATGCACATCCGACAAAACCTCCGTATATGATGGGAAGTTTCCAATACTTACGGTTGTAGATCTGTCCCGCTCCGGGAATAGCCAGTGCCAGCCATACCGATTTGTTGGAATTGGGAATCCATTTTTCTTTAACTTTTTTCTGCGCGGCCTTCTGGATGGAGTCACTCTGGCTGGCCAGAGCCGCAGTATCCACAGGAGCTTCCAATGCATCTATTTGCTGTTGACGTTGCAGGGACAGAGTATCCAGCAAGGCCAGGCTGTCTGTAACATGCTGCATACGGATTGAGTCGGCAGTCAGCTGTCCCGTACGATGTTTGAGGGCGCGTTGTGCCTGAACTTCACCTGCAAATCCTGTCAGTAGCCATAAGAACAGGAAGAGATAACCAAGATATGTTTGTTTCTGTCGTTTCAATGTAGTTGCAGTTTATTCGGTTTTTTTCAATGAATCGAGTATTTCCATGATTCGTTCCAGATCAGTCTCGTCATTGAAGGGGATACTAATTTTGCCTTTACCTTTTGAACTGCAGGACAGTTGTACCTTTGCTCCGAAGAAGCTGCAAAGATGGCTTTGCAACATGGTGTATTCTTCTGACAGCTTGGCTCCTTTAGGAGTGATCTTTTTTCCTCCTGATTCAACGCTTTCTCCGCTGGATAAGGATTTTACAATTTCTTCCACTTTTCTGACGGAATATCCCTGAGAGATAATTTCATTGAAAATACGGATTTGAGTCTTAGGGTCATCCAGAGCCAGCAATGCTCGTGCATGTCCCATATCTATTTCCTTATTCTTTAAGGCAACCTGTACGGGAGCCGGTAATTTAAGAAGTCGCAGATAATTGGCGATAGTGGTTCTTTTTTTTCCTACTCGTTCACTCAGCCGTTCTTGTGTCAGTTCATACTGTTCGATGAGATGCTGATAAGCCAGAGCGATTTCCAGTGAGTTCAGGTCCTCACGCTGGATATTTTCGATCAGGGCCATTTCCATGACATTCTCATCATCAGCTGTACGGATATAGGCCGGTATGGTATGGAGACCAGCCTGAATAGAAGCACGGTAACGGCGTTCTCCTGCGATGATCTGATAAGAATCCTCACTGATCTGACGCAGGGTTATGGGTTGGATAATGCCTATTTCGGCAATGGAATCTGCCAGTTCCTGTAAGGCAATCGGGTCAAATTCACGGCGAGGCTGATTGGGATTTACTGAAATCTTGCTCAGTTCTATTTCGCTGATGGATGACGAACCCGAAGTCTTGACTTCCTCAGTAGATATCAAGGCGTCGAGACCTCGGCCTAATGCAAATTTTTTCTGTACTGCCATAGTTATTTATAGGAATATATCCTTTCTTAGTTGTTCTTGTTTATAATTTCATGAGCTAACGCCAAGTGATTTTTGGCTCCTGTGGATTCTGCATCGTAAAGAATGGCCGGAATTCCATGGCTTGGAGCTTCACTTAACTTGACATTACGTTGGATAATGGTTTTAAATACCAGTTCCTGAAAATGACGTTTTACTTCATCGTAGATCTGGTTGGCCAGACGTAGGCGTGAGTCGAACATCGTAAGCAGGAAGCCTTCAATTTCCAGTGAAGGGTTCAGCTTGGTTTTGATTATCTTGATTGTATTCAATAGTTTGCTGATACCTTCCAGTGCAAAATATTCACATTGAACTGGAATGATGACAGAGTCTGCAGCTGTCAATGCGTTGATGGTAATCAGCCCGAGGGATGGTGAACAGTCGATCAGGATATAATCATATTCTTTTTTCATGGGTTCCAGAGCATGCTTCATGATTTTTTCTCTGTTCTCGAGATTCAGCATTTCGATTTCTGCTCCCACGAGATCTATATGAGAAGGTATAATGTCCAGACCATCAATATCTGTCGTATAAATAGCTTCTCGTATATCTGCTTTATTGATAATGCATTCATAGATCGAACAGTCTATATCTTTCAAGTCTACTCCCAGGCCTGATGAAGCATTTGCCTGAGGATCTGCGTCGACTACTAGTACTTTCTTCTCGAGAGTGGCTAGTGATGCGGCCAAGTTTATGGTCGTTGTGGTTTTACCCACGCCTCCTTTTTGATTGGCTAAAGCAATAATTTTTCCCATATTAATCAGTTTAATCTGATTGCGAAGTAACTAATAATCGGTGATACTCTTAGTTAAGAAAAGGTTACTTTTTGGAAAAGTGTTGATAACTCACCGCTTTTGTTAATAACTTCGGCAGGGCAAAGATAGTCAAAATCGTTTAATTACATACTTGATTTGAGAAGATTAAGATTTGTAAACGCATTGTACCATTGTTTTTTTTGGCCCTATACGGAAAGATTGTAACTTTACACCGAATTTATTTAGAATAGGAATGAAAGATAAACCATTGATTTTGCTGTCGAATGATGATGGAGTGGCAGCAAAAGGAATACAGGAATTGATAAAAGCCTTGAGGCCGGTTGCTGATCTTGTTGTTGTTGCTCCCAGTGGCCCCCGTTCCGGAGCTTCCGGGGCTATTACGTCAGAAGTTCCTTTGAAATGCAGAATGATTCGAAGAGAGCCGGGACTTTCTGTTTATGAATGTTCTGGAACTCCCGTTGATTGTGTAAAACTGGCTTTGCATACGATTGTGCCCCGAAAACCGGATCTGGTAGTGGGAGGAATCAATCATGGGGATAATTCATCTGTAAATGTACATTATTCAGGAACAATGGGAGTGGTGATAGAGGGCTGCCTGAAGGGAATACCTTCGATAGGCTTTTCTTTATGCAATCATGCAGCAGATGCTGATTTCTCGTTTACATTGCCATATGTTCGCCGCATTACGGAGGAGGTGTTGCAGCATGGATTGCCTGTCGGCATTTGTCTGAATGTAAACTTTCCTAATGATTCTGTGCTGAAAGGTGTACGCATTTGTCGTCAGACAAAAGGTGTATGGACCAATGAATTCCAGCAGGCGGTACATCCTCGGGGGGGACACTATTATTGGCTGACAGGAGAATACCGGAACGATGAGCCTGAAGCGGAAGATTCAGATCATTGGGCTTTGGATCATGGCTATGTAGCTGTAACACCGACAAAGATTGACGTGACAGCTTATGAAATCTTTGAAGAGTTGTCTCATTGGAATTTAACCGTATGATATGAAATATTATCTGATAGTAGGAGAGGCTTCAGGAGATCTGCATGCTTCCAATTTAATGAAAGCTTTGAAACAAGAAGATCCTCAGGCTGAATTTCGTTTCTTTGGAGGTGATTTGATGACAGCAGTTGGCGGTACTCGGGTCAGACATTACAAGGATTTGGCTTATATGGGATTTATACCGGTTCTGCTTCATCTTCGGACGATTTTCCGTAATATGGATTTTTGCAAGCAGGATATTGTTGCCTGGCAGCCTGATGTCTTGATATTGGTGGACTATCCGGGATTTAATCTGAAATTGCGGAATATGTAAACGTCATACCTCTGTTCCTGTCTATTATTATATTTCTCCTAAGATTTGGGCGTGGAAAGAATACAGAATTAAAAATATTAAGCGTGATGTTGATGAATTGTTTTCCATTCTGCCTTTTGAAGTAGATTTTTTCCAGAAGCATCAATATCCGATTCATTATATAGGAAACCCCTGTGTGGATGCTGTGGAAGCTTTCCGGTCGGAAAATCAAGAAGGTTTTACTGAGTTTATATCCTGCAATCACTTGAAGGATAAACCGATTATAGCTCTATTGGCAGGAAGCCGAAAGCAGGAAATTAAAGATAACTTGATTCGTATGATGGAAGCAGCCAAGATGTTTCCAGACTATCAGTTTGTCGTTGCCGGAGCTCCGGGGATTGAACCTTCATTTTACCAATCCTATATGAACGAGGATGCAGAGATTGTCTTTGGTCAGACATATCGTTTGCTTCAGCATGCAAAAGCAGCATTGGTAACTTCTGGCACTGCGACACTGGAAACTGCTTTGTTCCGGGTACCGCAGGTTGTCTGTTATTATACGGCTGCAGGACGGCTTGTTTCATTTTTACGCCGACATATTCTGAAAGTGAAATATATATCTTTAGTCAATCTGATTGCAGATCGTGAAGTTGTGAAGGAACTGGTTGCAGATGGAATGACAGTCAAGAATATACAGGCAGAACTGAAGAAGCTACTGGCTGAGACTCCTGAACGAAAGGCAATGCTGGATGGCTATGATCGGATTATTCAGATATTGGGAAAGGCTGGAGCTTCAGAACGCGCGGCTCAGGAAATACTTCGATGCTTGAATAAAAAGAAATAGAGGGAAATATATACCCCGGCAATCAATACATCAGTTTGTCTGCGAGTTGTATTGATTGCCGGGGTATTTTATTTATAAGGACAACTTTATAGCTGCTGCATTAAAACAGAGATATTATATAAAGGTATACCACAGCTGCAGGTACAGCTAAGATTGTACTGTCGAACCGGTCAAGCATGCCTCCGTGTCCCGGAAGGATATTTCCGGAGTCTTTTATACCCAAAGTACGTTTCAGCAATGATTCTGTCAAATCTCCCCATGTACCGAAAATGACAACGGTTAAGCCCAGGCCAATCCATGTCGCGGTTGACATGAACGGAAAGAAATGAGCCATTGCTATGGCAGCAATGATACTGAAAACACCTCCGCCGATTGAGCCTTCCCATGACTTCTTGGGGGAAATACGTTCAAACAGTCTATGCTTGCCGAAAAGCATGCCAGTGCAATAAGCGCCAGTGTCATTTACCCAGTTGAAGATGAAAATGGAAAGAGGCAGTATCGGGTTATATTCCGAAATGCTGCCGTCTGAAGAAGTGTGATAAGCCAAAACATTCAGCAGTGCAAAGGGGAGAGCAATGTATATTTGACTCATCATGCATATGCCAGTTGTGAACCGGATTTTTCTTTTGAGATAAAGTTCACTGACTAATAGATAAATGATGAGAAATAGGTAAGGAATCAGTATCTCATTCTTACCTGGTACTACTCCCAAATATCCAAATCCTATAAATAGGAAGATGCCTGCCAGAATGGTAATGGATTTGTTGATTTGTACTTCTCCACTTTTACCAATAATTGTTCCAAACTCATGAATGGTCAGAGCACTGATCAGAGAAAAGAGTATTGTGAACGGAATAGGTCCGCTCACAATACCTCCTATCAGTACGGCTACAAATATAGCCCCGGTAATTGCCCTTTGAATAAAATTATTTTTCACGCTTAGTTATTTAAGGTTGTTTTATCTTCTGTTGGTTCAGGAAGTTCTTTTACTTCCGGATCTTTAGCTTCATTCTCAGATGTGGAAACTGGTGTTTCTTCTTTTTCCTGTTTCTCTTCCTTCTGTTTAGAAGCTTCTTCAGAGGCCATGATTTCTTCAGATCTGGAAGTCCACGGGCGTTTACCGAAGATCTTTTCCACATCTTCAGCAAAGATTACTTCCTTCTCTATCAAAAGTTGGGCTAACTGATTATGTCCTTCTTTATGCTCAAGAAGCAAAGCCTTGGCACGGGCGTATTGCTCATTGATCATATTCTGAACTTCCTGGTCTATCAGTTCAGCCGTATGTTCGCTATACGGTTTACTGAAACTGTATTCGTCATTGCTGTAATAACATAAGTTCGGCAGCTTGTCACTCATACCGGCATAAGCGATCATGCCGTATGCCTGTTTGGTTACACGTTCCAGGTCGTTCATAGCTCCTGTAGAAATATGTCCTACAAAAACGTCTTCAGCGGCGCGTCCTCCTAAGGTTGCACACATCTCGTCCAACATTTGTTCTTTGGTAGAAATTTGCCGTTCTTCCGGTAAATACCAGGCGGCGCCTAACGCACGTCCACGAGGAACGATGGTTACCTTGATCAAAGGATTGGCATGTTCCAGGAACCAGGAAATGGTTGCATGACCGGCTTCGTGTAAAGCAATGGTACGCTTCTCTGCGGCAGTCATAACTTTAGTTTTCTTTTCCAATCCTCCGACAATTCGGTCGATTGCAGCTAAAAAGTCATCTTTGTCGACAGAAGCTTTTGAATGACGGGCTGCGATTAAAGCAGCTTCATTACAAACGTTGGCAATATCTGCTCCACTGAACCCGGGAGTTTGGCGGGCCAACAAGTCAACATCTACGTTCTTGTCTAACTTTAAAGGCTTTAAATGTACTCCGAAAACTTCTTTCCGTTCATTCAGATCCGGAAGATCAACATAGATCTGGCGGTCGAATCGTCCTGCTCTTAACAGCGCTTTATCCAGAATGTCTACCCGGTTGGTTGCTGCTAAGATGATGACTCCACTGTTTGAACCGAATCCGTCCATTTCAGTTAACAACTGATTCAGTGTATTCTCTCTTTCGTCGTTTCCTCCCATATTGGGATTCTTTCCACGTGCTCGTCCGACAGCATCGATTTCGTCAATAAAGATAATACAAGGCGCTTTTTCCTTGGCTTGTCGGAACAGATCACGTACGCGTGATGCTCCTACACCGACAAACATTTCAACGAAGTCAGATCCCGAAATAGAGAAGAAGGGTACATCTGCTTCTCCTGCAACTGCTTTAGCAAGCAATGTCTTACCAGTTCCCGGAGGACCGACAAGTAATGCTCCCTTAGGAATTTTACCTCCTAGTTCAGTATATTTCTGGGGCTGTTTTAGAAATTCAACAATTTCTTCTACTTCCTGTTTGGCTGCAGCTTGCCCTGCTACATCTTTAAATGTAACTCTGTTTGCTCCTTTCTCAAAAAAGTTGAGCCTTACTTTTCCCAACGCTGAAAACATTGGTTCCTCCCCCTGGACCAGATCCTCCTCCCATACGGCGGATAGCAAAAAAATAGAGTGCGATGAGGAACAGAAAGGGAGCTAAATTCCAGAAAATAACTCCGAAATAGTCATTCTTCTTTTCGTAGCTTATTGATCCGGTAAAATGTCCTTGCGACTGTTCTTCATCCAAAAACTTATCTAAAGCCTCCATTGATCCAACTTGTACGTTGACCGAAGGACTTCTTCCTACTTTATTTGCATCACTTTTAAAGACATCAGCAATATGTTCAGGCTTGATGTACATATTAACCGTGTTATTGTCGTATGCAATAATTTTGCTTGCATAGCCTTTACTTACCATATCCTTAAATTCGGTATAGGTAATTTCTTTATTGGCACTACCTTCATCACTGGAGAACCAGAGGAAAGCAAAGACCATTGCTATGACTACATATAGCCAACTTAAGTTTGGCTTTGGTACATTGATCTTGGGTTTGTTATTTGAATTTTCGTTCATAGTTATCTTTGTTTAATCTAAATCGGGGATTTGAATTAATTTCGCATCAGCCCAAAGGTGTTCCAAATTATAGAAGTCTCTAACTTCCGGCAAGAAAATATGTACGATAATGTCACTATAATCCATTGCTACCCATTGTGCATTTCTGGTACCGTCAATGGCATATACTTTTTCTCCCATTTCTTTTCTTACGTGTTCTTTTACGGAATCAACAATGGCCAAAACCTGGCTTGGAGAATTTCCTTGACAGATTACAAAATAGTTACATATGGTGTCTTCGATGCCAGTCAGATCTGCTATTACAATTTTTTTTCCTTTCTTTTCTTGAATACCTTCTGTTATTTTTTCTATCAGTTTTTTTACTTTGTCCATTCTATTTCGACTTTTCTGTTTTAGTTTTTTAATTAATATAATTAGGTAGGCAAATATACTGGCTTTTCTGTATATTGCGAAAGAAACCGACATATTTCTCTTTACCTTTTGGATTTTTTGAGAGTCTGACCAGGGTTATGAGGCTAAAATGAGGGAAAAATGAAGAAAAAAATGATTTCTTTTGAAAAAAATGGAGAAATGCTTGGTATGTTATGGAAAAGTTGTACCTTTGCAGCGTCAAACCGAGAGGGGATGACTAAAATGAGATTTTGGGCTATGGTGTAATGGTAACACAACAGATTCTGGTCCTGTTTTTCTTGGTTCGAGTCCGAGTAGCCCAACTTCTTTATAAAGGATGTTTTCACGGAGAAGACATTTACTTTTGGGCTATGGTGTAATGGTAACACAACAGATTCTGGTCCTGTTTTTCTTGGTTCGAGTCCGAGTAGCCCAACCTTAAGTAGCTTCGGGGTGTAGCTCAGCCCGGTTAGAGTACGCGTCTGGGGGGCGTGTGGTCGCTGGTTCGAATCCAGTCACCCCGACTGGTTGTAAGCATTGATAATCTGATGATTGTCGATGCTTTTTGTTTTTTGGTAATATCGTGGTAAGTTGTGATTTTATCGGAGAAACTAAGTCGGCAATTAAACCAGGAAGTCAACCGTGTCTTTTTAAGGTTGTATTTTGATCGTTGCTACAAGAGTAAAGTTTTTGCTTAGATTGGCTGATGTTTATATATAAATAATGAGTCTCTCAGATCTTTATGTTGATCTATCTTACGTTGATTCTTAATCCGATTTTATATTATTCTGCATTATGCAGGGGTAAAAGAAAAAGGTCTTCATTGCTGAAGACCTTTTCTCTGGTGATCCGCTTGGGGCTCGAACCCAAGACCCCAACATTAAAAGTGTTGTGCTCTACCTGCTGAGCTAGCGAATCAATCCCAATTGCATTCGTTGTTTTCTCGATTGCGGTGCAAAGATAGACTCTTTTGTTGAAATGACCAAATGTTTTTCAGAAAAAGTGAAAAAATAATATGATTTCTTTGATTAATTGCGTCCGTCCATGCCCCACATCATTTTTTCACGCAATGTATTGAAGAATGAATGGTGGCATCGTTTTACTATGCGTACATAGTAGTCGGCACGTTTAATTGTCAGTCTCGTTCCTTCCCTGCAGGTTTCGCTGCGCCCGTCTACCGCGATCAGGAAATTATGACTCCGGCTTTCTACATCAAGCGTTATTTCCCAGTCATCCCTTATGACGATCGGGCGTACGTTAAGACTGTGAGGGGCGACTGCGGTCAAGCTGATTGTACCGCTTTGAGGAACCAAAATAGGGCCGCCTACACTGAGCGAATATCCTGTGGAACCGGTGGGAGTAGATATAACCAGTCCGTCTGCCTGATACACATTTAATGGTTCTCCATTGATGTAAGCATGAATGGTAATCATTGACGAGGTGTCCCGTTTCAGTACGGCAATTTCGTTAAGACCGTATGGATATCCTTTGAGTACATGCCCATTGCATGTAAGCTTCAAGACTCTTCGTGGTTCTGCCAGATAATTCCCTTGGTAAATTTCGTCGAAGGCATCTTCCATCTGGTCGGGCAGGACGTCGGCCAGGAATCCCAGTCTGCCGGTATTGATTCCTAATATCGGAATTTCTTTTTTCCCGACCCGACTGGCCGCTTTCAGAAATGTTCCGTCTCCTCCTATGCTGAGAACCATGTCGGCTGAGAAATTATTTCCTTCAAAGACTTCCAGACCGCTCAGATCTGCCTTAGTATGATTCCGGAGAAAATCATAAAATTCATTGCTGATACAGATCTGTGCTTTTCTGCGACGCAAGATTTCCAATAAATGGGTGACGTGGGCGGACTTATGCTCTTGATACGTGTTGCCAAATAAAGCGAATCTGAGAGTCTGTTGCATATTCTGTAGTTTTTTATCAATCTTTTTAGGTTTTGCAGTAGCGGTTTTCTAATAAAACCTGCTAACTTTGCACATTGCAGATGCAAAGATATAAAATTATAGTGCAATATGACTAAATTAAGTGTTAATATCAATAAGGTAGCGACCTTGCGTAATGCGCGCGGAGGGAATAATCCGGATGTAGAAAAAGTAGCTTTGGATTGCGAACGTTTCGGAGCCGAAGGTATTACGGTTCATCCGCGTCCGGATGAGCGGCATATCCGATATGCGGATGTGTATGCTTTACGTCCCTTATTGAAGACCGAATTTAACATTGAAGGCTATCCTTCCAAAGAGTTTATTGATTTGGTTCTGAAAGTAAAACCTCATCAGGTGACATTGGTACCGGATGCTCCGGATCAGATCACTTCTAATGCCGGATGGGACACGAAGACCAATCAGAGTTTTCTGGCCGATCTGATGGAAACATTCGGTAATGCGGGCATCCGTACTTCTATATTTGTCGGAACTGATGCCGAGATGATTGAATATGCTGCCAAGGCCGGAGCAGACCGGGTTGAACTCTATACAGAACCTTATGCTTCCTTGTACCTGGAGTCTCCGGAAGTTGCTGTTGCTCCTTTTGTGGAGGCGGCTAAGATAACCCGCAGTCTGGGGATGGGATTGAATGCCGGTCATGACCTGAGTCTGGTTAATCTGAAATATTTTCACGAAAGCATTCCCTGGCTTGATGAAGTATCTATCGGGCATGCTTTGATTTGTGACGCACTTTATCTGGGATTGGAAAAAACAATAAAGGAATATAAAACTTGTCTTCACTAATTATGATTACAATGACGTTGCTGGCGGTTGCACAAGTTGTTGCCGACACATTGACCGGAAGCAATCCGGTCCTGACTCCGGTTACTTCCGGAGAACCTGAGATGAATTTATGGGATATGGCCTGCAAAGGTGGATGGATTATGATTGTACTGGCTCTGATGTCAGTCATTGCATTTTACATCTTTTTTGAACGTGCGGTAACCATCCGCAAGGCAGGAAAAGAAGATCCGTTGTTCATGGACCGCATCCGCGATTATATTAAAAGCGGTGAAGTAAAATCGGCAATCAATTATTGCCGGATGATCAATACTCCTTCTGCGCGTATGATTGAAAAAGGAATCATGCGAATGAACCGTCCGGTTGCAGATGTGCAGGCTGCCATTGAAAATACGGGAAACATTGAAGTTGCAAAACTTGAGAACGGACTTTCCATTATTGCTACCATTTCCGGAGGTGCTCCCATGTTGGGATTCCTGGGAACTGTAACCGGTATGGTACAGGCATTCTGGAATATGGCGAATGCAGGAAATAATATTGATATTACTTTGCTTTCAAGCGGAATCTATGAAGCCATGATTACAACGGTAGGAGGACTGGTTGTCGGTATTGCTACCATGTTTGCATACAATCATCTGGTTTATCGTGTGGATAAAGTGGTTAGTCAGATGGAAGCACGCACCATTGCCTTTATGGATTTGCTGAATGAACCGAATGATAAATAAACGCGTATGGCACTGAAGAGAAGACAGAAAATATCACCCAGCTTCAGTATGTCGTCCATGACAGACCTCATCTTCCTGCTGCTGATATTTTTTATGATTACCTCTACGATGGTTTCGCCGAATGCCATTAAGGTGTTGTTGCCTCAGGGATCTGAACAGACTTCGGCAAAACCGATGGCACGGGTGATTATTGACAAGGATCTGAATTATTACGGGGCTTTCGGCAATGAGGACGAAATGCCGTTGATGATAGATGAAGTTCCCGCATTCTTGCAGGAATGTGCGCAGAAAGAACCCGAAATGTATGTGGCTCTGTATGCGGATGAATCTATCCCTTATCGTGAAATTGTTCGCATCCTGAATATTGCGAACGAGAATCATTTCAAGATGGTGCTGGCTACACGCCGCCCGGATAAGAAGTAATGAACATGAAACAGAATAAGATAACAGGAATCGTCGGTACTATTATACTGCATGTGGTAGTACTGCTTTTGCTTCTTCTGCTGAAACTGGTTGCTCCGGAACCGCAGGAAGAAGGTGGTGTGCCTGTTATGCTTGGAAATACGGAAACGGCACAGGGAACAGATGATCCTTATTCTTTAACAGAAGTCGATGTCCTGCCACAGCCGGAAACTTCTCTTCCTGAACCGGAAGTCGCTCCGGAGCCGGAGGTGAAACAACCGATGATTACGCAGGATGACGAGCCGTCTATTGTGGTGAAGAAAGAAAAGCCAAAGACGGAGAAAAAGAAAACGGAAACAAAGAAACCTGTAAAGGAAGAGAAGCCCAAACAGCCGGTGAAGCCTGTTGAACAGCCGAAGGAAAAAACTGAGGCTGAAAAACGTGCCGAAGCTGAGCGGGCAGCGGCACAGGCTGCTGCCAATAAGATTGCCGGAGCTTTTGGCAAAGGATCACAGATGGGCAGCAAAGGAAATGCCGGTTCGGGCACTGGAGTACAGGGCAGCCCGGACGGAAATGCTTCGGAGGGAAAGACCAGCGGAGTCGGAGGATACGGAACTTTCGACTTGAATGGACGTTCGTTAGGAGCGGGAGGACTTCCGGTTCCTGTATATAATGTTCAGGATGAAGGCCGCGTGGTTGTAACGATTGTGGTCAATCCTGCCGGACAGGTAATCAGTACAAGCATAAACAAGCGAACCAATACCGTCAATCCGACGTTGCGTAAGGCTGCAGAGGAAGCTGCACGAAAGGCACGTTTCAATAAGGTTGACGGAGTAAATAATCAAAGTGGAACAATAACGTATTACTTTAAACTGAAATAACATGAAATCAATTTGTATCTTTTTGGCTGAAGGCTTCGAAGAAATGGAAGCCATGTTCCCGCTGGACATTCTGCGTCGTGGAGGTATAGACGTTAAACTGGTGTCTGTAACTGGCGAGAAAGCTGTACGCAGCTCTCATGGAGTAACCATCATGGCAGATGCGTTGTTTGAGGATGTAAGCGAAGAAGACGTGGAAATGATTGTATTGCCCGGAGGACTTCCCGGAGCAACCAATCTGGATGCTCATGCCGGACTGGATAAACTGATTTTGAGTTTTGCCAATGCCGGAAAACCGCTGGCTGCTATTTGTGCGGCTCCGATGGTATACGGCAAACGTGGTTTGCTGAAAGGAAAGAAGGCAACCTGCTATCCTGGTTTCGACAAATACCTGGAAGGTGCTGAATATACCGGCAATATGGTTGAAGTGGTTGATAACTTCATTTTGGGTAAAGGACCGGGTGCCGCTCCTGCTTTTGGATTTGCTATTCTGGAGAAATATGCCGGTGCTGCCAAAGCTCAGGAAGTGAAGAACGGTATGCTGATTGCCTGATGAAGAAATATGTAATTGTCGTAGCAGGAGGAAAAGGCTTGCGCATGGGCGGAGACATTCCCAAGCAGTTCATTCCGCTGAAGGGAAAGCCGGTGCTGATGCGCACGCTTGAAGCCTTTTATGCTTACGACCCACAAATGGAATTAATTCTGGTACTTCCGGTAGACCAGCAGGCCTACTGGAAGTCTCTTTGTGAAAAGTATGCTTTCACTTTGCCGCATCGTATTGCCGACGGAGGTGAAACCCGTTTCCATTCTGTTCGCAACGGACTGGCCCTGGTCGGCGAGGACGGACTGGTCGGCGTGCATGATGGTGTACGTCCTTTTGTGTCTCCCGAAGTAATCGGGCATTGCTATGAGCAGGCTGTTTCTGCGCAGGCGGTTGTTCCGGTGATCGATGTAGTAGAGACGATCCGTCGCATTGAAGAAAACGGCAGCACCACTACTGTTCCCCGTGATCGTTATAAGTTAGTGCAGACTCCTCAGGTTTTTACCGTTTCTTTGTTGAAACACGCCTATCACCAGGAGTATAAACCGGCCTTTACTGACGATGCATCGGTGGTGGAAGCCCTGGGCATACAGGTTACTTTGGTAAAAGGAAATCGGGAAAACATCAAGCTGACCACTCCTTTCGATTTATGTGTGGCTGAGGCTTTGTTGTAGACTTTTCCCGTTGCTCTATGTGTATCTTAATTTTTTTCAGTTAAGGAGTGTTCGATTTATCTACGCGCGACATCAAGTATCTGCAGGGAGTAGGCCCGCAGCGAGCGGATATCCTGTCGAAGGAACTGAATATTCGTTCCTTTAAGGATTTGCTGTATTATTTCCCTTATAAATATGTTGACCGTAGCCGTCTTTATTACATCCATGAGATAGACGGGAACATGCCTTATATCCAGCTTCGCGGTAAAGTTCTTAGTTTTGAAACAGTCGGGGAAGGACGTCAGAGACGTCTGGTCGGTCATTTCTCGGACGGAACAGGAGTCGTTGATCTGGTATGGTTTCAGGGACTGAAGTTTGTGATGGGCAAGTATAAGGCGAATGAAGAATATATTGTCTTCGGTAAGCCTACCGTGTTTAACGGACGTATTAACATTGCTCATCCGGATATTGATCCGGCAGCCGAACTGACGCTTTCTGCTATGGGACTTCAACCTTATTATAATACGACCGAACGGATGAAGCGGACCAATCTGACTTCGCATGCGCTGGAGAAGCTGATGAAAAATCTTTTCACGGCCTTGCAGCATGAATGTCTTGACGAAACGCTCAGCCCTTCTTTGATTGAAGCTCATCACCTGATGTCCTTGACGGATGCTCTTTATAATATTCATTTTCCCAGAAATCCGGATTTGTTGCGTAAGGCCCAGTACCGGTTGAAATTCGAGGAGCTTTTCTATATCCAGCTGAATATTCTGCGCTATACGAAAGAACGGCGGAACAAGTTTCGGGGGCTGGTGTTCGGCAGAGTGGGAGAGATCTTTAATACCTTTTATGCACAGAATCTGCCTTTCCAGCTGACCGGTGCGCAAAAACGGGTGATCCGTGAGATGCGCCGTGACATGGGAAGTGGCCGGCAGATGAACCGCCTTTTGCAGGGAGATGTAGGAAGCGGAAAGACCCTGGTGGCTTTGATGACCATGCTTATAGCCCTTGATAACGGCTTTCAGGCATGTATGATGGCACCCACCGAGATTCTTGCAGCCCAGCATTACGAAACGATCAACCGTTTTTTGGAGGGGATGAATGTGCGGGTGGAACTTCTCACCGGAACAGTAAAAGGAAAGAAACGGGAAGCCATTCTGAGCGGACTGCTGACCGGCGACGTGCAAATCCTGATCGGAACACATGCCGTTATTGAAGATACGGTGAACTTCTCATCCCTGGGACTGGTGGTTATCGACGAGCAGCATCGCTTCGGGGTAGCACAGCGTGCCAAGCTGTGGGCCAAGAATACTTGTCCTCCTCATGTACTGGTCATGACGGCAACACCGATTCCCCGTACACTGGCGATGACGCTTTACGGCGATCTGGATGTGTCGGTCATTGATGAACTTCCGCCGGGACGGAAGCCGATCCAGACAGTCCATCAGTTCGACAATCGCCGGCCTTCGATGTATGCATTTCTCCGCAAGCAGATACAGGAAGGACGCCAGGTGTATATTGTCTATCCCCTGATTCAGGAGAGTGAAAAGATGGATATCAAAAACCTGGAGGACGGATATCTGCATATTTGCGAGGAATTTCCGGAATATAAGGTCAGCAAGGTGCATGGCAAGATGAAGCCAGCCGAAAGGAAGAAGAGTGCAGCGTTTTCTTCGGAACGAAACGCAGATCATGGTGGCAACCACCGTTATTGAAGTCGGGTGAATGTGCCGAATGCTTCCGTCATGGTCATTGAGAATGCCGAACGTTTCGGCCTTTCGCAGCTTCATCAGCTGCGCGGGCGTGTAGGCCGTGGTGCGGACCAGTCCTATTGTGTGCTGGTGACCGGATATAAACTGACGGAAGAAACCCGCAAGCGGATTGAAATCATGGTGCAGACGAATGATGGTTTCGAAATAGCTGAGGCCGACCTGAAATTACGTGGCCCGGGCGACCTGGAAGGTACGCAGCAAAGCGGAGTGGCTTTCGATCTGAAGATTGCGGACATTGCCCGCGACGGTCAGTTGTTGCAGTATGTACGTGAGATTGCGGAACGTTTGCTGGAAGAAGATCCCGAGGGAGTCCGCCCGGAGAATGCAATTGTGTGGCAGCAGCTGAAGGAATTGCGGAAGAAGAACGTAAACTGGTCGGTCATTTCCTAGGCGAAATCTGGACGGAAGGACGGAAAGGGGCAAAATAAAAAGCGTGTTTCAGTGAAGAAACACGCTTTCTATTTTTTGTCTTACTTCTAATAGTCAGATTACTTCTTGATGCGGTTGTAGCGGCTCATGAACTTATCTACACGTCCGGCTGTATCCACCAATTTAGATTTACCAGTGTAGAACGGGTGAGAGCTGCTTGAAATTTCCAACTTCACACAAGGATAAGTTTCACCTTCGAATTCAACAGTGTCTTTAGTAGCACAAGTTGAACGTGACAGGAACATGTCACCGTTTGACATGTCTTTAAATACTACCGGACGGTAGTTTTCAGGATGAATGCCTTTTTTCATTTCAGTATATACTTTTTTATTGTTATTGTTTTTGACTATATTGTGGTAACACAAAAAAGTGTAATGGTCTATTTCGGGTTGCAAAGATAGGGCTTTTATTTGAAATGCGAAAAGAATCTTCTGCTTTTTTCTCTCTTTTCTGTATGAGGTATATGGGAAACCGGGAAAGAACAC
>ENA-OQBV01000250-OQBV01000250.1-human-gut-metagenome-genome-assembly--contig:-NODE-250-length-31982-cov-5.222665_pt1 | contig 31982 bp, 29 predicted proteins | sample MGYA00242750_ERZ504559 | MGnify/ENA primary metagenome ERZ504559 (study PRJEB26092, sample SAMD00036230) | human gut metagenome | host: Homo sapiens | study: EMG produced TPA metagenomics assembly of... | reverse complement strand
ACAGAGGGCACGATCTACGGCGACCAGAACCATGCACCGAACGGTGATGCAGAGGTCCGTACCAGTGGTGTATGGTCTCTGTGGAAAAATATCGCAGCTCAGGATCCTTCCTTCGGACATCCGGAAAAGTTCTGCTCAGACATTTCCAGAACAAACTGGGAATCCGCTACTGTCACCACTTTGGATGACCGTATTATCCCTTATATCACCAATATCTGCCAGCGTGACCCACGTACCGGCAAGGTTGTTACCGGTGGTATCGTAAGCTGCCAGGATTCCAAATGGCTCTTAAGCTGGACCATCAACCGTCAGGGACAGTTCAGGGAACAGGATCCGAAGAAGGTCTGTGTATGGGTTTACGGATTGTTCACAGATGTTCCCGGTGATTATATCAAGAAGCCGATGAAGGATTGTACCGGTAAGGAAATTACCGCCGAATGGCTGTACCACCTGGGTGTTCCGGTAGATCAGATCGACGATATGGCAGAAAACAGCGCTGTCTGCGTTCCGACCATGATGCCGTACATCACCGCCTTCTTCATGCCGCGTACCAAAGGTGACCGCCCGGATGTTATCCCGGATGGCTGTGTAAACTTTGCATTCCTGGGCCAGTTTGCGGAAACTCCTCGTGATACCGTATTCACAACAGAATATTCCGTACGTACTGCAATGGAGGCTGTATACGGACTTTTCGGTGTAGACCGTGGGGTTCCGGAAGTATGGGGAAGCGTTTACGATATCCGTGAGCTTCTGGACAGCAGTGTGAAGCTGATGGACGGAAAATCCCCGCTGGAGATCCAGCTGCCAGGGCCGCTGAATGCACTGAAGAAACCACTTCTGAATGTTGTGAAGGGTACTGTGGTTGAGAAAGTACTGCGGGATCATGATGTGCTGAAGGATTATATGTAAGATATACAGCCTGCCAGACAAATATTCTCAATCCGAAAATTTAAGATTTGAACACAGTAACGGAGCCTCCGGTTCTATTCGTGCAGCAATCCCCCGGAAATACTTCTCGCGCGGTATTTCCGGGGGATTATTTTATTTTCTGATACTTATTTTCCCAGTGTTTCATTCATACTTCCGGAACGGAAGCCCTGAAGATCCAGAGTCACGTAAGAAAATCCCAATGTACGGAATTTCTCTGTGATCTTTGTTCTTATTTCATTATCTGCAATTTTCAGGATCTCTTCTTCCGGAACCTCGATCCTTGCCATGGTACCGTGGATGCGAACACGGAACTGATGGAATCCCAGATCCATCAGAAACTGCTCGGCCTGATCTACCATGTGAAGCTTCTCCTCGGTAATGGTCTCACCGTATACAAATCTGGAAGCAAGACAGGCAAAAGATGGCTTGTTCCAGGTTGGAAGATTCATGTCTTTTGATAGCTCCCGGATCTCTTCTTTATAGAGGCCTGCTTCCTGGAGCGGACTGCGGACCCCAAGCTCCTGGATAGCCCTTTTTCCCGGACGGTAGTCGCCCAGATCATCCATGTTGGAACCTTCCACGATCATGTTCATATGGCGCGCCTTTGCAGCTTCCCAAAGTCTGGTAAAGATGGCTTTTTTGCAGATATAGCAGCGGTCCGGCGGATTCTGACGGAACCCCGGGATGTCGAATTCGTTGATCTTGCATATCTCCTGGCAAATGTGATTTTCCTGGCAGAAATCTTGCGTTTCTTTCAGTTCTCTGTCGGTGAAAGAGCATGGACATGCGGTAATGGCCATAGCTTTGTCACCAAGTGTTTCCTGTGCAGCTTTCAGCAAAAATGTGGAGTCCACTCCACCGGAAAAAGCTACGGCTACACTTCCAAGGGAACGGAGGATTTCCTGGAGTTTTCTGTATTTTTTTTCAAGTGTGATGTTATCTGTTGCTGGCATATGTTCTGTCACCTCGTAATTTGTAAAATCTTATTTTTGCCGGATCCGAATCTGTAATTTTCAGATCTGTTCTTATTGACATGCTCTTGCAATGCTATGTGTGTATTCTTTATTGTAAACGATACCTTTTTGCCATACAAGTATTTTTCTACCTGACAGATGTACTATGAAATTTATTAGTATCCTCTCTGTTTCCAAATATAATAAGACCGGAAATACAGCATATGCCATACTTCCAGTCTTTCTTTTTACAGTTATTACATTTCGATCACATCAAGATCATCCGGAACAAACAGATTTCCGTGATAATACTCTCTGCCTTCTGCTCCGTAAAGCTCTTTACGTTTCTTAATGTTCTTATCCTCTGTGTGATACAGGACAAGATTCTTAACTCCAAGGTTCTCAGCCAGCTCACTGGCATCCTTAACTGTGGAGTGATGCTTCTCATATGGATTGAAGATATCACGCTGTCCATACAGACAGAATGCTTCGTGGAACATCCAGTCGCTGCCTTTTGCGTATTTCTCTTCACATTCATTGTATGGCTCGTCTCCGCAGCAGGTAAGCACCTTACCGCCGTCGTAGATCATCTGGAAACCGAACTGTTTCGCCTTGGTGGAACCGATATCAAAGAAGGTCACTTTCTTATTAAGAATTGTTTTTTTCTCGCCGTCTTTTACCTCGATCAGATGAAGTCTGTCACCGATGTACTGTGTCTCCTTCTTATTCAGAAGCTTAAATGCCATGTCTTTGAGAAGTCCGATCACTTCATCATGAGCATAGATGTTTGCCTCGCCCTGATAAGTGCCTTTTTTCATGTTCTGGCAAATGATGCGGATCACCCACACGATCCCCATGATATGGTCTACGTGCTTATGTGTAACAAAGATCTCATGAACATCCATCAGATCAACGCCAGCCTTCTTCAGCTGGGAAAGCACCGTATTTCCGCCGCCTCCGTCAACCAGAAAATGGCCGTACTCATCGCTGAGCACAAAACATGTATTGTAGCACTCTGTTACCAGTGCGTTACCTGTTCCAAGCATGGTTAATTTCATTCTGTTCTCCTCCTGTATAGCCCTGGTCATCAAACATTCAGCCACCCACCATTCTGCTCTCTGACACTCTGACCGGCTGTCTCTGGTCATATTACAGACAAATATACAACCGTTTAATTTTTTGTTTTCTTATTTTTTCTGTGTTTTTCGTGTCCAATGATAACATTATGAAGAACTATTTTCAATAAGATCCATTCATTTTCATAGCAGAAAAATCCATCCACAAATCTTCATATATTCCTGCTTTCACAGAATCCAGTCCGGTGCTCCCTTGCATCCTCTGTCATCCAGTTTATCTGCATCGCAGATAACAGAAATATATAATATATGGATCCTGTACAAAAACAGGAGCAGTCACATGGCGTACCATGTCTGCTCCTGTTTTATATTTTTGTTATTCCAGCATCTCTATCTCTGTCTCAAAATACTGTTCCTGAAACCGGACCTGTTCTTTGATCTCCTGAGCTGTCATGGTCATATCTTCCGGAACTGCCACCCATTTGTCTTCCACATCATTAAGGCGGTGGATGATGGCTATCACTTTTCCTGTAAATTCTTTTACCGGATGATCGATCCCCAGAACGTAAACATCCTGTTCCTCGCCGTCCGGAGCGATGATTCCTTCGATGTAGCCGTAATTTACCGGATAAAAAAGCTCTTTGTGTTCCGGATGATAACTGTTCATTGGACGGTCGATCATGATATGTACAAGCTGGCCCGGAGTCGGTTTCTTCTTTTCATAAATCATCTGCTTCATTTATATTCCTCTTTAAGCACATACAATAAATTAACAGATTTTTCTATTATGCCAGTAAATCGAAGATTTTTATTTCAATCCGTTCTTCGTTTTACCATATCTCAGACTCTACAGCCGCACGCTCAATGCCAAGACCTTTCATATACCGATCCATAAATGCGTTGAATCCTTTCACGCCTTCTGCTTCCGGCGCCAGTGTGCTGCCCTCGTTTCCTTTGAAGACATTTTCATCCAGGAAATCCGCAAGGCCTTCACCTTCTCTCCTGTTGATCAGATAGGAAGCCAGAAGTGCGATTCCCCAGGCTCCGCCTTCTCCTGCTGTGGACATTACAGATACCGGTGCATCTACCGCATCTGCAAGGATCTGCTGGCCGACACCCTTTGTCTTAAAGAGGCCGCCGTGGCCCAGAAGCTTGTCGATCTTTACCTGCTCCTGATTCAGAAGGATATCCAGACCTACACGCATAGCGCCGAGGCAGGTGTAAAGATTATTTCGCATAAAGTTTGCCAGTGTAAATTTGCTCTCAGGAGAACGTACAAACAGTGGACGTCCCTCTTCAAAGCCGGTCATATGCTCGCCGGAGAAATAGCAGTAGGAAAGAAGTCCGCCACAGTCCGGGGCGCCTTCCATGGCTTTGTTATAAAGAGTTCCGAACAGTTTGTTCATATCTACTTCCATGCCCATAGCTTCTGCAAATTCCTTAAACACATTTACCCATGCGTTCAGATCCGAAGTACAGTTGTTGGAATGTGCCATGGCAACCGGATCTCCTGCCGGAGTGGTAACCATGTCGATTTCTTTATACGGTTTGGAAAGTGCCTTCTCCAGGACGATCATGGCAAATACAGATGTTCCCGCAGAAACATTTCCGGTACGCCGACGGACACTGTTTGTGGCAACCATACCGGTTCCTGCGTCTCCCTCAGGCGGACACATCGGGATTCCAGCTTTCAGCTTTCCACTTACATCCAGAAGCTTTGCGCCTTCCTCAGTAAGAACTCCTGCATCCTGACCTGCCACCAGAGCTTTCGGCATAATATCGCGAAGCTTCCATGGGAAACCATAAGGTGCAACCAGTTCATCGAACTTCTGAACCATCTCCTCGTTATAGTCCTTCGTTTCACTGTCGATCGGGAACATACCTGCCGCATCACCGATACCAAGCACTCTTTTTCCGGTGAGTTTCCAGTGCACATAGGCTTCCAGAGTGGTGATATAATCGATATCTTTTACATGCTCCTCACCGTTAAGGATCGCCTGATACAGGTGTGCGATGCTCCATCTCTGAGGGATATTGTAATGGAAAAGCTCTGCCAGCTTTTCAGAAGCTTCCCCTGTGATGTTGTTTCTCCAGGTACGGAACGGAACCATCAGCTCTCCCGCTTTGTTAAACGGCTATATCCATGCATCATGGCACTGACACCAAAAGCACCTACACTTGTAAGCTCCATCCCATATTTTTTCTGAACATCTTCTGCCATATCCTGGTAACTGCCCTGGAGACCTTTCCAGATCTCCTCCAGGCTGTATGTCCAGATACCATCCACATACTGGTTCTCCCATTCATAGGCTCCGGATGCGATGGGCTGGTTCTTATCGTCCACCAGAACTGCCTTGATCCTTGTGGAACCAAACTCAATACCAAGAGCCGTGCGATTCTCAAGAATTGCTGTTTTTGCCTCATTTACTCCCATTGTAAAAAACCTCCCATATTATTTGCTGAAATACATGCTGTTCCATCTCAGCTCATTCTGCAGATTCCGGATCGTTGTATCGCCATCAATATAAACCGCTTCAATACCCATAGCTGCTGCCCAGTCACCCATCTGCTCTGCAGTAAGGTCATAGGTAAATGCAGTGTGGTGTGCGCCGCCTGCAAGGATCCATGCTTCTGCTGCTGTGGAAAGATCCGGCTTCGGTGTCCAGAATGCAGTACCTACCGGAAGTGCAGGCATCGGCTTCTCTGTTTTCTTACACTCAACCTCATTGATCAGCAGACGGAAACGATCTCCTAGGTCAACCAGGGATGTAGCGATTCCAGGACCTGTCTTAGAAGTAAATACCAGTCTTGCAGGATCTTCACGATCTCCCATGGAAAGCGGGCATACACGCATGCTGACCTTGCCATCAGCAACAGATGGGCAAACCTCCAGCATATGTGCCTCAAGGATTCCCTCTTTACCAGGTACTAGGTTATAAGTGTAGTCCTCCATAAAAGAAGTACCCCTGGCGTCCTTTTTGCCTGCTGCCATGATCTTCATCAGGCGAACCATAGCTGCTGTTTTCCAGTCGCCCTCGCCACCGAAGCCGTAGCCTTTTTCCATCAGTCGCTGGATCGCAAGTCCCGGAAGCTGTTTCAGGGCGCCCAGATCACCGAAGTGTGTTACGATAGCCTGATAGTTTTTCTCCTCAAGGAAACGCTCAAAACCGATCTCGATCCCTGCCTGGACTGCTACATGCTTCTTAAATTCCTCAGGGTCACGTCCATCCAGAATCATGTCATATTTATTATAATATTCTTCTACCAGAACATCAATATCTCCCTGGCTTACGTCCTGTACATATTCTGCGATCTCGTTAACCGGATAAGCATCGATCTCCCATCCGAATTTCATCTGAGCCTCAACCTTATCGCCCTCTGTTACAGCTACGTTTCTCATATTGTCGGCTACACGGCATACACGGATATGGCTGCTCTCCATGATACCAACTGCAGTACGCATCCAGGATGCCAGACGCTCCTGGACCTTTTTGTCTGCCCAGTGTCCTGCAATGACTTTTCTCTCGATTCCCATGCGGGTTACCATATGGCCAAACTCACGGCCGCCGTGTGCGGACTGGTTCTCATTCATAAAGTCCATATCAATGGTGTCATAGGGGATTTCCACATTGAACTGTGTATGAAGATGGCACAGCGGTTTGCGATACTCTTTAAGGCCAAGGATCCAGGATTTTGCCGGGGAAAATGTGTGCATCCATGCGATCACGCCGGCACAATTTTCATCTGCATTGGCATCATTAAAGGTTTTACGGATCAGCTCATTTGTGATCAGCGTTGGTTTCCATACAACCTCAAACGGAAGTACACCGGATTTGTTCAGCTCCTCCACAATGATCTTAGAATGCTCGGCTACCTTGCGGAGACACTCATCTCCGTAAAGATCCTGTGAACCTGTGCAAAACCAGAATTTGTAATCTCTTCCTGTTTTCATGTGAAAATTCCTCCTTGAAATATAAAATTATATAATATGCATAACATTCCTGAAAATCTGTAACACATTTCTGTTTCCAACATGTGTCCAGCCTTCTGAAATGTTATAAAGTTCTCTGTAAAATATGTCATGTTTTCATTATCTGATAAGTGATTATCTCTCTGCCCTCACTGCATTTGTGTTCATATTCCTGTCTTCACACTGCTGCCCCGTACGATCAGCTCCGGCCGGATCAGCCGTTCCACCTTACTCTCTTCGTCCGGCACGCCACTTAATTTTTCCAGGAGAAGCTTTGCTGCCATCTCACCCAGTTTTTCCTGGGATGGGTGATAGTAGTGATTCCCTGCCCCTGTCTTGCGTACAGCGAATTGTCATAACCGGTCACCGCAACATCCTCCGGGATCTTTTTGCCCTGACGTTCCAGTTCTTCCATGACCTGGACAGCGATCTGGTCGTTGTAGCACACGATCCCATCCGGAAAGCTGTTCTGTCGGACCATGTTCCGGACCATAAGAGCCGGCTTTTTTCGCCGGTCCTCGGTGTGAAACCAGACCACCTTATCCGGATCATAGGCAATTTCATGCTCCTGCAAAGCCTTCACATAGCCCTTATGCCGTTCGATTCCCTGACGGTCATCTGCCTTGAAAAATCCCGCGATGTTGCGCCTGCCGGAGTCCAGGAGATGTTTTGTCACAAGATAACCGCCTCCTGCGTCATCCATGAGGATGTGGGGCTTTTCCTGCATCTCCGTATACAGTCCCTGGATAAAAATATAGGGGATCTGATACTTGTCCAGTGTTTCGTACAGGCTTACATGTCTGCACAACAACTCACTTTTGCTGGGTTCGATGATCAGTCCGTCAATTCCCTTGCTGATCAGCTCTTCCAGGAATCTTGCCTCCTTCTGGCGGCTGTTTCCTGTATTTTTCAGGATGATACTGTACCCGTTATCGGACAGCACCTCATCGATTCCCTGGATCAGCCTTGGAAAAATATAATCCGAGATATATGTAGTCACCACTGCGATGTTTCCGGTCCCGTGAATCTGACGGAGCACATCCGCACAGAAGGTTCCTTTTCCCTGAAAGGATTCTATGTATCCATCTCCTGCCAGGATCCCCAGAGCCTTTCGCACCGTATGCCTGCTCAGCCCATAGCGTACACTGAGCTGGTTTTCAGAGGGAAGCTTCTCACCCGGACGGATCTTTCCGGAAAGAATGTCTGTTTTCATTTCTTCCATCAGTGCATAATATTTTGCTTTTCCGTTTTCTGCCATAAGCTCCTCCCTTCGTTTGTATTATTCTTCCTTCAAACATCGGATGTAAAACGGACATTTATATTTTCATCTGTAATCATTTTATAACTTGTATATACATACGAACAAGTTGTTTTTTATTATTTAACAAAAGTTCCATATAAAAAAGGCCGGAACACCTTCCCCAATTTGGTGTTCCGGCCTGTATATACTGCTTTTTTATCTCAACGTTTCTGCCTTATCGTAAAGCGGGCCTTTTGCTCCGCCTTGCTGTCTTTGTTCAGAAAAAACGCCTTCTCCATATTTGTTAAAACTATTCTCCAGTCCCCTGATGTACCTTATATTTAGCGGTACATCTTCATATAATCCCCATGTGCCTCGATCAGCTCATCACACATTGCCTGGATGTCTTTGATGTTCAGCTCTGCACCTGTGTGCGGGTCCATCATGGCTGCCTGATAGATTTTCTGGCGGTCTTTGGTCACTGCTGCCTCAATAGCAAGGAGCTGCGGGCTGACATTGGATGAATTCATAGCTGCCAGCTGTGTAGGAAGCTTGCCCACTTTTACCGGATGTACACCGGTTCCGTCGATATAGCATGGAACCTCTACGCAAGCATCCGACGGAAGGTTATCGATATAACCGTTGTTAAGAACATTTCCACCGATCTTGTACGGTGTGTTTGTAACAACAGCCTCCATGATGTAGGACGCATACTCTTTACTTCTCTCATGGCCGATCTTGCCATCCTTGAGGATATCCTCGCGCTCTTTTTCCCAGCCCTCGATCTGTTTGATACATCTTCTCGGATATTCGTCAAGCGGAATATTGAACTCCTCGATCATCTCCGGATATTTGGATTTAATGAAGAACGGATTATACTCTGCATTGTGCTCACTGGACTCTGTGCAGTAGTATCCAAGATGACGGATGTACTCGTAACGTACCATATCCTCATGCTTCTCGCCGGAGGTATTCTTCTCCTCGGCGATTCTGCGGATCTCCGGGTACAGGTCGTTTCCGTCTTTGTCATGGATCTCAAGAAGCCATGCCATGTGGTTGATACCTGCGATCAGCTCGGTACGTCCCTCAAGCTTGTCTTCCATTCCCATTCCCTCAAGAAGTTTCTGGGAGCAGACCTGAACGCTGTGGCAGAGACCTACGGTGCGGATCTTTGTGAAACGCTGCATATAGCCGGTGAGCATTGCCATAGGGTTGGAGTAGTTCAGGAACAGAGTGTTCGGGCAGACCTCTTCCATATCCCGTGCGAACTCTTCCAGAACCGGAATGGTACGAAGTGCACGCATGATACCACCAATTCCCAGGGTATCTGCGATAGTCTGTTTGATGCCGTATTTCTTCGGGATCTCAAAGTCTGTTACTGTACATGGCTCATAGCCGCCTACCTGAATGGCATTGACTACGAAGTCTGCATCACGAAGTGCATCTTTACGGTTCTCAGCACCGAGATATGTTTTGATCACTGCGCGATCCTCATTTACGTTGTGGTTGATGGCACTTAAGATAATCCTGGAATCCTCCAGTCTCTTCTCGTCGATATCATAAAGTGCGATCTCGCTCTCGCGAAGTGCCGGTGTGCACATACAGTCGCCAAGTACATTTCTTGCGAAAACCGTGCTTCCAGCTCCCATGAATGTAATTTTGATCATGTTCGTTTCCTCCTGCTTTCTTTGTTGGATCTCTTATCCGGAATTCTTGTATTTTTCTTTGAAATTCCTGATTTTCTGCTATTTTTGCGGTGCAGTCCCGCTTCGTTTTCTTTGTGATCTTATCATACTACCAGAAACTTGTTTAAAATATGTACTTTGATGTTAATAATTGTTGTTTTGTTGCATGAGATACCTGGAAGTAATTTTCTATAACATTTCTTATGACATAAAAGACTCTCTGCCCGATACCAGAATTTTATATATTCTGGCACAGACAGAGAGTTTTTTTCTTCGTGAAATATATCACAGAATCAGTCCTCAGATTCCGTATAATCCCCTTTTTTCCCCTTCACTACAAGTTTTCTCTTTTCTTCCTTGTATTCTCTCGGACTTCTTCCTGTTCTTGCCTTGAATACCTTGGAAAAAGCCAGCGGATCTCCATACCCTACTTTTGCAGCTACTTCACTGACCTGAATATCTCCGTTTTTCAGAAGAGTCTTTGCCTTCTCGATGCGAAGATTCATAAGATATTCCTGCGGCGAGCATCCGAGGCTTTTTTTAAACGAGCTGGTAAGATAGCTCCGGTTGACACCAATGCGGTCTGCCAGCTCATTGATCTTCAGACGCTTGTCAAAGTTGGCTGCAATGTAATCCACTGCCTGCTCCACATAAACGGAATTGGGATATCTGTGGGATGGAAGAAGCTTGCCTTCTCTCAGACATGCATCCCGGTTATCTGTGATCAGGTCAGAAAAAAGAAGCAGCAGAAGTCCGTTCCGTTTCAGCTCATTTTCAAAAACGAGCTTGTTGGTCTGGACCATTGCATCAATATATTTTGCAGCATTTTCCATACAGTGGATCCTTCGGACCGGATTTTCCCGGCTGAAGCCGCTTACATGGATCACTTCCTCCGCAGTCATTCCCTCAAATCCTACCCAGCGATATGTCCAGGGATTGTCCATGTCTGCCTCATACCAGGCCTCCACACTGGATGGGATCAGAAATGCTTCTCCACCTGTCAGATGATACTGATGGCCATCCATCTCAAAAACTCCGCTTCCGGATTCCACGATATGAAGTACATGAGAGATCCTGTTATTTGGTCCAAATCGATGTCCCGGATCGCATTTTTCCCATCCACAATAAGTAAGACAGAGATCCACCGCACCTTTCTTTAAATTCTCCAGACATTTAAAGCTGTCCGAGCTTGTAAAACCAACTGTATGAAGCAACTTGTCACCTCCCTGATGTCATATATTATGTTTCTGCCTGTGAGCTGCTTCGCCACCCAATAACAGGCCGCCATATCCGGCGGCCTGTTATTTTTCTGGTCAGGCGGATGTTTTTCTGCAGACAGTTTTTATTCTATCATTTACAGAAATCAGCCCTCTGCTTCAATTGTATACAATACAGAATGGAAATCACCGTTTGTCTTGTTACAGTAGTCACGGTCAACCGGGATTCCTGCATACATCAGCTCATTTCCGTAAGCTTTCAGGCACTTATCTTCCCATTTTACTTTGTAAAGCTGATCCTCGTCAAGACCCTTGAAGCGCAGACGCATCCAGGAAGCATTGACCTTGTTCAGTCTCTCATAGTATCCGGCAACTGCCTGTTTTTTGTCTCTGGAAACAACCATCCATGCAGTATCATTTCCTTCGAACGGGCTTAAGATACGGTAAAAATCGCCCTCCACCTGGATCAGGTCACGATGTTCCTTCATGAATTCCACCTGTGCCTTTACCTCTTCGATCTCTTCGGCACTTAAAAGGTTCAGATCCAGCTCATAGCCAAAGGTTCCGAAATATGCCACATTTGCTCTTGTGGAAAGCGGTGTGGTACGGTGCAGCTGATGATTCGGTACTGCTGATACATGAGATCCCATGCTGACGATGGGGTAAACAAAGGAGGTACCGTACTGGATCTTTTCTCTCTCAGCTGCATCGGTATCATCACTGGTCCATGTCTGCGGTGCAAAGTACAGCATTCCCGGATCAAATCTTGCTCCGCCGCTTGCGCAGGATTCAAAGAGAATGTCAGGGAATCTCTCTGTCAGTCTTGTATACAGCTCATATACACCAAGGATATATTTATGCATAGTCTTGCCCTGATCTGCTGCAGATGCGCCGCGGCTGAAAGGCTCGGACATGTAGCGGTTCATATCCCATTTAATGTAGGAAATGGAAGATTCCTCAATAACCTTGGAGATGGAATCATAAATAAAATCCACAACCTCAGATCTGGAAAAATCAAGAACGTGCTGATGTCTTGAGTGGGACTCAAAACGGTCCGGTGCTCCGATGAGCCAGTCCGGATGTGCTCTGTAGCAGTCGCTGTTCTTGTTTACCATCTCAAGCTCTACCCAGAGGCCAAATTTCAGGCCCATCTCCTCGATCTTGCGGGAAAGTCCGGAAATTCCGTTTGGAAGCTTATTCTTATTTACGAACCAGTCGCCAAGGCCCTGGTAATCATCGTTTCTGGTTCCGAACCATCCGTCATCCAGAACGAAAAGCTCTACCCCAACCTCTTTGGCTTTTTTTGCAATATTGAGGATTTTTTCCTCATCAAAATCAAAATAGGTTGCCTCCCAGTTATTAAGAAGGATCGGGCGTGCATGATTTCTCCATTTTCCGCGCATCAGGCGGTCACGGTACAGTCTGTGGTAAGCCTGGCTCATTCCGTTTAAGCCCTTATCGCTGTATACCATAACAACCTCCGGAGTCTGGAATTCCTCATCTCTGGAAAGCTCCCAGGAAAATCCCTGTGGATTGATTCCCATCATAACTCGTGTCATCTCGTAGGTGGAAACCTCGACCTGTGCAAGGAAGTTGCCGCTGTACACAAAGCTGAAGCCGAAAACCTCGCCTGTATCTTCTGTTGTATGAGGACGCTTCAGCGCGATAAACGGATTCTGCTCAGAGCTGGAGCCGGTTCCTGCAAGACTCTGTACAGCCTGTGTACCCATCTCAAGTTTGCGTGTTTTTACATAGCGCTCACGTGCCCACGCACCGGAAAGATGGATCATCTCATAATCCATATCCGGGAACTCCACTGCTGCACTCATCACGTTCTCAAGACGGATCTTCTGATCCCCTTTCTGAACAAGGCGTGCACTTCTGGTGACCACCGGGTAATCCTCATATACGGAATATGTAAGAACAAGGTCTGTGTCCATCACAGAATCATGAAGTGTAATGTCCAGAGATGTTGCCTCTTCCTCGTTCTCTGTGTAGGTTGCCGGAAGACCGGCAAGCTTCTTCTTGCCGCCGTAAATCTCATGAGAAACATATTTGAAATCTACGATCTCGCTTCCGTTCTCCTGACGAACAGTAAGGGCAGGATTTCTGTAATCACCGGTTCCGTAAACAGGATACTCCTGTTTGGTATACTGCATGGAAAGAAGTCCCGGTTCCGGAACGCATACAGCCATCAGGGAACGCATGATCTCCTCGTGAAGATAACTGAAATCCTCTTTATCGCGGATAGCTTTTCCATAGTACAGATTCTCCATCTGGCCATTTTCCATGATACAGGTGATGTAGCTTAAATGTTTGTTATAAATGTGGAATGTCTTTGATCCCTCGTGAAATTTGATCGGCATAATTTTCTCCTTTTTTCGTTTACTGCGGATAAAAATATCCGCCTCTTTCCTTAAGAATCATCAAATAACTGTGCATTTTGGCATTTGCTTCGATAAAAATACCGCTGACAACCTCAATAACCAAATCCTCAGTTATATACATTGTCAGCGGTCTTGTATTACCTTATGTAATATTTCTGATTACAGTTTTCCACCGCTGGTAGCAATACCTTCGATAAACTGTTTCTGGAAGATCATGTAGATCACGATCATCGGAATGCAGGCGATCAGAGATGCAGCCATCAGTTCCGGGAATTTGGATACATACTGGCCCTGCATCTTTGCAAGTGCGGAAGAAAGTACCAGCATATCCTTATCTGTATTAACGATCATCGGCCACATCAGGTCTTTGAATGCGAATACAGCTGTGAAAATTCCAAGTGCAACCATACTGGATCTTGTAAGTGGTGCCATGATGTAAAGGAAGGTCTGACCGATGTTACACCCATCAAGTCTGGCAGCCTCCTCCAGATCCTTCGGCAGTCCCATGTATCCCTGTCTCAGAAGGAAAGTACCGAACGCAGTGACCATACCTGGGAATACAAGGGCAAAGATCGTATTCAGCATACCCATCTTGCTGACCATCAGGTACTGCGGGATGATGAAGATCTGTACCGGAACCATCATCTGGAACAGTACAAGACTAAAGCAGAGATCACGACCCTTGAAGTTCAGTCGTCCAAATGCATAACCTGCCATAGTTGCTGTAAGAACCGCACACACTACTCGGAAGAAGATCAGAAGCAGTGTATTCTTGTACAGAAGCAGGAAGTTCATATTATTGATAACAGAAATAAATGCGTCTTTTCTCCATATTTTCGGGAAAATGGTGAAAGGATCTACAGATGTTGCTTCCGTTACAGTTTTAAAAGCTGTCAGGATCATCCAGATAAATGGCACAAGCATCGTTATGGACACAATGATCAGTATGACATGTATTAAAATAGTGGTTAATTTCTTTTTTGTTTCCATACTATCCATGGTTAATCCCCCTTTTTAGTTGTAGAATACCCATTTCTTCTGACCGATCATCTGGAATACTGTCAGGATCATGGTGATAATAAGAAGTACTACTACGATCGTAGCGCCGTATCCCATGTTCTTATTGATAAATGCATATTTATAGAACAGATAAACCAGTGACTGAGTCTTGGTAAGTGCCGGGTTTGACTTGTCAATAACCATATAGATCAGGTCGAATACCTGCAGGGATCCAATTACACGTGTAACAAGTACAAAGAAAATAGTTGGCGACAGAAGCGGAATCGTAATGCTGAAGAATGCATTCACACCTGTAGCTCCGTCAATCTCTGCCGCTTCATAATAATCTCTCGGAATTTCCTGAAGTCCTGCCAGAAAAAGAACCATATTGTAACCGATGATAGACCATACACCGATGATCGCAACGGAAAATACTGCAATTTTCGGATCAGAAACCCAGTTTACATGAACATGGAAAACGTTATTGATAAGACCATAATCAGAGTTGAACAGCCATCTCCATACCATGGCTACCGCTGCCGGAGCTGCTACCATCGGAAGGAAGATGATGGTTCTGTAAATAGAACGGCCCTTCATCTTTCTGTTAAGAAGTACTGCAAGAACAAGTGCGATGACAATGGAAAAAGGAACCTCCACGATCGCATATTTGAATGTGTTGATCAGTGCCTGCCAGATCTCTTTATCTGCAAAAACCTTCTGATAGTTCTGTAAACCGATAAAGATATTTCCTTTACCAAAATCTCCTGTTTTGAAAAAGCTCTGGTAAATAGTCTGGAAGATCGGAATGATGTTCAATACGATCAATCCGATGGTTGTTGGGAGAATAAACAGCCAGCCCCAGAGGAACTCACTGCGCTCTCTCTTTGTCCGTGCCTGTGACTTGGTAGTTTTAGCCATAAGAATCACTCCTTCTATTCCTTCTATGTATGAGGCCGCTGCACCTGAGTGCGGCGGCCCCTCTCATTACTGCACTTAATTATCGGTGTTTCTTAATGCTTACTCCTCAGCCAGCTTCTCGTTCATCTGATCAGCCATCTGCTTGCAAGCCTCTTCCATTGTGATGTCGCCTGTGTATACGCCCTTAAGGATCTCGTTGTCCTCGTTCTCCCATGTTACAGTAGATTTGGAGTATGGACGGATCTCCATGTCATCCATCATGTTCAGATAAGCCTGAAGGTTGAAGTCTGCGGATTTAGCCCATGCATCAGATGTATCTTTGTATGCACTCATTGTAACACCAAGCTCAGCCTGTTTCTCCTGAGCCTCTTTGGATCCGAGGTACTCGATCAGCTGCCAAGCTTCGTCTGTGTGCTCACCGGAAGCAGATGCTGCCCATCCAAGTCCGTTATATACGGAAGCTCTTCTGCCTGTCTCAGCGTTCTTAGGAAGCTCTACACAATCACAGTTCGCTGCTGTGTACTCATTCTCTTTAAATGCTGAAATCATCCAGGAGCCCTGGCATGTCATAGCGATCTTACCAGCCTCGAAAAGTACGTCCTCGTTGTTCTCGGACATTGTCTCAAGAGACGGGATCACGCCATCCTTGATCCATCCTTCCAGTGTCTGCATAGCTGCGATCGTCTTCTCATCATCCCAGCCGGATTTTGTCTTGTCATCACTGATGATGTGTCCGCCGTTATCATAGATCAGGTTGTAGTATCCAGCCTGGTTGTTATCATTTCTCATTCCGAGACCATACTGGGAACCGTCATCCTTAGTAAGCTTCTTAGCTGCCTCTGTAACATCATCCCATGTCCAGTCAGCTGTCGGATAATCAAGTCCTGCCTCATCAAATAATGTCTTGTTGTACCAGAGAGCGATGGTATCTACGTCCTTCGGTACTGCAAAATATTTGTCATCGTATGTATACAGGCCCCAGATATCCTCCGGATAGTTCTCCGGATCGATCAGATCGCTGTCTTTGATCTTGTCGGTCAGATCAAGAAGCATATCGTTGGACATGTATCTCTCACTCTCATTGGAGTGCATCCAGAATACGTCCGGAAGGGAACCACCCTGTGCACCGGCCTCAAGCATTGTCCAGTACTCATCCCATTTAACAACGGAGATCTCTGTCTTGATTCCTGTCTTCTCTGTGAAGTCTGCGAGAATTTCTTTGATTCCCGGCTCCTGGTTGGTGTCCCAGATGGATACGGAAAGTGTAACATCGTCACCTTTTGCATATACCGGAACTGCTGTCATTACCATGGCACCTGCTAACAATAATGCTGCTACTCTTTTGAAATTCATAACTTCTTCCTCCTTTTAAATCTTTCTTATTTTCCCTCTTTCTTTTGGTCAGTTTTTATATTTTTTCACGTCCCTGACCGTTGATATTATTATAATTGCACATGGAAAAATGATAAATGGATTATTGTCATTTCAATATGGAAAAATGTTACTTTTTATTCATTTTATCCATTTTTTGTTTATACTTAGTTAATTATTCGTCATTTTTACATGTTTTCTTTCATTTATTACATATATTTTCATATTTTTCACTATTTATGAGCATATTTTGGCACCCATTTATTTCCTTGTAGCAAAACCAACATTTTTACATATCTGTTTTTGTATGTTTTTACTAACTCAGCACATGTATAAATGTCATTTTCCAAAAAACACAATTTTCCTTTCCTAACATAATTCCATGCGTGCCATCATTTTCACATGTGCACGCAAAGTTCCATGTTTTTTTATACAGTCCCATAAACCGTGCTGATACTTATCTGCGTCCCCTCTCTTTACACACAATCAAAAACTATGCTAAGATTAGCTGTATCGGACTTTTCCCATATGGTCTGTTTTCATTTCTACATTTCTATATAAGGAGGTATTTCGTTATGAATCTTTTAAATGAAGATAATGTCGTCCATGTATTTCTCAACAAGCTGGGTGACATCGTGATCGCCAATCTTCTTTTTATTCTCTGCTGCATCCCCGTGATCACCATTGGGCCATCACTAACTGCCCTTTATCACTGCATGATGCGTACAGTAAAAGGGAATAACAACGGCACAACGAAAACATTTTTCAGAGCTTTTAAGGAAAACTTCAAACAGTCACTGCTCATATGGCTGCTGATCCTTGCTGCCGGAACCATGATCATCCTGAATATCCGCTTTCTGCTCCATGCAGAAGGAAGCGCTGCACATATGCTGTTTTATCTTTCTGTGGGGGTTCTGACTCTGCTGATAATTTTTACTTTATACATATTCCCGGTGATCGCAACCTTTGCCAATACACTGGGGGCACTTTGCAGAAATGCATTTCTGCTGGCATTTATGCATTTCCCCACAACGATCGCCATTGCGGTGATCACGATCTTTCCATTGTATATGACATATCTCGATGCAAAGCTGCAGCCACTTTACGCATGCTGTTGGTTTTTCTTTGGATTTGGACTTGTAGCTTTTATAAATTCGATGCTGTTGTATCGATTTTTTAAGAAGCTGCTTCCTCCGGAGGAGGATATTTCGCTTTTGTGATGAAAAGCTTGGGAAAATTGTTATTTATTTAGATATAGTATTTTTAGATATAGTATTTTCGCTTTTCAAAGCGGAGGAAATCTGCGAGGGGGAAAGCACTCAGAGTTGCGAAGCCCGTTTTTCCCCCTCGCGCTCCCCCTTTCCGGGCACGCTATATTGTCGTACGCTGTGGGAATGTGTTCGTGTATTGGCACGGCGATGTATTCTACGGTATTGATGATGCTGCGCTATGCCGATGAGGATGCCGATGTATTCTACGGTATTGATAATGCTGCGCTATGCCGATGAGGATGCCGATGTATTCTACAATATCAATATCACATCTCGCCCCAGCGCCAATACATTACCACAACAACTCACCTCCAAGTCGACAGCGAAGCGCCTCGACCCATTCTTCCCCGGCAGGCCACAGGGAAACTCAGACTTTCGTCCCAGTCATCCAGCACAGCGCTGATGACCCATCCAACTCCCGGGAAACCACCTCACTTCCCACTCTGAACCAAATTCCCACTCCGTCTACTCATTTTCCTATCTGCTCTCTCCTTACCTGTAATCCCTCCCGCCATCGCCACTCTATCCCTTCCGCCCTGAAAAGCCAGCCCGTGAGGCGTGTGCTGTCTGTCACCGGACTCTGCAGGAGGGGAGCTGCTTCTTAGGCGGCGGAAATCTGCGTTGCTTCAAAAATTCTCGCTGTCTGAGCGGCTTCAGACGCGAGTTCGAGAATTTTTGAAGCGGTTTTAGCAGAATTCCGGCGCCTTAGAAGCCAGCCCCCGACGAAGCCCCGGTGACAGACAGCACACGCCTCACGGGCGTCCCCTTTCCCCTTTTCCCCCTTTTCCATTGCCCTCCCCACCCCAATATTGTATAATCATCTCATACAACATCCACCCCATTTTGTAACCCAAAATTACATTTAGTTTTTGCTGCATAACAAAAAACAGGAGGCCCAACCAAATGAAAAAAGAACCCAACCCACAGCACACCCTCTCCGTCTACTTCTGCGGCCAGGAAGACTGCGGTCCGAACCACTCCTTCGGCCCGGCCATGCGCCCACACTACCTTCTCCACGTGATCTTCCACGGCAAAGGCATCTACCAGTGCAGCGGCCACACCTACCATCTGAAAGCAGGCGACGCCTTTCTCATCCGCCCCATGGACTCCATCTACTACCGCGCCGACACCTCCGACCCCTGGAGCTACGCCTGGGCAGGCTTTGACGGCTCCGCCTGCAAAGAAATCCTGAAACAAACCGTATTTTCCGACACCCCAATCTTCACCCCGGAAACACCCTCCCGGCAAAACAGCCTCCTCACCCACATGCAAAGCCTACTTGACACCTTTTCCGAAAACAACGGAAACGACCTTGCCTCCACAGGAAACCTCCTCCTGATATTATCCGACATGCAAAAAAAGCCCTCCGAAAGCAGGACCGACATCTCAAACCTGTACTTTCAGAAAGCCTCCGAATACATCAGAAACAACTATGCCTACCCCATCCAGATCTCAGACGTGGCACACTACGTAGGAATAGACCGTTCCTATCTTTACCGAATCTTCATGGAACATGAAAACACCTCCCCAAAACAATATCTCCTGAAACACCGCCTCCAGATGGCAGCCCAGCTTCTCTGCTCCTCCTCCTGCACCATCACAGAAGCAGCTCTCTCCTGCGGCTTCCGGGACGCTCCCTCCTTCTGCAACTACTTCCGCCAGGGAACCGGCTACACCCCAAGGGAATTCCGCAAAGCCTACAGCGGAACCATCTACACCTGACCAGACACCCGCACTCCGTCCTTTACCAGCCGGTCGGAAGATGATAGCTCCTAATCGCAGTTATAACAGCAGACCGAAACAATTCCATAACAGCAAAAAAAGACGGAAACCATCCCGCAGACTCTGCAAATGATCTCCGTCTTTTATTTTTTTCCTGAAAAGAAATGCTTGATAAACACATACAAAACAATAATAAAAGCAAACACATAACCAAAGGCGCCCAACGCCGGAATCCCCCACAGCTTTGGTTTCATATCCGTAGTACAGATAATGCTAGAACTGATCAGAAGTGCCATCACCCACAGCCCCATCACAATATTCCGCACCAGCCGCCGCAAAAGCCACGCCAGATCATCCGAAGCATGAAGATCCAGATTAATCTTCGTCTGCCCCTTCATACAGCCCTGAAGAAAATCTGCTGCCAGAGAAGGAATATCCACTGCACGTTTCAGGGACCAGGCAAGATTTTTTCCTTCTTTTTTATCTCACGCTTCCAGTTCCCGTTGCTGAACAACTGCTCCTTGAGCCTTGCCGCAGCAATCTGTGTCATATTGATGTCCGGGCAGATCTCAGCCAGAACCCCCTCCACATGAGTCAGCCCCCTTGCAAGCATAGTCAGTCCGTGAGGCATCATGATCTTATTTTCTTTCATGACCTCCATCAGGTCCACCATCACTTCAGCCACATCAATGTTTCCCATATCCGCAGTACCGTATTTCTCCATAAGTCCGCGGATATCCTCATAAAGCTTGCTGGAATCCGGTTTGCCTTTAAACTCCCCAAGAGCTAGGACCGCATCCTGGATCTTGCCGATGTTGTTCATGGCAACCCCTTCAATGGCTTCTGAGATCAGCTGACGATCGTGCTCTGTAAGCCGTCCCATCATTCCCATATCGATCCAGACAATCTTTCCATCCTGGATCCGCACGTTTCCCGGATGTGGATCCGCATGGAAAAAGCCATCCTCCATCACCTGTTTGATGAAATTATCCACATATTTCGTTCCAACCTCATTAAGATCATAACCATTGGCCAGAAGCGCAGCCTTGTCATTGACAGCAAAACCGTCAATATATTCCATCACAAGAATATGCGGCGAAATATACTCACGGTAGAGAATCGGTACTTTAACGAAAGCCACATCTTTGTTCTTTTTTGCAAATTCCGCCATATTTGCAGCTTCCGTCAGGAAATTCATCTCCTCCTGAGTCACAGTCCACAGTTCACTTAAAACCATGTTCAGATCCACCATGCCCTTAATGCTCACCGGCGGCATCAGGCGCACTGCTTTATGCATCAGGCCGATATCCCTGGCCATGGTCTCATAGATTCCTTTTCGCTGAACCTTGATCACAACCTCTTCACCTGTTTTCAGCGTGGCCCGATGCACCTGGGCAATCGATGCTGCTCCCAGAGGTTTCTGCTCAATATACTGAAATTCTGCCTGCCACGGACAGCCCATGGACTCTTCCAGTACCTCGATTACCTGGGAAAAAGGCATCGGCGGTACCTCTGAGCAGAGCTTCATCAGCTCGTCACAGTAGCGTTTCGGCAGAATATCGGAACGAAGAGACATGATCTGACCCAACTTAATATAAGTTGGGCCCAGATCTTCCAGTATGAGCCGGAGCTTCTCAGGAGAAACACCACGGGTAATGGCATGCTTTTTCAAAACGGCTGTAATCTCTCTCAGCCGCTCTCCATATCCGCCTTTCTCTTTTTTCTCCTTTTCTTCTCTGCCCATAAATTTCTCCATTTACTGCTTCGTCTGCGTTGTCGTTTAGTCAAGCGGATATTTGCGATCCGCAGTCGGTTACTCTGCTGCCTGTTCTTCGCTCCCGGTATCTTCTGCATTTTCTGTTTCCGCAGAAGCTTCCTGTACAGCTTCCTCTGCCGGTTCTTCTGCTGTCTCGGCTTTCTCCTCAGCAGCCTCGGCCTGCATGCGCTCGATCTGCGCCTTCACAGCAGCCAGCTGCTCCGGTGTCAGCCTGGAAATCGTTGCCTTCAGTTCTTCCTGATCATTCTTTCTGGCTGCAGATTCCTTTACAGAATCAGCAGCTGTCTTAACTGTTGATTTGATGTTATGCTTCAGCTCCTGATTAAGAACCTTACCCTGTTCAACCGTAAGCTCACCCTTTTTTTACCAGTTCATCCAGGATTTCTTTGGATTTCTCTGCTGTCACTGCTGCTGTACCAATACCCACCAGTAAAATTTTCTTCAGTCCTTCACCTAATTCCATAATATTTTCTCCTTTCCTGAAACCGGCAGCTGCCGGACCATCACACCACAGTCCGACACCAGACCCTATCCTGAAACAAAAGTTTTCTGTTCCTGTCATATTCCCAGAAAAGCAAGTCCCTTGGGAACAAAAATGATCAGTCCGACGATCGCTGCCATGATCGCTGCGATCAGTACTGCTCCGGCCGCTGTGTCCTTGGCGATCTTTGCCAATGGGTGACGTTCCTCTGTGACCAGATCCACAACAGCTTCCACTGCCGTATTCACCAGCTCAAGCGCCATCACCATTCCGAACAGCCCTAGGCAGATGCACCACTCTGTCACGGAAATCCCAAGGATCAGTCCTGCGATCACCACAAGCGCTGCCACCATACAGTGGATCTTCATATTTCTTTCCTTGCGGATGCAGGTAAAAATCCCCTGAAACGCATATCCGAAGCTTTTATACAGCGGATCCTTCTTTCTGCCTGCCATGTTCCTCACCTGATTTCCTGTTTGAATTATTCCCTCCAACGGGAAGTATGGGATTATTATAACAAGTTTGTAGTAATATTTCCAGTATTCCGGAAAATTTATGAATATTTAAGGAGTATATGTGGTTATTCACAGACAACTGTTCAAGCAGATAAAAGCATCCGCATTCAGTTAAACCACACATACTCCTGATCCTGTTGCATATTCTGTAAAATTTCCGGATATCCTGAATTATTTTTCCGGATATATATACAGATGTCACATATTATTCCACATTTTTCAGTGCTTCATCCATGGGCACATGACGGATCCTCTGGAATTCCAGCACTGCTACCACTGCATAGGCTACGATTCCGATCGCTGTCATTTTCACATAGATCATGGGATCCACCCACATGGTGATCCATCCCGAAATACTGGAAAGCATCATCTCGCGGAACAGCACTTCCATGATCTGCCGTTCAACCGGAAGGCTTAACAGCAGGCAGAACACCACCACAAGTGATGTGGAAAGTATATACAAACGGCTGATCTCACCATTTGTATAGCCCAGGATCTTGGTCATGGAAATCGACTGGGCATTTTTTTCGATGATGACCTTGGAAAGCAGATAGATCACCACCAGGAAAACGATCACGGAAAATCCATACATCATTCCCATCATATCTCCCATGGAGACATCCAGCTGCCTGGATATTTTTGTAAGAGCTTCCAGATCAATAACAGAGCCAATATATTTTGAAGGGATGTCCTTGATCTCTGTATCAGAGAAATATCCTCCAAAATAATCATCTCCAAGATCAAACGCCTCATTCAGTTTATCTCTTTCCATAAATACACAGAGGCTTGCCGCATAATCATAGATTCCATCTACTTTAAAGGAATACTCATCCTTCTCGTATTTTTCCTTCAGAGTTATGGTGTCGCCCTCCTTGATCCGGAATTTGTCCGCATAGGCACTGGAAATATAAACACCGTCTCCCGAAAGATCCGCCTGGATATACCGGCTGTCAGGCTCCACACCGTAAAAAGCGATCTCCTCACTTTTATATTTACCAGGCATGGTATTCAAAGAATACGCAGAAAATTTTTCCGCATCTTTATTGTCCGTTCTGATATCCGTATAATATTCCAGAAGAGAATTCATGGCATCCTCTTTATTCCCAGAATAGGCACTTGCCGGAACCGAAAGTATGTACTGGTATTTCGCCAGCATATTCTCCTGGATCTCCATCTGATAATGATCCAGCGTAGACGGCAGGAGCATGCCGAAAAACAGTAGCAAATTTGCAAAAATGACTCCCACAAACAGCACCAGATAATTGCTGACATTCTGAAAGATCACCCGGAGGCGAAACCTGGAAAAAATTCCGATCTTCGGACTTAAATACACCGCGCGTTTCTGTCTTTTCCCGGAAAAATCCCTTCTCAGGAACTTCAGAGGCGAAAGCTTCAGGCGGTACCAGAGCACTGCATGATCGATCAGTATCATAATGATGACCGGAACTACAGTTGTCAGAAGAAAGGCATCTGCATTCCATACTGTCACATAAGTCGGCAGACTATAGCTCCCGTAATACATGTCTGCACATACACCCTTAAATACGGTATATCCAAGAATATTTCCGATCAAGGCACCGGCCAGCGTGACCAGAACCGGAAGCGTCATATAATGAAGGATCAGCTCCCGCCTGGTATAACCGGATGCACGTAACGTACCGATAACACCGGCTTCCTTTCGGATCGTATTGCTGATGGTAATTCCAAACACAAAAGCCATGATCACGATCACAATATAAAGAAGCGTGATGACCATTGCCCTGTCTCCGCCCATATCATCACCGGTGAAAATGATCGCCTGGTTAAGATAACGTGGGACAAAGGTTTCCAGAGCTACCACTTTGCCAATATCTTCCATGAGATCCTCGGAAACCTTCTTCTCCTCTTTTTCGTCCTTTGGCTGATGATCATATATCCATGCATAATTATACCGGAGCTTTTCCTGATCCAGGTTTTCAAATTCCTCCGGAGCTACGATCGCCACACCAAACTTTACAGAATCAAACATGGAATCATTATTATTCTGAAACAGGGCACTGTAATCCGAAAGTGCCACCAGACCTGTGATCTTCCAGGATTTTTCACCTCTGATCAGGGTATCTCCTACCTTAAGACTGTTGTTATCCGCATACATACGGTCAATGGCGATCTCGCCCTGCCCTGACGGCATTTCTCCCTTCATCAGGCAGACCTTATTCACCTTCTCACGGTTTTTAAAAAAACGCATGGTGCTTCCGTTATCCAGATCTTCTTCTATATAGTAGTTCTCATAAAGCTTAACACCGGCAGCTTCAATACCCTTCCACTGAGAACTGTAAATCTTTTCCGCAGTACGAAAATTTCCGTTTTCGATGTTATATTTATCAAAGCTCTCATTATAAGCCTTCAGCATGCTTCCATCGGCTACCAGAAAGCCGGACACAAACCCGATGGTCAATACCATCAGCAGGAAAACCACCAGATATTTTCCAAATTCTCCACGAAGCTCCCGGAACAGACGTTTATTTAACGGGCTTCTCATCACGCGTCCTCCTTATTCCAGGTCAGCAGCCGGAATCTTCTGCTCATTCTGATAGTTTCTGCGGATCATCCCGTCACGAAGCTTTACCACACGGTCTGCCATATCCTTGATGGCATCGTTATGAGTAACCATGACTATAGTATTTCCGTATTTGTGATTGACTGTTTCGATCAGCTTCAGGATTTCCTTGGAGGTGTTGTAGTCCAGAGCGCCGGTAGGCTCATCACAAAGCAGGATATCCGGATTTTTTACAATGGCACGTCCAATAGCAGTTCTCTGCTGCTGACCTCCCGAAAGCTGGTTCGGAAGCTTCCGCTGATGTTCATAAAGTCCCAGTGTCTCCAGCAGTTCATCCACATCCAGCGGTCTGTCACTTAAATAAGCACCAACTTCAATATTCTCCCTCACAGTCAGATTGGGAATCAGATTATACATCTGAAAAATATATCCCAGATGTTTTCTGCGGTAGAGGGAAAGCTTCTTTTCATTCATATCCTCCAGCTGTTCTCCCTGAATGGTAATGCTTCCTGCATCTGCTCCGTCAATGCCGCCAATAATGTTTAGCAGCGTGGATTTCCCGGAACCGGACGGCCCCAGAAGCACACAAAATTCTCCCTTTTCAATCTCAAGATCGATCCCCTTCAGAACATCTACATGGCTCTCTCCTGCCCCGAAGGATTTTTTGATTCCTTTTATCTCCAGAAACATAAACCGCTCCTTCCATTCCTATACAGTTCTTCTTTATATATGAATACACATGTATGTTAGTCTGAACTTACTCTTTTGTCAAGAAGCAGACTTATTTTCGTATTTTTTCCATATATCTATATGCGCTGTACCGGTCCGGCTCTTGCCAAAATCCAGTAAAACGTATATAATGTGGGAGTATCTGTATATTTTTAACCAAATAATCTTATTTTTAAAGGAGTGAATATTGAAAGTGGACCCCAGCGACACTTACCAGATAATCATATTACTTATTCTGCTGGCATTGTCAGCCTTTTTCTCATCTAACGAAACCGCGCTGATGTCGGTAAACAAGATCCGTCTCCGCTCTCTTGCAGACGAGGGAAACAAGCGTGCAGCCATGGCTCTCGATATCCTGGAGAACCAGACGCCCAAGCTTCTCAGTGCGATTCTCATCGGAAACAACATTGTGAACATTTCAGCTTCTTCCCTTGCAACCACACTTGCATACAGCTTTGGCGGCTATATGGTCAGCATCGTGACGGTGATTCTGACGGTTCTGATCCTGATCTTCGGTGAGATCACCCCCAAGAACTACGCAACCATTAACTCTGAAAAGATCACCCTCCGCTATATCCCGGTCTTTAAATTTCTTATGACCATCATGACACCGGTGATCTTCATCATCAATCTCTTTTCAAGAGGTGTGATGCGCCTGATGCGTGTGGATCCGGATGCAGCCAGCAAGGCCATGACCGAGGAGGAGCTTCGTACTATCGTGGACGTCAGCCATGAGGACGGTGTCATTGAATCCGACGAAAAAGAAATGATCTACAATGTGTTTGATCTTGGAGATGCCACAGCCAAGGATATCATGGTTCCAAGAGTACATGTTACCTTTGCGGATGTGGAATCCACCTATGATGAACTGATCGATATTTTCCGCGAGGATAAGTTCACACGTCTGCCGGTTTATAAGGACAGCCAGAACAACATTGTGGGAATCATCAACATGAAGGATCTTCTTCTTTACGACAAAAATGAGGAATTTGTTATCGATCATTTCCTCCGAAAGCCGCATTTCACTTACGAAACAAAAAGCATTTCCGATCTTCTTGTGGAAATGAAGGACTCCACCTTCAACATTGCCATTGTACTGGATGAATACGGTGATATGGCCGGACTGATCACACTGGAGGATATCCTGGAGGAGATCGTGGGTGAGATCCATGACGAATACGATGAGAAGGAGGACGAGCTTGTCCAGAAGATTTCCGACCGGGAATATATCATCGAAGGTTCCATGCATCTGGATGACGTAAATGATCATCTGGATACGGAACTGGATTCCGAGGATTATGATTCCCTGGGTGGATTTATCATCGAACATCTGGATCGTCTGCCTGTTGCCGGTGACGAAGTGATCACAGAGGACGGAATCCGTCTGATCGTAGAAAAGCTGGATAAAAACCGTATCGAGAAAGTGCATGTCTACCTTCCGGAAAAAGATCCTGAAACACTGGATAATACCGAATCCTGAGTAAGCAGGCTCCAGCTCCGTAACAAGAAACAGCTGATGTACCGAAAAAATATTTAATACGTAATATCATCCATATCGGAACTGTTATCGTAATCCCCGGCTCACCCGTTGAGCTATCAGGATTTTTGATTGACAGTTCCGATATTTTCATATTATAATGATAGAAAATTTTTATCCATATTTACTAAATGCAATGACAGGGAGTAGTACACAGTCTCCGGATGCACAGAGAGAAGATGGCCGGTGAGAATCTTCGTGACTGAACTGTGGAAGTAGCCCTCGAGCAGTGGACTGAACCATGGATCTTCATGCAGTAGGCTTCATCGTCATTCCCACGTTACAGGGAGGCAGTATAATTTTGTACTGGCAGAGAGCAGAGTTTTACCTCTGAAAACAGGTGGTACCGCGGAATCATCCGTCCTGAGCATATTTTATCCGATATGCCGGGACTTTTTTATTGGAAAAATTTCTCGCGGCAGCCCTTATCTGCTTAACTTTTCACATCATCAAAGGAGGGAACCAATTCATGAAACAGATTTCCGGAAACAAATTGCTTGTAAAAGCCTTAAAAGAAGAAGGCGTTGATGTTCTGTTCGGCTATCCTGGTGCCTGCACCATCGATATCAGCGATGAATTATATAAACAGAGCGGCATTGACATCATCCTGCCACGTCACGAGCAGGCCCCTTGTACACGAAGCAGATGCCTATGCCAGAACTACCGGAAAGGTTGGCGTATGTCTCGTTACCAGCGGTCCCGGAGCTACCAACCTTGTTACAGGTCTTGCAACTGCCAACTATGACAGCGTTCCGCTTGTATGCTTTACCGGACAGGTTGCCCGTCACCTCATCGGAAACGATGCGTTCCAGGAGGTTGATATTGTCGGGATCACCAGAAGCATCACAAAATACGGTGTTACCGTCCGCAACCGTGAGGATCTTGGACGTATCATCAAGGAAGCCTTCTATATCGCACGCACCGGACGCCCAGGCCCGGTTCTCATCGACCTTCCAAAGGATGTAATGGCCGAGCTGGGAAGTGCTGAGTATCCGAAGACCGTCAATATCCGTGGCTACAAGCCTAACACCAGCGTGCATATCGGACAGCTAAAGCGTGCCCTCAAAATGCTGCAGAAGGCCAAAAAACCTCTGTTTCTTGCTGGCGGCGGTGTGATCATTTCCCGCGCGCAGGAGATTTTTACCCAGGTTGTTGAGAAAACTCAGATCCCGGTTGTCACAACCGTCATGGGACGTGGCGCCATTTCCACAAAGAACCCTCTGTTTATCGGAAATCTCGGTATGCACGGCGCTTATGCCGCAAATATGGCAGTGAATGAATGCGATCTTCTGTTTTCCATTGGAACCCGTTTTAACGACCGTATCACAGGCAAGCTCCATGAATTTGCCCCACATGCACAGATCGTCCACATCGATATTGACACCGCTTCCATTTCCAGAAATATCCATGTAGACATCCCCATCGTTGCCGATGCAAAAGAGGCAATAACAAAAATGAATGAATATGTACAGGACTGTAATACCGGCAAATGGCTGAAGCAGATCCAGGAATGGAAGGAAGAGCATCCTCTTACCATGAAAGACCGTGGTATTATGGGACCGCTGGATATCATCGGCGAGATCAACCGCCAGTTTGACAAGGCCATTCTTGTTACCGATGTAGGTCAGCATCAGATGCTGGTGAGCCAGTATGCAGACATCACCGAGAACCGTCAGCTGATCATGTCCGGCGGACTTGGAACCATGGGTTACGGCCTTCCAGGTGCTATCGGTGCCAAGATCGGTAATCCAGACACACCGGTCATCTCCGTTTCCGGTGACGGCGGCATGCAGATGAACATTCAGGAGCTGGCTACCGCAGTTCTGGAGGAGCTTCCGATCATCTGCTGTATCTTTAATAATGAATATCTCGGAATGGTCCGCCAGTGGCAGAAGCTTTTCTACGGAAAACGTTACGCCATGACAAATCTGAAGGCCGGTGCACTCTCCCGCCGCACAGACGGTCAGGAATATCCGGAATACACACCGGATTTCATCCGTCTCGCAGAGAGCTATGGGGCAAAGGGTATCCGCGTAACTGAGAAGGATCAGATTGCGGCTGCTTTCGAAGAGGCTAAGAAGAATACAAAAACTCCTACGATCATCGAATTTATCATTGATCCGGAGGAAATGGTTTACCCGATGGTCAAGCCGGGCGGCACCCTGGCTGATCTGATCATGGATTGTTAGGAGGAATGAATGATGGATAAAGGAATGAAAAAAAGATGGATCTCTCTCTACGTTGAAAACCAGGTCGGTGTTCTTTCCAAGATTTCCGGTCTTTTTTCCGGAAAGTCCTATAACCTGGACAGTCTTACAGTTGGAACCACCGAGGACCCAACAGTTTCCAGAATGACCATCGCCACAGTCAGCGATGATGAAACCTTTGAGCAGATCAAAAAACAGCTGAACCGTATGATCGAGGTGATCAAGGTTATTGATTTTACAGACGTGTTCGTTCGAATGAAGGAGATCCTTTACATCAAGGTAAAGGGCTGCTCCCCGGAAGATAAAGTAGAACTTTTCCAGATTGCTGAGACTTTCAAGGCACGTGTCATCGACTATGGAAAAGACAGCCTCCTTCTGGAATTCGTCCAGACCGCAACCAAAAATGACGCGGTCATCAAGCTTATTAAAGAAGAGTTCAAGCATATCGAAGTTGTCCGCGGCGGAAGTGTCGGAATTGAGTCTATCAGTATGATGGAAAGATAAAAGCGGAATAATACTCCGACAGAAAAACACGGGGCTGATGCTTTAACGATTAATAAATCGTTAAAGCATCAGCCCCGTGTTTGTTCATATACATTCATTATTTCTGCATAAATTCAAGCGCTGCCTCTTTCGTCGGAATCGCAGGGATTCCGCCTCTCTTTTGCACACACAATCCAGCAACTGCATTTCCCAAAACAGCACACTTTTTGATTTCTTCCCATTCCATTTTTTCAACATTCTTATTCATAGAAAGGATACTGCATAATACGCCTCCCCAGAATGAATCACCTGCCCCAGTCGTGTCGACCGCATGTGTCTGAAATGCTTTGATGATTTCTTTTCTGCTTTTTGTTGCCATAAGAACTCCCTGTTCTCCCAATGTAATGGCAACCAGCTTTGGTCCCATGGCAAGGAGTTGATCTGTAGCCTGCTCATAACTTTTCGCCTCTGTCAACAGAGTACTCTCTTCATCTGATACCTTCATAACATCTACCAATTCTATGACAGATCTCATTTTTTTCACTGCATACTCTTTGCTCTTCCAAAGAGACGAGCGATAATTTGGATCATAGGAAGCAACTCTCCCAATGCCACGATATCAACTTTTTCTTCCATTTTTCAGTTCCTCCACAATCTCGTTATAACGTTTTTTATTTAACCGGTAGAAAAATAATACAACCGCAGTCACAATCCACAGTACACCCGGAATCGTCGTAAATGCATGTTTCATAATTGAAAGTACAATTGCATTTTGTGTCTGATTTGCAATATAACCATATTTTCCAAGTAATCCTGCTAAAAGTGCTGTTCCAACTGCCATTCCGATTTTATTTCCAAGTGAAATAAATGCATACTGAAAACCATCATTTCTAAGTCCGGTTTTCCACTCACCATATTCCACACAGTCTGGAATAATTGCATAGATTGCGGTATTAAATCCAGAGAAAAAAAACTGTGTGAGACCAGATAATGCATAAAAAATAGCTGATGATTCTTTGGCATTGAAGAAAAACATAGACAACATGGAAATTCCTGTAAACAAAGCAAAGAGAGATGCTGTTCTTCCTTTATTATTCAGCTTGCGGAATAATGGTTGAAAACAGGCTGCCCCGATGATAGAAGGAATAATGATGCACATCGAATAAGTTGTGTAGTAGGAGGCATTTCCTTCCACATATGTAAAGTAGTACAGAATATCTGCGTTTCTACCATACAATGTAAATCCAAATAATATCTGTCCTGCCAATGCAAGAAGATATGGTCTGTTCTGCATAACTGCTTTCAACTGTATCTTTACAGAAATTTTTTCTTTTTCCGGAGTAATCACTGCCTCTTTCGTCTTCGCAAAGCAGAAGAAATGACAGGCTGTAAAAATACATCCATATATGACCGCAACCGTCAGATATCCTGTCTTTGCACTGTGACTGCCGAATTTGCTGAGCAGTGGAACTGTGATAATATTTAACACACCAATTGCAATCATCGCTGCAACCGAACGGGATGTATTTATTTTTGCACGTTCATCAATATCCTGTGTCATAGCACCACACAAGGTTCCATATGGAATATTCACACAGGTATACCCCAAAACCAGCAGACAATATGTAATTACCATATAAATGATCTTTCCATTCTGCGGCCAGTCGGGTCTTGCCCAGAATGTCATAACAAGAAGAATCGCTGTAATTGGTGCCGCTACTAACAGCCATGGACGGTACCGTCCCCATCTCGATTTTGTTTTATCCGTAAGTCCCCCGACGATTGGATCATTGATTGCATCCCAGAATCTTGAAAAAAGCATAAGTGCTGACACAGCCGCCATACTGATTCCGAACACGTCTGTATAAAATATCATCAGAAAATTACTGACGAACATCCAGCTGAAATTACATCCAACATCACCAAACCCATATGCAATCTTACTGATCAGCGGTACTTTTCCATTTTTGTTTTC